>Ga0182030_10011073_pt1 | contig 18225 bp, 9 predicted proteins | sample 812S3MmetaG_FD_121299 | JGI IMG/M metagenome (GOLD analysis project Ga0182030, IMG submission 121299) | Permafrost microbial communities from Stordalen Mire, Sweden - 812S3M metaG (Illumina Assembly) | ecosystem: Environmental > Terrestrial > Soil > Wetlands > Permafrost | place: Sweden...
CAGTTCGTGGCATACTACAAACGGCATAATAAACGAGGGCAGGTCTGCGTTAACTTGCCCTTCCCCGGTAAACGGATTGTAATAACCATCTACTCCCAGCCGTGCTATGAAGTAGCTGAAAAGCGATGATTTTACGTAAAGCCCACGCCCCTTTATTTTACTGCTCGTATAAGCGCGGTAATAATCGCCAGCTCGCTTGTTAATTTCATTGAACGATAGTGGAGCATAGTAAGGCGCTAACTTGTTGAGCTTATCAATAAGAAAAAGGTCAAATGCAACCAGGGTCATGGAATCTCTTGCGCGCAATGCTTTCATCCTTTCCGGATCATCATTCTTTTCGCGGAGTTTCAGGGTAGCATTATCTTCAAGGCTCCAGTACTTGCTCAGAGACGCCTTGTAGTAGTTGGCTCCCCAGCTAATGATAAAGAGCAGGTAAACGAACAATAGAGTGTTGATGGTATTGAGTAGTGAAGCCGCAATCTCAGCTGTGTAGAGGCCGAACTTGAACACATATGTTATCCATAGGACGACTGCCCTAATGGCCGCAAAACCAGCAAGCACATACAAGACATCTCCAATGCTGAAGGGGATATGCCCCAACAACGCACCTCTGAAAGATTGGTAAGGGGTAAAGACATTTTTTGCATAGTGGGCTATAAGTGTATCATCGCCAGGAAGATAACCTACGAACGACCATATCAGGATAACCAATACTACCAGTATTAATATTTTCCTTGTGAAATGATGCATGTGCCGAAAGATATTGAATTTGCTATTTCAAAATAAGTATTTGGTTCAGGTTGGACGGCAATGCTCTGTTTGCAAGGTACCCCGGATACTTTTGCCAAACTAATCATCTTTCTGCTATCCCCTTAATCTGCTCCAAAAATGCAGCCATACCGCTTTGGCCATGTTGCTGGCCCTCTTCTGTGGCATAGCCTTTTTGAATCCAGGTGAGGGTAGTGAGGTTGTCGTTTTTCTTATCAATCCTATAGGTGACAATGCTATAATTTTTAGGGTTGTCCTCCAAACCGCTAAACCCGCTCCAATAGCTATAGCTTATTTTTTCCAGCGGTATATGTTCCAGGACCACACCATGATCGCGATAACTATACTCCAGGTTTTCGCCGTATTTCCCCTGAAATATTATTTCACTGCCTACTTTCCAATCAGTCACAGTTTCTGTACCAAAGAGATATTCTTTTATAATTTCCAGGTTTGTCATTACCCCCCAAACTTTTTCGGGGCCCGCGTTTATATCTATAGATCCGGTTACTTCGAGGTTATGGTTCATATTATTTATTTTTGATTAATATTAGGTTTTCTTTGGGGATTTTGGAACCACGACAAAAGTAATATAAAATATACTGGACGGGAAACCGATAAAAAGGTTGGTTCTTTTGTTGCCATTTTGCTACCTCATGGATCAAACCATGAGCTATTGCTTGAAGTATATTCCCATCATTTATTTTAATGATCACGTCAAATGCAGAATACACATATTATCATATGCCTATACTTCCCAATCCCATCTTTTTTACGTAAGTTTGTAATTATTTTTTAACAATTGACTTGCGGACAATAACAGTGAGGGTGATGACAACGATAGTTGGTGATAGTATATATTGAGTCAAAAATGTAAATGGCCATTTCAAATTTGTATAGTTATAGCGGGTTGATTTTTTTGAGTGTACACTTTTGTTTTTTGCTTTTACTTTGAAATGTTATTGTGCGCCTGTTCTATATAAACATATTTAGATGGGATGTGGCAGTTGTGGTACGGGTGCCGATGGCAAACCCGGCGGATGCAAGGGTAATGGCGGATGCAGTACCGGCGGGTGTAACCGCCTCAATGTATATGACTGGCTGAATGCGTTGCCATTGCATGATGGCGCCAAGCCATACCCGGTTATAGAGATGTCTTTCAATAAAGGAAGCCGCAAGGAGTTTTTCCGCAATAATACCCACCATATACTGGAAAAAGGCGACTGGTTTGCCGTGGAAGGCCTGGGAGGATATGATATTGCACAGGTGAGCCTTACCGGTGAACTGGTAAAACTACAACTGAAAAAATATGGGGTCAGGGAGACGGAAGTAACCAAGCGGTTACTGCATCCGGCTACCGAGGAGGAGCTGGAACAAGCTAACAAGCAAAAAGAACGCGAAGCAGAAATACTGATCCGCTCACGTGCTATAGCCCGCAGTCTAAACCTGGACATGAAGCTTTGTGAAGTGGAAATACAGGCCGACAGCAAAAAAGGTACTTTTTTCTATACTGCCGACCAACGGGTTGATTTTCGTGAATTGATACGTGTGTACGCTACCGATTTTAAGATGAAGGTGGAGATGAAGCAGATAGGCGCCCGGCAGGAAAGCGGAAAGGTAGGGGGCATAGGCTCCTGCGGCCGTGAACTCTGCTGCAGTACCTGGCTCACTGATTTTAAATCAGTAAATACTACAGCTGCACGTTACCAGAACCTCTCTATTAATCAAACCAAACTATCCGGGCAGTGCGGCAGGCTGAAATGCTGCCTCAATTATGAGCTGGATACGTATATGGATGCATTATCCGTTTTCCCGGACCATGCGGAAAACCTGGAAACTGAAAAGGGCGTAGCCCACCTGCAGAAAAAGGATATATTCAAGAACCTGATGTGGTATAGCTATTCGGATAACAATAAGCAATACCCACTTACTATAATCAGGGTAAAAGAGATACAAAAGCTCAATAAGCTGGGCCAGAAAGCTGATGAACTGCAACCTGTAGAGCTGGAAACGAGGGACAGCAAAGCCGGTAAGACTGTGGATATGGCGTTTATAAACGATGTGGGGCAAATAACGCTGAAAGCGCTGGAAAAGAACAAAAAGAAAAAATCAAGCGGTAATAAAGGCCAGCAAGGCGGCGGCGGCCATCAGCAGCAATCAAATAGGCCACAACAGGCGGCAGGCACGGGTAATCAGCCCCAGGGCAATAAGCCCACACAACCGGGTGGTGGTAACCAGCCCCAGGGTAATAGATCAAAGCAGGCAGGCGGCCAACCGCAGGTAAATAAAAACCAGCAAGGCAACAGGCCCCAGCAAAATAAAAATCCCAACCAACAGCAAAAGCAAAACCAACCGCAAAAAGCTAAGGTGCAGCAAGCTGCAGGTGCTGAAGGCGACGCGTCGGCAGGATCACAGGAACCTAAGCAAAACAGGGAACCAAGGCCCAATAGGCCAAACCGGCCAAACAACCGGCCGCGTAACGATAACAAGCCACCGAGAGATAATAATAGCGCACCCAAGCCGGAGCAAACAGCTTAGATGTTGCCTATTCTTTTATAGTTCCACGTGTAGCCTGAATGAAAATACATTCACGGGTCCCCGCGCGCTATTGTAACCGGGATTGAGCACAAACTGGTAATCGCCGGTAAGCCATATACCGGATGATAAGGGCTTATAGCCGTAATATAATTCCAGGGCGCTTTCATTCGCATAACTCAAAGCACCATCGCCCAACTGGAATCCGAGGCCGCCTGCAGCAAGGTAGTCGCGATGATCTTGCGAAAGGCCGTTAATATCAAATGCAGCACCTATATTATCATCCTTACGGTTCCACGCAGCTCCTTTAACCGATAGCCCGGCTGATATTACCTCATCGGCTTCCGTGAAGCACCAGGTTTCATTTTTGCCATCATTCCATCCTGCCCTGAAAAACAGGCCGGCATGATCACCTATTTCCTGGTCTATATTCAGGCCAATACCGGTCTTGGTTCTTCCGTACTTGCGGGTGCTGATCACATCTGGTAGCCCGGTACTGTCGCGGTGCTGCAGCGCCTGTGCATAATTGCCCATATCGCCATCATTGAAATAACCGAGCAGGCGGATGTTACCTTTTCTATTGAATAAGCCAAGCGTATATGCTTTGTCTATCTCCGCATTGATGCTGTATTCTTCGCTTGGGTTTGTATTTAGTGCTTCCCCGTTTGCCACCATAGGCATAGCGGCTAAAGCAGCACTGTACGTGAAGCTGCCCTGCTGTAATACCGCTGCAATTGCATCGGTATAGCCACGCAGGTTGGCGGCATAATCCCAGGCGCCGTTATACATCAGGCACCAGTTCATGAATTGGGCGCGCGGGTCGTTGGCATAAGCATTTTTGTCAAAAATGTCTGCAAGTGACATTTTGCCAATGGATAATCTCAGGTAGTTATTTGGTTTGCTTCCGCCAAGTTCATTCGCGCCTTCGGGTATATAGCTATCTCCGTCGGGGCCTAATTGGATGGTTTGGACGAACATACCCCTAGCAAGGTATAATGTTGGGGCCGGATCTCCGACGCGGAATGTCTCTCCATTAGTGGATGCCGCCAGGCCGTAAGCCCCGCTCAGGCCGCTGCCGCCTGCAATCTCAGGGTTAATATATATTTCAGCGCCTTTCCAAAGGCGGACTCCTAAAAATAAAGTGGACGTGATGGAGTTTTCTTTGTCCATTGCCGACTGCAGGCTGTTAATCCCGGTATAGGCAGCATGAAACGCAGGCTGGTACTGGTATATATAAGTGGCCTGGAAATGCACGTTCACCCGGCTTGTTTTTGCGCTGTCTGAAAGGCTGCGCACAGCGTCCGTATCATCTTGTGCTGATGAAGGATTTGGCATTACTGCAATCAGCAATAATAGTATTATCCAAAAAGACCTTGGTGATATGTTGTATTGTTTTTTCATTTTGGTGCGCAAAAGTAAGTTTATCAAAGGAAAATTGCAATTAATGGAGGTTATGGGTAAGTGACGTTTTATGTTTTATAAAATTTTAGCAAACTTAATTACTTTTTTAGATTAAACAAAATATTTTTGATAGATTATGCAAATTTATAAAATTATTGCGGGCAAGATATATAATTTGAAAGTCGAAAAGTATTATGCCAAAGTAATGCATGTTTACCTAAGCGCCGCCAGCTACAATGGTTTCCATTCACGAGCACCATGTGATGACGATTGAAGCTTTCGGACCTATGCAGGATTTCGTAGACAAATGCAAATACCAGTTGTACAATAATCTTTGCACAACTTTTTAAAAATGTTACATCATTCACACTTTTCGGCTGTTTAATCAGCTGGGAGGGCCATTTACGCATTTGGAATTAATGGATGTCAATATCAGGCATGGTATTTAGTCTAACTGGTTGAGCAAAAAATGAGCTCTATTATTTTTGACGTGCTAATAATCAGCCTATGAAAAAACTTTCGAGTGCTTTGAGGAGAATGTGTTTGATAACGCTCTGCGTTATCCTGTGGGATAATACTGCCAACGCCACGCTTTATACAGCAACATTATTGGGTGGTAATTTCAATACGGGTACAACATGGGTAGGAGGCGTAGCCCCAGGAGCTACCGTGACATCCGACATTGTGGTTATTCCCGCGCTCAGTACAGTTACCCTTATCGGTAATGAAACCTTTACCGGAACTTCTTCATTAACAGTGGCTGGTACGCTTGCCTCCGCACCGGGAACAGTGCTTTCGATGACATCAGGAACCCTTGCAGGAGTCGGCGCTATATCGGCAGACAGTTTGGTATTGGGGCTTTTGACGGGCTTTTCTTATACCGGCACAATGGCTGTGAATAAGCTGACGTCTTTGGGCGCTACCGTAACATCTGCGGCAACGATAACTGTTAATAAATCGCTTAACCTGGTATCAGGCATGCTCAACATGGGCGCGGGAGACCTCATCATGGGGAATTTATCTACCATTACCGAGACTGGCGGATCTATTATTACGAGTGCCACAGGAATACTATCACTTGACAGTGTTTATAATGTTGTCTATTCGGCAGTGTCGGCAACCGCTGGCCCTGAACTGACCGGACTGGGATTTGGCAATTTGACTGTCAACGTGCCCGGCACCATTAGTTTAGCAGGTAATACGATCGTTAACGCTACGCTTTCATTAGTAGCTGGTACTTTAGCACTTGCAGGCAACGCGCTTACATTCGGCCCTGCAGGTAATCTTTTACCTTCAGGAACTGGCACTATAACCGGGAGTACCTTATCTAATGTTATTGTGAATACGACAGGTGGCCTTACCGGAGCACTTCGCTTTGCAACAGGAGCAGGCAGCACGCTGAATAATCTTGTTATCAATACAGTAAGCGGCGCTACAACACTGGGCTCAAGCCTTAATGTAAACAACCTGCTTACGCTTACTTCAGGCGCATTGGCACTTGCAGGCAATACGCTGACTTTGAACCCAACCGGTAATATAACAGCCGTAACAGGTACCCTTACAGGCAGTACCTTATCTAACCTGGTTGTGAATACTACCGGTGGCCTCACCAGTGCCATACCCTTCACAGCAGGTGGTAACATGCTGAATAATCTTGTTATCAACACAGTAACGGGTGCTACAACTCTAGGATCAGACCTTGGGTTGAGTGGCCTTCTTACCCTTACTTCAGGAGCATTGGCGCTAGCAGGTCATACGCTGACTATGAACCCAACGGGCAATATAGCAGCATTGGGCACAGGTACTCTTACAGGCAGCACCTTATCAAATCTTGTTGTGAACACTACCGGAGGCCTTACGAATCCAATACCCTTCACCGCAGGCAGTAACATGCTGAACAATCTTGTAGTGAATACGGTAAGCGGCGCTACTACCTTGGGCTCAGCACTTGGGTTGAGCGGTCTTCTTACGCTTACTTCAGGTACGTTGGCTCTGGCAGGCAATACGCTGACTATGAACCCAACTTCTGATTTATCAGCAGCTGGCGTTGGCACCATAACAGGCAGTACGTTATCCGACCTTGTTGTCAACAGTACAAGCGGCCTTAGCGGCGCTCTTCGTTTTGCAACGGGAGCAGGCAATACGCTGAATAATCTTGTAGTGAATACAGTGACAGGCGGCGCAGCATTAGGCTCAGCCCTCAATATAAACAACCTGCTCACCCTTACCTCAGGCGCATTGTCGCTGGCAGGCAATACGCTGACTTTGAACCCAACAGGCAATATAGCAGCAGTAGCCGGTACTATCACAGGCAGCCCCTTGTCTAACTTGGTGGTGAATACTACCGGCGGGCTTACCAGTGCGATACCCTTCACAGCAGGCAGTGACATGCTGAACAATCTTGTAGTAAATACAGTAACGGGCGCAACCACACTGGCGTCAAGCCTCAGTTTGAGCGGCGTTCTTACACTTACTTCAGGCACATTGGCTCTTGCAGGTAATACGCTGACTTTAAACCCTGCTGCTGATCTATCAGCATTGGGTACAGGAACGATTACGGGCAGTACCTTATCCAACCTGGTTGTAAACAGTGCAGCCGGCCTTACCGGAGCACTTCGTTTTGCAACAGGCGCAGGCGATGTGCTGAACAATCTTGTTATCAATACAACAAGTGGAGCTACTACTCTGGGCTCTGACCTTAGCATCAACAACCTGCTTACACTAACTGCTGGTACATTATCGCTCGCAGCTAATACGCTGACTTTGAATCCAACAAGCAATTTATCGTCGCTGGGTACTGGTACTATTACAGGTAGCACTTTATCTAACCTTGTAGTAAACACTACAGGCGGCCTTACCGGAGCGCTTCGTTTTGCGACAGGCATAGGTGATGTTCTGAACAATCTTGTTATCAATACGGTAAGCGGCACAACAACGCTGGCTTCGAGCGTTAATATAAACAACCTGCTTACATTGACTTCAGGTGCATTGGCGCTTGCCAGCCAAACGCTGACTTTGAACCCAACGGGAAATATAGCAGCAACAGCTGGTACTATTACCGGCAGTACTTTATCTAACATCGTTGTGAACACGACGGGTGGACTTACCAGTGCAATACCTTTTACTGCGGGCAGCAACATGCTGAACAACCTGGTAATAAACACAGTAACGGGCGCTACCACATTAGGTTCAGACCTTAGCCTGAGCGGCATTCTTACGCTTACATCGGGCGCATTGTCTATCGCTAGCCATACGTTGACATTGAATCCAACGGGTAATATTGCAGCTACAGCAGGCACGCTTACGGGCAGCACTTTGTCTAACCTTGTTGTGAACACTACCGGAGGCCTTACTAATCCGATACCCTTTACAGCAGGCGGCAACATGCTGAATAATCTTGTAGTGAATACGGTAACAGGCGCTACCACCTTAAGTTCAGACCTTGGGTTGAGTGGCCTTCTTACGCTTACTTCAGGTACATTAGCTCTTGCAGCTCATACGCTGACCATGAACCCAACGGGTGATCTATCAGCAACGGGCGTCGGTACTATTACAGGCAGTACCTTATCGAACCTGGTTATAAACACTACAGCCGGCCTTACCGGAGCGCTTCGCTTTGCTACTGGTGGAGGTGTGCTGAATAATCTTGTTGTAAATACTGTAAGCGGCGGTGCCACACTGGCTTCAAACCTTAATATTAACAACCTGCTTACGCTTACTTCAGGCGCATTATCACTGGCCGGTAATACGCTGACCATCAACCCAACGGGTAATATAGCAACAACTGCAGGTACCATTACAGGCAGTACATTATCTAACCTGGTTGTAAACACAACCGGCGGCCTTACAGGTGCAATACCTTTCACTACAGGCAGCAACATGCTGAATAATCTTGTAGTGAATACAGTAACGGGCGCTACCACATTGGCCTCAGGCCTCAGTTTGAGCGGCGTTCTTACCCTTACATCAGGTACGTTAGCACTTGCAGGTAATACGCTCACTTTAAACCCTGCTGCTGATGTATCAGCATTAGGTACGGGAACGATAACGGGCAGTACCCTATCAAACCTTGTTGTAAACAGTACAGCCGGCCTTACCGGAGTACTTCGTTTTGCAACAGGAGCTGGTGACGTGCTGAATAACCTTGTGGTAAATACTACAAGTGGCGCTACTACGCTAGGTTCAAACCTTAGTATCAATAACCTGCTTACACTTACTGCGGGTACTTTATCGCTTGCAGGCAATACGCTGACTATGAACCCAACGGGTAACCTTGCCGCAACAGGCATCGGTACAATCACAGGCAGTACGTTATCCAACCTGGTTGTAAATACAACTGGTGGCCTTACCGGAGCCCTTCGCTTTGTGACAGGAACAGGTGACGTGCTGAATAATCTGGTTGTAAATACGGTAACCGGCGTTGCAATGCTGGGTTCAAACCTTAATATCAACAATCTTCTTACACTTACTTCAGGCGCATTATCACTTGCAGGCCATACGCTGACCATGAACCCAACAGGGAATATAGCAGCAACTACAGGTACTATTACCGGCAGCACTTTATCTAACCTGGTGGTGAATACTACCGGTGGGCTTACCAGTGCAATACCTTTTACAACAGGCAGCAGCATCCTCGACAGTCTTACACTGAACACAATAACCGGCGCTACCACGTTAGCTTCAGACCTTGGGTTGAGCGGTCTTCTGACGCTTACCTCAGGTACGTTGGCCCTTGTAGGACATACGCTGACGTTGAATCCGACTGCTGATGTATCAGCAATAGGTACAGGTATGATCACAGGAAGTACGTTATCAAACCTGATTGTAAACAGTACAGCCGGCCTTACGGGAGCCCTTCGTTTTGCAACAGGAGCTGGTGATGTGCTGAATAATCTTGTGGTAAATACAACAAGTGGCGCAGCGACACTGGGTTCTGACCTAAGTATCAACAACCTGCTTACACTTACTGCGGGTACTTTGTCGCTTGCAGGCAATGTGCTGACTATAAACCCAACAGGTGATTTATCAGCAGCAGGCATTGGCACAATCACAGGCGGCACTTTATCAAACCTGGTTGTAAACAGTACAAGCGGTCTTACCGGAGCCCTTCGCTTCGCAACTGGCGCGGGTGATGTACTGAATAACCTTGTGGTAAATACAGTAAGCGGCGGTGCAGCATTGGGCTCAGCCCTCTCGTTGAATGGCCTTCTTACCCTTACCGCAGGTACATTGTCGCTTAACGGCCAAACGCTTACTTTAAATCCTAATGCTGATCTGTCAGCAGCGGGTGCAGGCACATTGACCGGCAGCGCATTATCTAATCTGATTGTAAACACTACATTTAGCCTGACCAGCCCATTGCTCTTCGCAACCGGTGGTAATATGCTGAATAACCTTACCGTAAATATGGGAACCGAAAGTGATAACATCATGCTTGGCTCCAATCTTACTATACAAGGTGCGTTAGCTCTTATGTCAGGTGATATAAAACTCGGTACTAATGACCTGGATATAGCTACTGGAGCTGTAGTAAATGGCGGAACTGCTAATAGTTATGTAATGACAGATGCTACAGGCGCGCTTATAATGAGCCTGGTAGCCGGAACGACAGATACTTTTAAAGTAGGATCAACAGCAAACTTTGCACCGATGGCTTTAACTGCGAATGCAGGAGCTGCAACCGGCAATGTAAGTATGAACATAGCGAACGGGGTACTGTCAAACGGAACAACCGGTGCTTTACTTTCAACAACTGATCCAATGGTTAATGTCACCTGGTTTGTATCCAGCACAGCAAGCAGCATTAACTATAATATGCTCGCTATGTGGAGTGCTGGTATGGAAGTGAATAGTTTTAACACTGCAGCTGCTTACGTATCGCATTATACAAGTGGCGCATGGGATGTACAAACTCCTTCTGCCGCAAGCACTATCGGTTCCATGTATGCTATGGCAAGAACAGGTGTTACTTCCCTTAGCCCGTTTATGGTTACCAGCAAAGCATCAGGCGAATATGTTCCTGTTGTTAATTCCGGCGAGACGAAAATATCCATCTATCCTAACCCGGCTTCAGTGACGCTAAACTATTCTACTACTGCAACTGTCAGCAGTATTGAAATTGTGAGCGCTACCGGCCAGGTTGTGAAATCAGCCAATGGTTTAAGCCAGTCAGTATCTGTGAGCGACTTAGCTGCAGGTACCTACTTTATCCATTTTCATGGCAATGATTTGAATACCGTTCAGCAATTCGTTAAAGATTAATCTTACACCAATTGCTAGATTTACAGAGGAGGCCGCTTGGCCTCCTCTGTTTTTTGATTTATACCTGCTGCCCGTTAAAATGAAGATCGCGCATTAAATGCTGGTCCGGGCCGTTCTGCTTGGAAATAAACTGGCTAATAGCAAAAGCTTTTGATTGCCGTAAAGCAAAGACCCATGGGCTTAAGCCCATGGGTCTTTTACATTTCTATAATTATTTCCTAATTCGCGTACTCGCTCATGAATTTTATGCGCATCATTTTCAGATGCTCTACGCTTACATCGCGGGCTTTAAATTCTTCAAAAGCTTCATCCATATTATCGTTGAGGCTGTTGCGGAAGTAGTCGAAAATATCTTCCTGTTCGTTGTCATCCAATTCCTGCTCCAGGCAATAATCCAGGTTAAGCCGGGTGCCGCTGGCTACGATGGTTTCCATTTCCACAAGCAGGTCGGGCAGGGAGAGTCCTTTATTTTTGGCAATAGTTTCCAGCGGTATTTTTTTATCAATATTCTGAATGATAAATACCTTCATGCCGCTTTTGTTCACCACGCTCTTCATCACAAAGTCGTCGGGCTTCACGATGTCGTTTTCCTCTACGTATTTTGCTATCAGGTCCACGAATTTTTTACCATAGCGCAATGCTTTGCCCTTGCTCACCCCTTGTATTTTTTCCAGCTCGGCCAGTGAGGTAGGGTAGTTAGTCGCCATATCCTCCAAAGAATTCTCAAGGAATATAACGAATGGTGGCAGGTTCTTTTCCCTTGCGGTCTGCTTGCGCTGGTCTTTCAGCAGCTCAAATAATACAGGGTCCGTAGTGGCAGGCCCCGCGCTTCCGGCGTCCTCATCATCACCCGTAGCTTCTTCGTACTGGTGATTGAGCGCCACCATAATGGAGTATGGTTTCTTAAGGAATTTTTGTCCTTTCTCTGTTATTTTCAGCAGGCCATATTCTTCAATATCCTTTCGGATCATTCCTTCCAGCATCATTTGCCTGATAAGTGAATTCCAGAAGTTGGCATCCATCTGCATCACCAGGCCCGTGCCAAATGATTTCAGCTTATCGTGGCGGAAAGTCTGGATCTGTGGGTTAGCCCGGCCGAGAATAATATTTACTACATAGTCTATACCAAAGCGCTCGTCGAGTTCATTAATGGTATCTAATGTAATTTTTACACTGTCTTTTACTTCCAGTTTTTCTTTAGGGTTATTACAATTGTCACAATTGCCGCAGTTCTCTTTCTTATATTCTTCACCGAAGTAATGGAGCAGCAATTTGCGGCGACATACCCCGCTCTCTACATAAGCTAATGTTTCCGAGATAAGCTGCCCGCCCATTTCACGTTCGCTCAGTGGCTTGTCGCGCATCAGGTGCTCCAGCTTCTGCACGTCTTTGTGCGAATAATAAAGCAGGCACTTGCCTTCCATACCATCACGGCCCGCCCTGCCAGTTTCCTGGTAATAATTTTCAAGAGATTTCGGTACATTGTAATGGATCACAAAACGCACATCCGGCTTATCAATACCCATACCAAATGCTATGGTCGCCACGATCACATCTACCTTCTCCATCAGGAACTGGTCCTGCCGTTGAGACCTGAGCGGCCCTTCCAGGCCTGCATGGTAGGCAACAGCAGTGATGCCATTTGCCTGTAGTGTATTGGCCAGCTCTTCGGTCGTTTTCCGGTTGAGGGTATAGATGATACCGCTTTTTCCTTTCATGGTATTGATAAACTTAACCATGGTTTTTAACGTCTGTTCCTTTGTCCCTTTTGGAACGATCTCGTAATAAAGATTAGGGCGGTTAAACGAATCAATGAAAATATTTGGGTTGCGGAGGTTCAGGTTTTTTACAATATCGTCCTGCACCTTCGGTGTAGCGGTAGCTGTAAGCGCTATGATAGGCAATGCGGGATTGATCATGTCTATCATATCCCTCAGCTTACGGTATTCCGGGCGAAAATCATGGCCCCACTCCGAGATACAATGCGCCTCGTCAACAGCTATAAATGATATGGGAAGGTCTGAGAAGAAAGAAATATTTTCCTGTTTTGTGAGTGTCTCTGGCGCTACATAAAGCATTTTCGTGCGGCCTTCAGTAAGATCAGTTTTTACTTTCTTCTGCTGCGCCTTGCTTAGTGTCGAATTCAAAAAATGGGCAATGTTATCGCGGGTACTGTAGCCACGTATCAGGTCCACCTGGTTCTTCATCAGCGCAATAAGCGGTGATACAATAATAGCCACCCCGTCACTAAGCAATGCAGGCAACTGGTAGCATAACGATTTTCCGCCGCCGGTGGGCATGATCACAAAAGTATCCGTGCCATCAAGGATGCTTTTTATAATCTTTTCCTGCTCACCCTTGAAGGTGTCAAAACCGAAGTATTGTTGCAGCTCTTTTTTAATATTAATTTTCGCATTAGGTTTACTAACGGCTTCCATACACAATTATTTATCTATAATTAAATCAGTCCAACTACAAATCTTTAAAAAAAGAAGGGGGTAATTTTTAAAAGATGGCGAATTTACGACAGTTAAGGTAAAGAAAATTCAATCAATATGCAAGTATTTTGTTACAAAATAAATTTATTAATGCATAATACAAATAGAACCGAAGCGGGAAAATTTCTTACCAAAGGGGGAAAAAACAGGAATAAATAGAATTGATCACCCAAACCGGTGGAGCGAAGTGTTGTTGTTCGAAGAAATATTTATTCTTTGCTGAATATATGCACCTCCAATTCATCAGTACAATCAATTAATAGCTGCCCAATGGATTTATGAAGGAGCGGATGCATATAGCCAGAGGCAATCTCTGCAAGAGGCACTAACGTAAAAAGCCGCTCATGTAAATGCGGATGTGGTACAGTTAGTCCGGGCAGATCGATGACTTCATTGGCATACAATAATATGTCAATATCGAGGGTGCGTTGTCCCCATTTTATGCTCCTTTGTCGTCCCAGCAACTGTTCAATACGATGTATTTCAGTCAATAAATTTTCAGGGGTTTTATCGGTTTCTATTTCTATAACCATATTCAGGAAATCAGGCTGATCGCCCAGCCCCCAGGCTGCTGTTTCATAAACTGATGATCGCTTAACTATTCGCCCGCAATTTTCAGTTAGCAGGTCCATCGCCTTTTGCATCCATAGCACTCTGTCGCCCTCATTACTGCCCAATGATAAATAAGAAGTATTCATGTCAGTTCAACAGTTGAAAAGTGGTTTGGATGCAAATAAGTCTATAACTCCGCAAAAACTGATGCAAACATACTTAAACACAGCAATTGTCGGAGTCAATACTCAATGAGATTTCCTATATTGGGTGATCTAATTCGCACAACTATTCATTCATGGAGCGTTTTACAGGACTGATTGGGATCATATTGATACTTGGGATGGCATTCCTATGTTCCAACAACAGGAAACGCATTAACCTCAGATTGGTATGCAGCGGCCTTGCATTGCAGCTCTTTATAGCCGTTTTGGTATTGAAAGTGCCAGCTGTCACCCACTTCTTCCAGTTTTTAGGAAGGGGAATGCTTCGGCTGGAAAGCTTTGCCAAAGAAGGTGCGGGTTTTGTTTTCGGTGGCATTGGTACATTTGATGCTTCAGGCCAGGTAGTGAATTACAGGGCCGCCCCGGTTTTTGTTTTTGCATTTAATATCACGGCTACTATTATCCTCGTCTGTGTACTGGTGGCTATAACGTATCATCTCCGTATCATGCAATTTATCGTTTCCGTCATTGCGCGTGCCATGAATGTGATCATGCGTGTCAGCGGAGCGGAAGCCCTGAGCAATGTGGCCAGCGCATTTGTAGGGCAGGTGGAAGCACAGGTGATGATACGTGGTTACCTGCCCACTATGACAAAAAGTGAATTGCTCGCCTCTATGAGCGGCAGCCTTGCCTGTATATCAGGCGCCATACTGATAGTATATGCCAATATGGGCGCACGGCCTGAATACCTGATTACAGCCAGCCTGATGGCCGCGCCCGGCGCACTGGTGATCTCCAAAATCGTTTTTCCGGAAACGGAGGAATCACCCACTATGGGAAAGGTAAAACTGGAGGTAAAAAGCAATTATACAAACCTCATTGATGCGATAACTCATGGCGCTGCTGATGGCTTTAAGATAGCTATGAACGTTATTGCCATGCTCATAGGCTTTATTGCTCTGATAGCGATGGTTAACTGGTTACTGGGGCATATATATCACGGCTTGTCGCTTGATGGCATATTTGGCAAGTTATTTTACCCCTTTGCATGGGCTATGGGCATACCAACTACTGATATCAGCAATGCCGCTGCGTTACTTGGGCAAAAAATCACAGTAAATGAATTTGTAGCGTTCAAAAGCCTTACTACAAATGCATTGCCCGTTGCTACTCCCAAAGGGCTTATCATCGTCACGATTGCCATCTGTGGTTTCGCAAATTTTGGCAGCGTAGGTATGCTGATAGGCAGCATCGGGGCGCTGATTCCAAAACGAAGGGCAGACCTTGCAAAACTAGGTTTGAAGGCATTGCTTTGCGGCACACTGGCATCTTATTTATCGGCAACTATTGCAGGGATATTAATGTAAAAAAAAGAGAAAAAATACCCGGCACACTGGCCGGGTACAAGTACCTTACAAAAGAAGTATAACTTAGAAAGCTCTGTTCTGGTCAAATGCTTCAAGCTCGTTAGCCACTGCTGTAAGGAAGCTGGCGCCCAGGGAGCCATCTACAATGCGGTGGTCGTAGCTCAGTGACAAATACATCATGTGGCGGATGGCTATTACATCGCCGTCTGCAGTTTCCAGTACCATAGGTCGTTTCTTGATCACCCCCAGTGCCAGTATAGCTACCTGCGGCTGGTTAATGATCGGCGTACCCATCAGGCTGCCAAAAGTACCTACGTTGGTCACGGTGAAAGTGCCGCCCTGTGTATCATCAGCTTTAAGCTTGCCATTTCGGGCTGCGTTTGCAAGAGCATTTACATCCTTCGATAAGCCTATGAGGTTTTTAGTATCTGCATTCTTGATTACAGGCACTATAAGGTTACCGGACGGTAGCGCAGTTGCCATGCCTATATTAATATCCTTCTTGATAATGATCTTGTCGCCGTCAAGGCTGCAGTTGATCAGTGGGAATCTGCGGATACAATTAACGATTGCCTCAAAGAACACAGGAGTGTAAGTGATCTTCTCACCATATTTTTTCTCAAACGGCACTTTTGCCTTCTCGCGCCATTTCACAATATTGGTTACGTCAGCCTCCGTAAAGCTCGTTACATGTGGTGAAGTGGCCTTACTGCGCACCATGTGGTCAGCTATCAGCTTACGCATCCTGTCCATTTCTATGATCTCTACATTGCCGCCCGGCATCACTGCGGGAGCAGCAGGTTGTTGTGCAGGGCCCATAATAATAGGGGTTGAAGCAGGAATGGCTGCGGGCGCAAGTTGCTGCGCTGCCGCGCTGCCGCGGTTAGTTACATAGCTAAGTATATCTTTTTTGGTAACTCTCCCCTCATTGCCGGTACCAGGTATGTTTTCAAGCTCTGCCATGCCTATGCCCTCTGCGCCGGCTATGTTCAGCACCAGCGGCGAATAAAAGCGGGAACCATTATTCTGCACCGCTGATGGTGCAGCCTGGTATTGTTCCACAACAGGTTGTGGTTGTGGCGCAGGAGCAGGAGCTTGTTGCACCTGAATCGGCGCCGCAGCTTGTGCCGCGCCTCCGGCGTCTATTCTTGCTATTACAGCACCGACAGGCACTACATCATTTTCTTTATAAAGCAGTTCTGTGAGCACACCTGCGGTGGTAGAGGGCACCTCGCTGTCCACTTTATCGGTTGCTATATCGAGCAGCGTCTCGTCCATTTTCACATTGTCGCCGGGTTGCTTATGCCATTTAAGCACAGTAGCTTCCATGATACTTTCACCCATTTTTGGCATTACAAGATCTACGATCGCCATAAGTATGTTTGTATTATTTAATTGAAACGCTGCAAAATTAATCAAATGAAGCCCAAAAATGAAAAGTAAGTGAAGAAGGCAACATATTCTTAATTCTTTTGGAAATTACCGGTAAATAAATGAGTACAAGTAGCACGATAATAAGCACAAATTGGCATCACCAGGATCATTGCAAAATAAAATTCCATATATTTGTTTAGCCCTAAACAAATATGCTATGAGAGCATTCTTTATTGGCTTTTTTCTTACCAGTATTGTAGTTAGCGGAGCATTACGTGCCCAGACTATATTTGCCCCGCCTGGCGCCGAATGGTATCACTCCATGCTTGATCCATCCATAGGCGTATTTCATTCTTATTATGCAGGTGACACTACATTATCAGGAATTAGCCTTAGGCGCGTAATGCGGGATGCAGAGGTAGGGCCGTCATGGGGCGCATTAGGTCTCACAGTTTCTAATCTGTCTGCACTTTACCTTTATAACAACAGCGATACCGTTTTTGTGTACAATTACCTTTTCAATCGATTTACACCACTATATGTTTTTAACGTACATGATGGCGATACAGTGCGCCTCACTCTATTGCCTGCAGAAGTTAATACATTCACAGGGCTTTCTGCTTTTTATCCCGATTCAACATTCCGTTTTGTAGTTGACTCTGTAAGAATGGTATTGTATGATACGGCTACTTTAAAAACTGTTTATACCCGTTTGCTCGGCACATGCGATTCAAACTATCTATATACCTATGGCAATGACGATACACTCGGCGCTTATGCCGAACAAATCGGAGGTATTTCTATTGGCCTTTCACCACAATTTTTGTGCGGCGTAAATTTGGTTGACGAGTCTTATCAAACCCAGGGTGCTTTGCGTTGTTACAATGACCCTGAACTTTCTATAAAACTGGTCACTGATAGTTGCGGCGTGCCGCCATCAACAGCAGTAACTACAATAAAAAAACAAGAAGCCCTAAACATATTTCCTAATCCGGCCACCACGCAACTAATCCTCACTGCCTCGTATAAGGTCAGAAACGTAATAATTTCCAACCTCCTCGGACAAACCGTATTGAGAGATGAATATGATACACAAAAGGTATCGGTAGATATATCCGGTTTACCTGCAGATATTTACTTCATAAAAATAAATGGGAATGTTGTGAAGAAGTTTGTGAAAGAGTGGTGTGCCAAGAGCTTTTGACGATTTGAATAACGTCAAAAGGTGCTTTATGAAAGATGAGGGAAGGCCCCTCGGATTCGGTTTTCAGGAACTGATTCCAAACCAGTGTATGCGGCTTTGATTAA
>Ga0182030_10011074_pt1 | contig 18224 bp, 16 predicted proteins | sample 812S3MmetaG_FD_121299 | JGI IMG/M metagenome (GOLD analysis project Ga0182030, IMG submission 121299) | Permafrost microbial communities from Stordalen Mire, Sweden - 812S3M metaG (Illumina Assembly) | ecosystem: Environmental > Terrestrial > Soil > Wetlands > Permafrost | place: Sweden...
AGAAGAAAGCCATGGACATCGGCCAGCCCATGAATATTGCTGTCGTGGATGAAGGCGCAAACCTCATTGCCCACGTGCGCATGGACGGCGCCTGGATCGGCAGTATAGACATTTCGATTAACAAAGCGTACACGTCGCGCGCGTTCGACATCGCAACCAGGAATCTGGCGGAACACTCCCAATCCGGTGGCCAGTTCTTCGGAATCCATGCCTCCAATTCCGGACGGATCATGATTTTCGCCGGGGGAGTGCCGCTCCAGCGCGACGGAAAGGTCGTCGGTGCCATCGGCGTGAGTGGAGGCTCCGGCGAGCAGGATCATGCGGTAGCCGAGGCAGGCGCCGCCGCGTTCTGATCAATTCCGGTGACACCGGCTAAGAGTCCGGCGATCCACGTCGGCGCCGGGCAGGCTGTCGGGCAGGCTGGCTTCGGCGGTGACCTTATGCTACCGTCATCATCGATGAGCGGCGCAAACGATTCACGACGTACCTTTCTGGCGACAGCGGGGCTAGCTTTGCCGGCTGCCGGGTTCGCGGCTTCGTCCGCGGCGGAACAAAATTCGGAGCAATCGCCGAAACTCATGTACCGCACCTTGGGCAACACCGGACTGAAGGTGACGGCTTTGTCTTTCGGCTGCATGACAACGTCCGACGAGTCGGTGATCCGCCGGGCGGCCGACCTCGGCATCATCCACTTCGATACGGCGCGGAGTTACCAGAACGGAAACAACGAGCGGATGGTGGGCGTGGCCCTGAAAGGCCGGCGCAAGCAGGTGGTCATCTCCAGCAAAACTCTTGCCACCAACCGCCAGGAGGCGCAGGATCAGTTGGATACCAGCCTGCGCGAGCTGGGCACGGATTACCTCGATATCTGGTATTTGCACGCCAGAAGTGCTCCCGAAGAAGTCACCGACGACCTGTTGGAGGTACAACGTGCCGCCAAGAAGGCCGGGAAGATTCGGTTTGCCGGCGTCAGCACGCACTTCAATATGGACCAGATGCTCGATCACCTGGTGAAGCGGCGGCAGACGGATGTGGTCCTCACTACCTACAACTTCTCCATGCGCAATATTGCTGCCGCCGGGCAGCAGTCGCGGCCGGCGGACATGACCGCGGCTATCCAGAAAGCGCGCCAGGCCGGTATGGGGATCGTGGTAATGAAGTCCATGGCCGGTGGGGTTGCCCGGGTGGGCCGCGGAGACCGGCTCTATGGGGCCGACCCGGAGGCGTTGAAGAAGGTTCTGGGGACCAGGGGTGGCGCCTTGGCAGCCATCAAATGGGTTCTGAAGAATCAGTCCGTAGACACCGCTATAGTCTGCATGACGGACCACGAGCAGTTCGATGAGAACGTGCGCGCGATGGCCGAACCGTACACCGACCGGGACGAAAGCACGCTCCGGACGCTGCTGGCCTACATCGGCCCGAACTATTGCCGGATGTGCGGTTCCTGTAATGGCGTGTGCGCCCGCGGCGTGCCCGTACCGGATGTGCTGCGCGTTCTCACTTACGCCGAAGGATACGGGCAGTTCGCCTTGGCCCGGGAGCGGTTTCTGGAGATCCCGGACGATATCCGTGCCATCCGGTGCAGCGATTGCAGCTCGTGCTCCGTCGAATGCCCGAACGGGGTTCGCGTGCGCGCCAGGGTTATGCGCGCGCAGGAGTTGTTTGCGTAAGCGGAGGACTGGCGTATGGCGCCCTGCTCCAGCAGAATGTGGGCCTTGAGCGGGGACACAGGGTACGCAGGTGACACGACTCTCACTGCATGAACGCTTACGGCGCCTGAGTACATGGTTTCGCGGCGAGAACGCCCGGCCGCTCGTCGGATTCTATATCGGCTCGTACTATCCCTTGCACCGCTACCCTGCGGGCAGTCGCTGTATCCCGGCGGGTAAAGTATCCGTGGCTGACATCGCGGTCGATGGTTTTCTGGATGATAGCGACCGTCTCTTCGAATTATACGAATCCGCTCCGGGAGAAACGATCTGGTCGGCGGCTCCGTTCTTCGGGTTGCCGTGGCTCGAAGCCGCGTTGGGGTGCGGGGTAGTGGCGGATCTCGAGAACGGTTGCACTCGTTCGACTCCTCCACCGGGTTTTGCCGCCAACCCGGTGATTCCCGCTTTTTCCGAAAGCAACGAATGGGTGGCGAAGATGCTTGAATTCGCCGCGGCCCTGGTCGCGCGGAGTCGCGGGCGCTATCCCGTAGGAGTAACCCTGATGCGTGGCGTCTCCGACCTGCTCTCGGCTCTCTGCGGCGGCCAGCAGTTTGTGCTTCGTATGGTTGACTCTCCGGAGGAGGTGCGATCCGTCATTGACGCCCTGACGGAGTTCTGGATTGCCTTCGGACGCTGCCTGCTCGACCATGTGCCTCCGTTTCACGGTGGCACGGGCGCTTTTTTCTATGGCGTCTGGTGTCCGGGGAAAACGATCTGGCTGCAGGAGGATGCCGCTGCCTTGCTCTCTCCCCGGCTATATGATGAGTTCATTCTTCCCGCCGACCGCCGCATCGCGGCGTCCTTCGAGCACTCCGTCGTACACCTGCATCCGTCGCGCTTCATCCCGTCACGCCAGTTCGCCGATACCGATGTCGACGTGATCGAGCTTCACATCGACAAGGGCGGCCCGCCGGCCGAATCCCTCGAAAAGCACTACCGCGCGATTCTCGCGAAGAAGAGGCTGTTGGTGTGGGGTGATATCACCGATGAAGATCTGGTGTTTCTGCTAACGCGGCTTCCCGCCCCGGGCCTGGCGATCGAAATCGTTGTACCCACCACCGACGAGGCGGGGCGAGTATGGGACAAGGCGATGTCGCTCATCCAAGCCAGAGCATGATCCGTCTTATCGGCGGCCTTGATGCGGCGTCCATTCGCCGCGACCATTACCTCGGCCCGCGAACCCCGAATCGTTTACCCAATTTGTGGTCGGCGCGTCCATCCGCCCCTTCACACCCCGCGCAGGCGCGCCGCGGCCGACTCCGCCGTGATATCGCGCTGCGGCGTCGCCAGCATTTCGTAGCCCACCAGGAACTTGCGCACCGTGGCCGAGCGCAGTAACGGCGGGTAGAAATGCAGGTGCAGGTGGTGCTCGTCGTGCTCCGCGCCATCGGTGGGACGCTGGTGGATACCCAACGAATAGGGGAAGGATACGTGGAACAGGCGATCGTAGCGCGCCGTCGTGCGCTTCAGGATATCCCCCAGCCCATCGCGCTCTTCGCCCGTGAGTTGTTCGATCGAGGAAAGATGGCGTTTAGAGATCACCATCGTCTCGAAGGGCCACACCGCCCAGAAGGGAACCACCGTCAGGAACGCCTCGTTCTCCTCCACCACGCGCTCGCCCGCCGCCTGCTCCAGGCCCGCGTACTCGCACACGAGGCACGTGCCCCGCTGTTCCCGCCACCCCAGCAGGGACGCCTGCTCTTTGGCGATTTCGTTGGGCAGCGAGTGGCTCGACCAGATCTGGCAGTGCGGGTGCGGATTGCTGGCGCCCATCATGGCGCCGCGGTTCTCGAAAATCTGCACGTAGTGGATCTCCGGCCGGGCGCCCAGTTCCTGGTACTGTTCCACCCAGGTATCCACCACCTGGCGCAGATCGGCCGCTTCCATATTGGCGATGGTCAGGTTGTGGTGCGGCGAGAAACAGACCACGCGGCAGATCCCCGGCTCGGATTCGGCCACGAACAGGCCGTCGCGGTCGAAGCGGTCCACCGGTGTGCCCGGTTTGAGCGCGGCGAAATCGTTATCGAAAACGAAGGTCGAGGAGTACGCCGGATTGCGCACCCCGCCGGCGCGCGCGTTCCCCGGACACAGGTAGCAGGTCGGATCGTAATCGGGCTGTGCGCCCACCGCCTCCTCTTCCATCTGCCCCTGCCAGGGGCGTTCGGTGCGGTGCGGCGAAACCAGCACCCATTCGCGCGTCAGCGGATTGAACCGCCGGTGAGGATCCTTCGTCCAGTCGAACATGATCCTCTATGGTAACCGCACGGCTCCCCCACCGGCGGCCCACCCCTGGACAGACTCGTAGTACTCCCTTAGCTCCCCGGTAACTTGAGTTTCGGGCCGCGCAAAGCGTACCCTGGAGGGAGATTGCCTGTCTGATGCATACCTGGAGGATGCCTTATGCCCGCGCGGTTCCATAGTCTCGGCCTGGGAGACGCCTACCGGCGCGCTTATACGGCTGCCAACTACCGCCTGCGTACCTTGTCGGGCGGACGGTGGGCCGATCGCTGCCGCCCCACGGACATCGGCTTCCTGATGACCAACCTGTGCAATGCCAAGTGCGTGCACTGCGATATCTGGAAGAACAAGGGCAAGGACGACACGCCCACCGTGGACCAGTACAAGACCACCCTGAACGACCTGCGCTCCTGGCTGGGCCCCGTGCACGTGTTTTTTAGCGGCGGCGAAGCCCTGCTGCGCCCCTATACGACCGAGGTGCTGGCCCACGCGGCCGCCATCGGACTGTTCGCCGAAATTCTGACCCACGGCTATTGGGACGATCAGAGCCGCATCGAGAAAGCCGCGCTCGCCAATCCCGGCCGCATCACCGTCTCGCTGGACGGCATCGGGGAAACGCACACCCTCATCCGCGGCCGCGAAAACTTCTTCGAAAAAACCACCCGCACCCTGGAAACCCTCCAACGCGTGCGCGCCGAAAAAGCTCTCACCTATGCGATCCGGCTCAAAACCGTAGTCATGCGGCACAACCTCCACGACGTGGCCAACGTGGCGCGATACGCCCAGCGCAACGGCATGGAAGTCTTCTACCAGGCCGTGGAGCAGAACTACAATACGCCGGAGGACCCGCGCTGGTTCGAGCACAGCGAGAACTGGCCCCTGGACGCCTCGCAAGCGGTATCGGCGGTGCGCGGCCTGATCGCTCTCAAGCGGCAGGGCCTGCCGATTCGCAACAGTTTTCAGCAACTGGAAACCATGATTCCGTATTTCCGGAATCCCGACGCCATGCGGGTCTCGGTCCAGCAGCACACGGCTCACCTTAAGCACCCCGTGTGCGCGGCGCTCACCAATATCCAGGTGATGCCGAATGGCGATGTGCTGGCCTGCTACGGAATGCCCCCCGTGGGAAATATTCGCACCACGCCCATTCGCGAGATCTGGCGCAACCGCCCGCAATGGTGGAAGGGCGGCTGCTGCCTGGAAAGCCGCTTCACTCCCGCCGAAGCGGAAACGCGCGGTCTGCTCACCATCGGCTCTACCGGCAGCCAGCCCATGGGCCGTCCGTAATCCAAGCGGCAAGCCGCGACGCTAGAATAAGAAACATGACACTCTCCCGGATCCCCGTTTGGCTGGCCCAGCGCACGCCGCGCAGGGTCAAGACGGCGATCCACCACGTTCGCTTTCTGGACCGGACGCTCATGTCCCTCTATGGCTCGCTCATCAAGGACAAGGTGATGTCCATTGAGGATGGTCCGATGCGGGGCATCAAGCTGGCGGCCAGCCAGCATACCTCGCACGCGCACCTCAACGGGACCTACGAGCGCGACGTGCAGGAAGCTATCGACCGCATGGTGCGCCCCGGCGACGTCTGCTACGATCTGGGCGCCAGCATCGGTTATATGACGCTGCTCATGGCGCGCAAAGCCAGCCACGTGTACTCCTTCGAGCCGGCGCCGCACGCGATCGCCGAAATGAAGCGCCACCTCGCGGCCAACTCGCTCGGGAACGTCACCATCGTGCCCTCTCCGGTGAGTAATGGAGTGCGGGAAGTGCGCTTCTGCCTCACCGATGGCGCCTATGGGTCGGCAATCAACGAGACCGAGACGCGATGGCCCGTGTTGCAGCTTCAGACCACCACCCTGAACCTCTTCGTCAAGGACCATCCGGTGCCCGACTTTATGAAAATGGACGTCGAGGGCGAAGAAGGGGCCGTGCTCGAAGCGGCCGGCGACCTGCTGGCGCAACGCAAAACGTCGATTTGCTGCGAGGTCCACAGCCGCGAGGCCGCGCGCTCCGTACTCGGCACGCTGCAGCGATTTGGCTATCGTGTGACCCTGTTGGACGGCACACCGGCGAAAGTCCCGGAAGAGGTTCTGGCCGGCGAGTTCCACATCCTGGCGCGGCCTTAGCGCCCGCCGTTGGCCACATATGGCGGAATCAGATAATCGTAGTACTGCCGCGGATCGCCCTGCTTCCCGTCCACCGCCGCCCGCGCCAGGTTGAACGCTTCGCGCGCCGTTACGTAATGCAGTACGTAGTGCGCGCCGTCGTTGTAAGTCTTCTCCATGTAAGTCAGCGCCCCATCCAGTTCGGGCCCCAGAATCTCGTCCGCGTCTTCGTTCGTGCTGGCGCCGTGGGTGTGGATCTTGATGAAGCGCCACTCCGGGCGTCCTTCCACGTGGATGTTGGCCCGCATCCAGGCGTCCATGCGGCGCGGCGTCACTGGAACCGCCGCGTGAATCTCGGCATTCTCCACTTCCAGAAATAGTTTGCCGGGCCGCGGAGTCGGTACCAGGAGCAGCGGCCCCTGGAAGATCAGCAAATCGCCCACCGGCGCGACACCCACTCTTAGCGGCACCCCTTGATCGTAGGATTTCGGACGGTCGTCGTCCGTGGCTTCGTAAATATTGTTGACCGACGATGGCTGCGACACCTCGAAAATGCTCGAAAAGGTGTAATCGGCGAAGCAACCCAGCTCGCGCAGCATTTCCAGCTCCCGGTTGTTTCCGCAGAATGCGTTGCCGCGGCTGTTATCCAGGCCCCAGTTGCCGTGGATGAACCCGAAGTGGGTTGCCCCATCGGCAGATTTCAGGAACCCGAAGGTCTGAAACCACGCGATCGCCCGCTGGAATCGCTCGCGCGCGGATTGCGGCGTATCGTTGAAGTGGTGCAGGTGCAGTTCCGTTTCGCCGTACCCCGCGGCCACCAGCTTTCTTAGCGCCGTCAGGTTGCGGTCAATCGGCTGCTCTCCCGGATAGAACCAGGTGTGCTGCCACGGCCGGCCGCCGCTGTCGCGATGGCGCGTGGCGATCTTGGGATACTCCTCCACCCAGCGGTCCATCATCGCGGCGTCCTGGCCCGGCTCGAAGTGGTCCACGAAGAAGAAAAAGACATGCACCGGCGCCACCGACGTCTTCTCCTGGTGGAAAAGCCAGCTCACGTATCCCGGCAACCAGATATAGTACTTCCGGGTCACGATGCGATAGGTCCAGGCGCTTAAATACAGCACCAGGACGAGCAGGATGAATCGGCGGAGCAGTCGCACAGTACCTATTGGAACATAGCCGCATCGCATACTAAAGCCAGCAAACCGGGGACAGACAGCGAATTTCCGGCAAACGGCGCCGGAAATTCATGTCAGTCCCCGGTTTGCTGCCGCATGGCATACTAAAGGGCGTGGATCCTGTTTCGGGTGAAGTAAATCCCCAGCAAATCGCCGTTCTGGGCCTCGGCTATGTCGGATGCGTCACCGCCACGTGCCTGGCCCACGTCGGTCATCGCGTGGTGGGCGTAGACCGTGACCAGTTCAAGGTGGACACCGTCCGTGCCGGGCGCGCGCCGTTCTTCGAACCCGGGTTGGAAGAGTTGGTGCGCGAGGGTGTGGCGGCCGGGCGTCTCACCGCCTCCGTCTCCCTGCGTGAAGCGCTCGACCGTGCCGATATCGCGCTGATCTGCGTCGGTACGCCTTCGGAGAAGAATGGCAACCTGGGCCTCGATCAATTGCGGCGCGTGTCCCAGGAGATCGGCGAGTCGCTCCCCGGGCGCAACAAGCCGCTGGTGGTCGCGGTGCGCAGTACGGTCTATCCGGGGACCTGCGAAGACGTGGTCTTGCCCGCCATGGGTGGCTCGCCGCTGGTATCGGTGGTCTCCAACCCGGAGTTCCTGCGCGAGGGCGCGGCGGTGCGGGATTTCATGGAGCCCTCGCTGTTGGTGATCGGCGGGCCGTCCCCGGCGGCGGTGCGGCGGGTGGCGGCGATTTACGCCGGCCTGCCGGTCGAGCCCTCCATGGTGGCGCTGCGCACGGCGGAGATGATCAAGTACGCCTGCAATGCCTTCCATGCCGTGAAGATCTCCTTCGCCAACGAAATTGGCGCCCTGGCCGGCGAATTGGGCATCGATGGCGCGGAGGTGATGGACACCCTGTGCCACGATCATGCGTTGAATATCTCGCGCGCCTACCTCAAACCGGGCTTCGCCTTCGGCGGATCCTGCCTGCCGAAAGATCTGCGCGCGCTGGTCTATCGCGCCTCGCGCCTGGATCTGAAATTGCCGCTGCTGGAATCGGTACTGCCCTCCAATAACGCCCAACTGGAACGGGCCATCGCCCTGGCGCTGGATCTGCCGTCCGAACGGATCGGCGTGTTCGGCCTGGCGTTCAAGGAGAATACCGACGATTTGCGCGAAAGCCCGGTCGTCCTGCTGCTGGAGACGCTGATCGGCAAAGGCCGGAAGGTGCGGGTGCACGATCCGCACATCCAGCTCGGCGAGATCTATGGCAGCAATCAGCGCTACATCATGAACGCCATCCCGCACATCGGTAATTTGCTCGACGACCGCCTGGATGCCATGCTGGACTGGGCCGATCACGTGCTGGTGGCGCAGAAGCCGTCACCCGAAATTCAAGCGCGCCTGGAAGCCTGCGGCAAGCCGCTGATCGACCTGGTAGGCGCGCTCGGTCCGCGTTCGGCGCCCGCGCCGGTAACCGCCTGAGTATGCAACCGGCCGGACGGATGGTCTCCGTCTTCGGGGTAAGCCCCACGCGCATCGGCGGCGGAGAGGTTTTTGCCCGCGCGCTCTCCGCGCGCCTGGCCGCGCGGGGTTGGGAGAGCGTGCTCTGCTACGAATCCCTGCCGGAAGGTGAAGTACGCCGCTTCCTGGAGTTGCCCAACGTCACCTTCGATGTGCTCCACGATTCCTGGAAATTCGCGGCGCGGCCGGCCGCGGAACTCGCTCGCATCCTGAAACGGCATCCCGCCGACATCCTGCATCTCTATTTCACCGGCTTTCTCAGCCCCTATCCGTGGGTGGCGCGCCTGCGTGGCGTGGGCAAAGTCTTTTTCACCGATCAGGGCTCGCATCCCGAAGGTTATGTCGCCACGCGGCGGCCGCTGTGGAAGCGCCTCGCGGCGCGCGCCCTGAATTTTCCGCTGAATCGGGTGATCTGCATTAGCGATTACAACGCGGACTGCATGCTGCGCCGCGACCTGATCGACGCCGGGCGCGTCCTGCGGATCTATAACAGCGTGGATCTGTCGGCGGCCCAAGGAGACGGGGCGGCCTTCCGCCTGCGTCACGGCGTCCCGGCCGGCGCGCCCGTGGTGGCGCAGGCGAGCTGGATGATTCCCGAGAAAGGGATCACCGACCTTGTCGAAGCGGCCCGCATCGTGCTGGATCGAATTCCGCAAGCGCACTTCCTGTTGGCGGGGGAAGGGCAACAACGCGACGAGTACATGGCGATGGCGCGCGATCTGGGAATGGAAGAGCATTTCACCTGGACCGGCCTGGTGCACAATCCGGTGGCCGAGGGCTTGTACGCCGCGGCCGATGTGGTGTGCCAGGTTTCACGCTGGGAAGAAGCTTTTGGCTGGGTCATCGCCGAGGCGATGGCGGCCGGCCGTCCCCTGGTCGCCACCCGCGTGGGCGGAATTCCGGAGCTGGTGACGGACGGCGGGAACGGCTTCCTGGTGGCCCCTCGCGCCCCGGCGCAGATCGCGGAGCGCCTGGTCACGTTGCTGGAGGATGCCGCGCTGCGCGACCGCATGGGCGCCGCCGGCCGCCTCGCCGCGGAACAGAAGTTCGATCTGGCGGGCAATCTGGACGCGCTGATGCGGGCTTATGGCTTCGAATAGCCCAGCCACGAACCAGGCCCGCGCGGTGGCTCGCGCCCAACGCCTGGAGTATTTCACCATCGTGTGGAACAGCCTGGAAGGGCTGATCGCCTTGCTCGCTGGATTTCTGGCCGCAAGCGTGGCGCTGGTAGGCTTCGGGTTTGACAGCCTGATCGAAGTCGCCAGCGGCTTGGCGTTGCTGTGGCGTTTGCATCGCGGCGAACGCGCCGAACGCGCGACCTTGCGGATCGTCGGCGGCTGTTTCGTGGCGCTGGCGCTTTATGTTGCCTACGATTCGACGCACACTCTGTGGTCGCGCGAGGCTCCGCGCGGCAGTCCCGCGGGTATCGCGCTGACGGCGGTTTCGCTTGTCGTGATGCGGCTGCTGGCGCGCGCCAAGCGGCAGGCCGCGGCCAGTCTGGGCAGCGGCGCCCTGCGCGCGGACGCGCGCCAAAGCGAATTCTGCATGTACCTTTCCGGCATTGTGCTGGGCGGACTGCTGCTCAATGCGCTTGTGGGATGGTGGTGGGCGGACCCACTGGCGGGCCTGGTCATGGTGCCCATCATCGGCAAAGAAGGCATCGACGCGCTGCGGGGCAAGGACTGCTGTGCTGGCGGCGGGTGCCACTGAGGGTCGATGCATGCACCTTCACACGATCAATGTCGTCGCCCACTGTCAGCAGGGCTCTCTTCCAGGAGCCTCGCGCGTTTCTCGTTCCCGATCTTTCGAGACGAGCCGGAACAGTTAGCGGATCAGCGGTTTGCGCGTTATGCGTCAACTTGCCCCGGGGACCCGTGATCGATGACAATCCGGAAGATCAGTAAACGGTACGCGACTACGCGTGGGCTATCCGCGCGCCAGGTCCCTGTTTGGGCAGTTTCAAGCAACCGACGCGCCGTCCATGGGCGCATGACTATCAGATTGGCTCCAATTGCGACGCTCGCACTTCCGTCTCACAAAGGGTAGGTTTTGCAATGCTCATCGAGGCCAATGAAATCAGCCCTTTCAGAGTCTCATAATTCAGTCTCAAAACCGAATGCACGTCGTCGAGTTGGGCCACGGGGGTTCGCTCAGCGATGTTGGACAGGCTTACGGTCGCGGTCCTGCCGAAAATCGCAAATCTCCGTCTCAAGAACAGAGGCTGCGATTTCGGCTCTGTCAATGGACCAGGCTGTAAACACGCGCATGCCGTTTGGCATCAGTTCGGGATAGGTCCACTGTGACGCCGTGGCGTTTACGAAATCCACATGAGCGGGAAGTCGCCTACCGTGAGAATGACCGTCGCCCAGATTAGGACCGAAAAGTCGGCTTATGACAGGTCGCGAGGAGAATGTCTCGGGACGGCGGTCGTCAGGACCGGATCGGCAGGCGACGCATCCGGAAGCCTTCATCCTCGACGATCACAAGTGCGCCGCGTGCAAGCTCAGGCTCACAGTCACGAATGACGCGAAAGAGCCGCGGATTGACGGCTGCAGGCGTTTGGTTTCGCAACCGGAAGATAACGACACTGGGCGCCTCGCTGCGCGCGATTGCCAGGATGTCACCGAAGTCGAGATCGAATGTGAGGACGATTCGGCCTTCCGCCAAAGCTTTCCTCACAATGTCGGGATCAGGAAGGCGGATAAGCCCTTCGTCGCGAAGATGGACAGCGTCGTGATTAGCCGCACGCAAGGCTTCCACTGTCGTGAGCGACACGCCCATGTCGGCCAGGAATCTCACGCAGCAGGGCTCTTAAAAAAGCCGATTTCCTCGTTTGCGAGCGCGGAAGCATATTGTAGGGACTGCCGCACGTCTTCGGTTTCCAGGTCCGGATACTCGCGGATGATGTCTTCCGTGGACATTCCATTCGCCACCAAGTTTACGACGAGCGCAACAGTGATTCGCATGCCGCGAATACAGGCGCGTCCGCCCATCACGACGGGATCAAACGTAATCCGATCGAACATACCGCTAGTCTAGCAGCCGGGGAGATTCTATGCGCACTCAACGCTCATCCGGCGGTGAAAGAGCCCTTGATTTGGTCGCCGGGGCATTAGAACCGAAAAGTCGGTCAGCATCCGCCGGCGACGGCGACGGGGCCGAAGCCCGGCGTCCCGGAACGGGACTTTGTGTGTGTCGCCCTCGATAGACATCGGGCCCCTCCCCGCGCTACAACGGGTAGCAGCTATGTCCGACGAAAAGACCGGATTGACCCGCCGCGGGTTTCTGCCCGTTACGGCGGCTGCTTTTACCATCGTTCCGCGCCACGTGCTCGGGGCCGGATATACCGCGCCTAGCGACAAGCTGAATATCGCCGCCGTGGGCGTGGGCGGAATGGGACAGAATTATGTCAAAGGGTGCGCCAGCGAGAACATCGTGGCCATTGCCGACGTGGACCACGTCTTCGCCGCGCCCGTCTTCAAGACCTATCCCGGCGCAAAAGTCTACCAGGACTTCCGCGTGATGCTCGAGAAGGAGAAGGGCATCGACGCGGTGATCGTGGGCACGCCCGATCACAGTCACGCGGTAGTGGCCTCCGCCGCGATCGCGCTCAAGAAGGGTGTCTACGTGGCCAAGCCGATGACGCGCACGGTGTTCGAGGCACGCGCCCTGGCCAAGGCGGCCCGGGAGCAGAAGGTGGCCACGCAAATGAGCGTCCAATCCACTTCCACGGACCCGGCGGTGACTACCGAGGAATGGGTCAAATCGGGCGTGATCGGCAAGGTGCGCGAGGTGCACGTGTGGACCGACCGTCCCGTTTGGCCGCAGGGCCTGGTACGGCCCGCCGACAAGGCGAAGACGCCCCGGTCGCTCGATTGGAATGTCTGGCTGGGGCCCGCGCCCGCGCGGCCGTATCACCCGGTGTACCATCCGTTCAACTTCCGGGGCTGGTACGATTTCGGCACGGGCGGCCTGGGCGACATGGCGTGCCACACGCTCCATATCATCGTGAAGGCACTCGGGCTAAGCGCGCCGGGCAGCGTAAGCGCCGAAGTGACCGTGATCCGCGAACCGCTCCGGATGGGCGACAAGCCCGACCCCGACTGGACCCGCTCGAAGCGCGGGAGCTATCCCGAAACGTTTCCGAGTTCCTCCATGGTCACGTGGGACTTTCCCGCGCGAGGCGAGCAGCCGCCCCTCCGATTGACCTGGTACGAAGGTGGCCTGCGCCCGCCGCGCCCGGCCGGGTTGGCGGCGGACCGCGACCTGGGACCCGACGGCCTGCTGTTCGTGGGCGAGAATGGGACGCTGCTCAGCGGCTTCAGCGGCGGCATTCGCTTTCTCTCCGACGAGCAGGAGAAACTCCTCACCGCGCCTCCCAAAACCCTGCCACGCACCAAGGACCACTACATGGAATGGGTGAACGCCTGCAAGGGCGGCGCGCCGGCCAACTGCAATTTTGAGTTCGCCGCGCCGCTCACCGAAATCGCCCTGCTGGGCGTGATCGCGCAGCACACGGGCAAGTTCCTGCGGTGGGACGCCGAGGGGATGCGCTTCCCCAACGACGCGGCGGCGACACAACTGCTCAAACCGGAGTACCGGAAGGGATGGTCGTTGTAGCGTGGGCGAGGCTCCGCAACGCTGGCGTTGCAGGCCGAGCTGACGGCGGTTTCGGTGGCGGCTACCGCTGAGGCGGCACGCTACAATGAGGCTTCCTCGCAATGATTCCCGAGATCAGCCTGATTCTGCCGGCGTACAATGAGGCCCGCGTCATTCCAACGACCATCGGCGAAGCCGTGCGCTACTTCGAAGCCCGCGGCTTGCGCTACCAGATTATCGTGGCGGCGGACGGCACCGACGGCACGCGCGAAATCGTGCGCCAAATGGCGGCGGCCAATCCGGCGCTCGAGGCGACCGGCGCCGATGCGCGGCGCGGCAAGGGGCTCGGCATCCGCGAGGCGGTGGCCGTGGCTACCGGAAAGATCATCGGCTATGCCGATGCCGACAACAAGGTGCCGATCGAGGATTTCGACAAGTTTCGTCCGCTGCTGGCGGCGGGCGTGGATATGGCGATCGGCTCGCGGCGCGGCGGCGCCGTCATCGAACGGGCGCAGCCGCTCTACCGGCGCGTCGGGAGCGTCGGATTCCACTGGTTCATGCAATCGGTGGTGGGTCTTGCGGGCATACAGGACACGCAGTGCGGGTTCAAGTTCTTCCAGCACGCGGTGGCCAAGGAATTGTTCCGGCGGCAGAAGATCGACGGCTACATGTTCGACGTGGAGATTCTGGCGATCGCGCGGCGGCTGGGGTACCGGATCGAGCAGTTGCCCATCCGCTGGCGCGACGACGCCGACAGCCGGCTCGACCTGGTGAGCGGCAACCTGCGCAACGTACGCGACATTTTCCGGATCGGTCTGGAGCACCGGCTCGGCGGGAGATTGAAGTGAGAACATTCGTTACGGGAGCGGCGGGATTCATCGGCAGCAACCTGGTGGACCGCCTGCTGGCGGCAGGGCACGAGGTTACGGGCTTCGACAATCTGTCCACGGGATTCCGCCGCTTTCTGGAAGGGGCGGAGGCGAACGCGAGGTTCCGCCTGATCGAGGGCGACCTGCTGGACCTGGAAGCGGTGACGCGCGCCATGGCGGGCGCGGATTGCGTATTCCACCTGGCGGCGAATGCCGACGTGCGCTTCGGCCCGGACCATCCGCGGCGCGACCTGGAGCAGAACACCATCGTCACCTGGAACGTGCTGGAGGCCATGCGGGCGGCGGGCGCGCGGCGGATTGCGTTTCCGTCCACCGGCAGCGTATACGGCGAGCCGGAGATCTTCCCGACGCCAGAGACGGCACCGTTTCCGGTGCAGACCTCGTTGTATGCCGCGTCGAAACTGGCGGCCGAGGGGATGATTACGGCCTACGTGGCGGCGTTCGGGTTTCAGGCGTATATTTTCCGCTTCGTCTCGATCCTGGGCGAGCGCTACACGCACGGGCACGTGCTGGATTTCTACCGGCAACTGCGGGAGCATCCCCGGCGGCTCGACGTGCTGGGCGACGGGCGGCAGCGGAAGTCGTACCTGTACGTGCAGGATTGCGTGAACGCCATCCTGCTGGCGGTGGAGGGGTGCACGGGCGCGGTGAACATACTCAATCTGGGCACGGATGAGTATTGCCAGGTGAACGACTCCATCGGGTGGATCAGCGGCCATTTGGGGCTCACGCCGGAGTTGCAGTACGCGGGCGGCGAGCGCGGATGGGTGGGAGACAGCCCGTTCATCTTCCTCGATTGCGCGCGCATGCGGGCGTTGGGCTGGAAGCCGGAGCTGACCATCGAGCAGGGCATCATCCGCACGCTGGAGTTTCTGCGGCGAAACCCGTGGGTGCTGGAGGCGCGCGTATGAAGCCGTTGAAGACCGAGGTGGTGTTTGCCACGCCGTGGTTTCAGGTTCTGGGCAAGACCATGCGCCCGGGCGAAGAGCCTTACTACTCGCTGAAATTGCCGGATTACGCGGCCGTGGTGGCAATCACGGAGGAGCAGCGCGTGCTCGTCGTGCGGCAGTACCGCCCGGCGGTGGCGCATGACACGCTGGAGTTGCCGAGCGGGTTGGTGGACGCCGGGGAGACGCCGTTAGAAACGGCGCGCCGCGAACTGCTGGAGGAGACGGGATACGCCGGCGGAGAGTGGGAACTGCTCGGCGGGATGGAGCCGGACACCGGACGCCTGAGCAATCGCATCTGGAGTTGCGTGGCGAAAGGAGTGCGTCGCGTGGAGGGCCACGCGACGGAAGAAGGTATCGAAGTACTGACCTGGTCGTTGGAGGAGTTGGTACAGGCCACGGTGGACGGCCGTTTCGACCATGCGCTGCATGTGGCGGCGGTGCTGCTGGCGGTGTTGAAGGGCGGGGTAAAGCTGCCGGGGATGACCGCTCCCTGAGAAATTAGTTGGCAGGCGGACCCAGAGGGTACCCCGCCTGCCTCACCTTTGCAGGCAGTCCTACGGTTCCAGGAACATTTCGCCGCAGACGGCATCCCAATCGGTCTTGGGGTAGGCGGCGGCAATGTCGGCCACGGGCACGCCGCCATCGGCTAGGCTGGGCGTGGACGCGCCTTCCATGGTGAGGGCGAGTTGGAGGCGCTCCAGTTCGCGCATCAGCCAGGGCTTCACTTCGGCATCGCGCAGCAGGGGCGTCATGTCCATGACGCCGTCGATCGGCTTGACGCGCAGGAAGAAGCCGCGATCGACGCCGCCGGTTTCCACCACTTCGCCATCCACGGGCGAGAGGATGCGGACGTCGGCTTCGCGGCGGTGGACGCGGAAGGCGGTGCCGTTGGCGTGCACGTGAGTTCCCGGTTTGGGGAGGTCGACTGCGTCGGGCGTGCCGAGCAGGCGGGAGCCGAGGTCATCGAGCCCCACGGTGACGGTGCCATCGGCTTCGGGACGCGCCCAGGTATGGCCGCGATGGTACATGCGGTCGAGGGGGAAGGACATGCCGAAGATCTCGGCTTCGGGTTCGGCGGCCTGGCCCAGCGGGTGCAGCGCGATGAGCTTGGCGTGAGTTTCGCACTCGCCGCAATTGAAGGCATGGGGGCATTCGCGGCTGGCGAACTCGCCGGTGAGGACGTGCCGGCAGGATCGGTCGGCGGCGGACAGATCGTGAAAGTCGGAGTGCCAGCGGATGTCTTCCACCTTGCCTTTGCTCAGGTCGCGGTTGGCACGCCAGAGGGCGTTGGCAACGGTGGTAGCGACCACGATCAGCACGGTGTAAAAGGCGCCCAGGAAAATGTAGCTGGCAACGCCGAAGTGAAAACCGTAGTTCCACGGAAACATAAGTTAGAATCTCCCTGCGAGGGCGGGCTCTTCTTCCTGCCGGGTCCGAACCTCAATTTTGAGTTCACGCTCTTCCGGAAAGACCTGGAAGTAGCGGAATGAGAACGAGTACACCAGAACGCCGTAGGCGAGGACGCCGAGGAAGGTTCCGACCTCTTGCCAACTGGGCGTGTAAGAAAGGAACTTGTCGAAGGATAAAGTAGGCAGCGCGAGAGTTTGCACGGTCTGCACGTAGCGGTTGAGGGCGATGCCGCAGCAGGCCAGGAACGCGCCCGAAATCAACCAGGCGCGGCGGACGCGGAGGCGCGGGGTGAGCAGGATCAGCGCGGGCATGAGACCGCAGAGCACGATCTCAGCAAAAAGAATCCAGGTGCCGAAGGGTTGCCAATCGTAGTATTGCGAAGCGGTGAAGCCGAGGCCGGGCGAAGTGCGGTTGATCCAGATCAGGGTATCGATGGTCTTGGCCAGCACGTAGACGGAAAGCAGGATGCCGGAGATGCGGGCCAGCAGGTCGAAGACGCGGTCTTTAACGAGGCGCTTGCCGGTGATCTTCTCTACCAGAGCGGTGGTGCAGATGAGGAAGCTGGGGCCGACGGCGGCGGCGGAAATAATGAAAAGGAAAAAGGTGGAAGGCCATATGAAGATGTGCTCGCGGAAGGCGAAGGGGCGGCCGCGGAGCACGCCGTAGAGGCCGCCGAGCGAGCCCTGGTGGAAGAACGAAAGGAAGGTGCCGACGCCGGCCAGCACGTAGATGAGCTTGTGCATCTCGAACTCGAAAACCAGAAAGCCGGGAACCTCGCGCAGCTTGCGGTTCTTGAGCACGATGGGCAGGTACTCGATGAACAGAACGCAGAGGTAGCAACTGATGCAGAAGGTGACCTCGGTGAGCATGGAGTGCACGTTGGGATACCAGAAGGTGAACCAGGCGCGCAGCGGCTGACCGACATCCACCATGAGGGCGCACATGGCGCCGCTGTAGCAGACCAGGCCGATGACGACGGCGCTGTTGATGACCGCCTTGAGTTCCTTGAACTTGAGGATATAGAGGAGGAAGCCGGTGAAGAAGGCGCCGGCGCCGAGGGCGATGATGGTGAGGTCGACGAAAATCCAGAGGCCGAAGGCGTAGCGGTTATCCATGTTGGTCTGGTTGAGGCCTTTGACGAGGCAGAGGCCGGCGCTGTAGACGCCGAAGACGAGCAGGGCAACCCAGGGTGCGAGCCACAGGATGAAGCGCGGGGTGGAACAACGCCGGACGCCGCGGGTGATGAATTCCTTGTCGATTTGCTGGAACATCTGGTTAGCCACGGGCGGACTCCTTGGCGACTCCCGGGCGGGGGGCGCTAGCGATTTCGCGCACCCAGTTTTTCTTGGAGTGGTAATAGATTTTGGGATCGGTGCCGAGCGATTCCAGCATGCGGAAACTGGCGGGCTGGTGGGCGCTGCGGGCGGTTTCGGTGGAAGGGTCGTTCAGGTTGCCGAAACTGATGGCGCCGTTGGGGCAGGCTTCCACACAGGCCGGGATGTAATCGGCAGGATCGATTTCGGTCTTGCCGTTGGCCACGGCTTTGGCGTTGGCGGCGTGCCAGCGGCCGTGGCAGAGGTTGCACTTTTCGACCACACCGCGCATGCGCGGGGAGACGTCGGGGTTAAGGGTTTTTTCCATGCCGGCGGGCCATTTCGGATCCCACCAGTTGAAGTAGC
>Ga0182030_10011075_pt1 | contig 18222 bp, 18 predicted proteins | sample 812S3MmetaG_FD_121299 | JGI IMG/M metagenome (GOLD analysis project Ga0182030, IMG submission 121299) | Permafrost microbial communities from Stordalen Mire, Sweden - 812S3M metaG (Illumina Assembly) | ecosystem: Environmental > Terrestrial > Soil > Wetlands > Permafrost | place: Sweden...
CGGAGCGCTTCCTCGCCGCGGTGGGCGATTTGCAAGGCGCCTGGGTGGAGCGGGCCGGGCTCCCGCGGCGCGATTCGAGTGCGCGACGGCTCATCGAGCTGCTCCCCGGCATCCCCGTGTTGGATGTGCGGCTGGCCGCAGCGGAGCTCGGCGTGTCGTTCCAGGCGGCAAACGAGGCCGTCTCCCGGCTTGAGGCGAGCGGGGTGCTGCGCCGGCATGAGCCCGACGCCCAGCGTGACCGGCGGTGGAGTGCGCCGGAGCTCTTCGAGTTGCTGGACAGCTTTCAGTGGGTGACGAGCGGCCCGGCGGTTGAGCTGGACGGGGTGGGAGCGCACCGCCCGTCTCCGCCGGGGAGCCATACGGGCCGCCGTCGGGTGAGGAACGCGGTGGCCGGCGTCGAGGGTCAGGGCGTGGAGCTTTAGCGCCATACACTAAAGGTCCGTTTGGTGTAAACGGGCCCCCGGTGAGCGCTCAAGGGGGGACGACGTGTGGGCGTCGACGAAACCACGGCTATGTCCCAGCTAGCGATAAGCATCCCTTATCGATGGTTGGCCCGCTGCCGCGGGTTCACCAACGGACGGAGACGAGGCGACTACGAGCCCGCCCGCCCCAGCGGCTGAACCGCGAGGCCGTGGAGGCGGCGCGGCGTCCACCTCCCCTGAGCCCTCCCTCGGCGTGACGCCCCCTGGCGGCTGCAGGTTCCCGCGTTGCTCCGCAGCGGCGCGTATCCAGTGTGTTGAAGACGATCCGGTCGGTGATGCGCGGCCGGTGGCCGACCAGCCGCTCTGGGCAGAGCGTCAGGACAGGATCGGAGTGGTCACCCGGCGGCTGCCGGAGAGGTTCTGCGGGCCGAGCTGGGTGGCGAACTCGCCCAGCGCCGCCAGCTGGCCCTCGGTGGGTGCGGCGTCGCGGCGCTGTTCGAGGACGCGCCGATAGGCGTCGCCCAGCGACCAGCCCATGCAGAGCAGCGCGGCGCAGGCCACCGTGGGGGCGCGCTCCAGGCCCGCATGGCAGTGGACGAGGACTACCTCCCCCTGGCGGATGAAGTCGGCGACCATGCGGCCGGCCTCCTCCAGGGCCTCGACCGTGGGAGCGGCGTGATCCTGCAGCTGGAACCGCGCGTAGATGGTCGTCTCCGGCCAGCGCGCCTTAACGCTCTCGGTGTCAGTGCGAAGGTCGACCACGGCGGTCACGCCTCCGGCCACCAGCCGGCGGATCTGGAGACGTGATGGCCTGGACCCCACCATGAGCCCGGGGATCACCTCGAGGGCGTCAGGCCGACCGATGAACACCGCTCCTTCCCATCGCCTGCCGGCGATCGCTTGAGGGTCGGCTCAGACGACGGACTGCCGGGTGCGCCGCAGTGCAACCGCCCCGGCGACGACGACGATGGCGGCGATGCCGAAGATCGCATACAGCCACGCAGCCGGCCCTGGCGGGGCCGTGGCCGTGGCGGGCAGCGACGTCGTCACGGCGCTGCAGGGCACGGTGACCGAGGTCGTCACCGTGACGCCGGTGACCGACGCGGTGATGGTCGCGGTGCCGCAGGCCGAGGTGGCCGTCGACAGCGTCGTCGACGCCTGGCCGGAGCTGTTCGTGGTGGCGCTCGTCGGGTTGACGGAGATTCCGAGGACACCCCCGACGACGAAGGTCGCCGTGGCGCCCGAGACCGCTCCCCCGCTGGCGGTGAGGAACTGGTCGGTGTAGACGCAGGAAGAGCCCTCGTTGACGCTCGAGCAGCCAGAAACCAGGGATCCTGAGGCGGCAGGGGCCGGATAGGCGAGCGCGACGCTGGCGGTCAAGATGCCGAGAGCGGCGGCACCCACGACCGAGCCGAGGACGCGCACCAGGCGTCCGTGCGAACCACGATCAGCGGCCACGTTTCATCCTCCAGGCACCCTCCCGAGTTCCTCTCTGGATGCACGGTAGCACTTTGGAGTCAGGTTTTCCACAGCCCGCGCATCCCCTCATCGAGAATCTGACCGTGGGGCCATCGTTCCGTGACCTGCGATTCTTACCGTGACCGGGCGCCCCCGAGCGCGGCGGGAGACGCCATGCGGATGGGGAATCGCTAGGAGCTGGCCGCCGAGTTGACCGGGCGGTACTGGAAGGGGAGCCGCCAGGAGCGCGGGGCGATCCTGGATGCCTTCTGCCTGGCCACCGGATACCACCGCAAGTACGCCATCGCCGTTCTCTGAGGGCGTCGGCGGGTGGCCGTCCGCCGCCGGGGGCCACGGGCCCGGCGCTACGGCCCGGAATTCCAGAAGGCCCTGCTGGTGGCCTGGGAAGCCTCCGGCTACGTCTGCTTTGAGCGGCTCCAGCCCTTCCCGCCCGAGCTGGTCCCCCTCTTGGAGCAGCACCAGCATCTCCCCATCGACGATGCCACGCGGGTTCTGCTCCTCCAGGCGAGCGTGACCACCGTCGAGCGGGCCCTGGCCCCCCAGCGTAAGCACCTGGTGGGCCGGCGCATGGCCCAGACCAAGCCGGGCACCCTGCTCCGCCGTCAGATCCCCGCTCTGGTGGGACCCTGGAAGGCCGAGGACGTCCCCGGCTATCTTGAGATCGACCTCGTCTCCCACAGCGGCGAGTACGCGGCGGACACCTTCCTCTACGCGCTCTCGACCGTCGACCTGGCTACCGGCTGGACCGAGCGGATTCCCGTGCTGGTCAAGGGCCAGACGGGGTGATCGCCGGTCTCGACCGCATTCGCGAGCAGCTGCCTTCCACCTCCGTGGCCTCCGTCCCGACACCGGCAGCGAGTTCATCAACTTCCACCTCTTCGACTACTGCAAGGAGCGTGGCATCGAGTTCACCCGCGCCCGGCCGTACCACAAGAACGACAACTGCCACGTCGAGCAGAAGAACCGGACGCTGGTGCGCCGCCTGATCGGCCACGACCGGCTCGACACGCACGCCCAGCAGGCCTGGCTCGATGCCTTCTACCCCGACGACCTCCGTCCCTTCGCCAACTGCTTCCAGTCGGTGATGAAGCTGGTCGGCAAGGAGACGGTCGGGCAGCGCACCCGGCGCTACTACGACACCCCCAAGACGCCTCTGCGGCGGCTCCTCGACGACTACTCAGGCCATGTCGACCTGGATCGCCTGCGTGCCCTCACCGACCTCTACACCGCCGTCAGCCCGTTGACCCTGAAACGCGCATCGACCGCCGCCTTGCCGTCCTGCCTGTTCGCCTGGAAGTCCACGCCAGTGCCTGAGCCGACTTATCCACAACGAATCGGACTTATCCACCCCTTTGCCCCAAACCCCCCAGCCCTCTACTACTACGGTCAGATTTCCTCCTGACGGAACGATTCCTGCAGGGTCAGATTCCTTCGTGATGGACAAGGGGCCCCTCCGATCAGGGTCCCACCCGCCTGGAAGGCGGGTGGGAGGACGTATGACGGTCACCGGATCGCGATAACTGTGCGATGAGCGGGGTGGCCGCCGGCATCCGGACGTCGACGCGCCGGTTCCGGCGGGGTTCATCAGACAGTTGTGGCGCGCTGATCCTAGGAGGGGGTCGCCAGGACGATGAATCGATCCGTGTACGGGTTGTACGAGGTGCAGGTCAGGAGGGTGATCTGGTCAAAGGAGGTCGCGTCGAGCACCTTGAAATCGTTGTAGGGGATCCGTTCGAACCCGCTCACCGTGTAGTCGAGCTCGCCGCCGCCGGCCTGGATCGCCTCCACCTCGTCGCCGAGATGAAGCCTGTAGAGGCCGAGGAACATCCCCGCCTGGCCGTGGGCGTAGAAGACGGAGTTGCTGCCCTGCCCCGGCCAGGCCGTCCCCGGGTAGTGCATGGCCAGGTCCATCGGGATGGTCGTCCCGTTGCCCTGGATCACCTGGATGTTGATGCCGCCGGCGGGGATGACCAGGCGGACGGTCACCGAGAGTGACGCCGGACCCGTGGCTGAGGACGTGGACTGGGGCAGGCCGCCCGTGGGAGTGGCGATTGGAGCCGACCCCAGGCTCGGAGAGGCAACCGTGGCCGCATAGGGGAGTGGGGGTGCAGGGCCGCGCAGCAGCAGGGTGAGGGACGCCGATCCCGCCACCACCGCCACGGTTATGGCGGCGACCAGGACCCACTGGAGACGAGAGAGGCGCCGGAGCGAGCGGAGGCGTCGCCAGCGCCTCCGCTTGCTCCGCGCCATGGCCAGCATCATAACCGCCGCGAACGCGCTTATACTCGCACTCGTCATGGCCGAACCGGCCGTGGTCAGCCCATTGGGGGTCGCGAGCGGGGTCCGCCAACCCAGCCAGCACCAGGTCATCCGGAGCAGTGCAGCCGCAACAGCTTCGTAAGCTCGTCCGTCGGTGGACGCTCCCTGTTGTTGCGCTCGCAGTGATCGGGGCGATCGTCGCATTCGCCATCAGTCACAGCATGACCCGCATCTACCAGGCGACGGGCAGCGTCCTGGTGGTCGCCGGGCCCCAGCAGAACACCGGCACCAACAACGTCAGCCTGAACGCGAATGAGGTGACCGCCACCGCGGCGGCGCTGCTCGTGGAGCCGCCGCTGCTGCAGAAGGTCATCGCCGACCTCCGCCTCGACGAGAGCACGCAGACGCTGGGCAACCTGGTGACTGCGACGCCGGAGCCGAACACCGAGCTGGTGGACGTCAGCGTCCTCGATGCGAGCCCCGCCCGCGCCGCTCAGATCGACAACGCTCTGATGACGGACTTCGTCAACGAGATCGCCTCGGAGAACGCGCAGCGCACGCAGCAGGCGGGTACCGCGCTCGAGGCTCAGATCAGCCAGGTGCAGAGCACCCTGACCCAGGAGAATGGGCAGCTGGCAGCGGCGGCGAAGGGGACGGATACGACGGCGCTGCAATCGGCGATCGCCTCCAACACCGCGCTCCTCTCCCAGCTCAACCTGGATTACAGCTCGTTCAAGGCGACCCAGGCGGAGAATCTGGAGACGGTCTCGGTGGCGGCATCCGCGATGCCGCCGACCAAGCCGGCGTCCCCGCAGGTGGCGGTCGACACGGTGCTCGGATGCGCGGTGGGCCTCCTCCTCGCCCTCGGGCTCGCCGCGCTGATCGAGTTCCTCGACCAGGGCCTCCACAATGCCGACGAGGTGCGCCAACGGCTCGGCCTTCCCTGCCTCGCCGTGATCCCCAGGTTCGACCCCGGAGCGACATCGAGGCGCGCCCGTCGCAACGTCGAGGCGGCGACCGAAGGCTACCGGCGGCTGCGCACCAACCTCCTCTTCGCCCAGGTGGACGAGCCGCTGCGCAGCCTGGTCGTCACCTCGGCGCGTGGGGGAGAGGGCAAGACCCGCACCGCCGCCAACCTGGCCGTCTCGCTGGCCACCTCCGGCAAGAGCATCCTCCTTGTCGACGCTGACATGCGCCGGCCCGGCCAGCACCGGCTCTTCCACAAGCCGCTCGGGCATGGCCTCTCCGACATGATCCTGGACATGACGGAGATCTCGATGCCCAGCCTCGACGGGAGCTGTGCGACCCAGTACCGCGGTCTCAGCCTGCTCACCTGTGGGACCATCCCGCCCAACCCGTCGGAGCTGCTGGCGTCGCAGCGGTCCCTGGCACTACTGCGAGGCTTCGAGCGGGCGCACGACCTGGTGGTCATCGACACCCCGCCGGTCGGCGCGGTGACCGATTCCCTGAGCATCGCCGGCGGCAACGCGATGCGCGTCGTCCTGGTCGTCGAGGCGGGCCGGACCAATGCCGCGCAGGCCGCCGCAGTGATCGAGTCGCTGCAGGGCGTCGGCGCCAAGGTCATCGGTGTCGTCCTCAACAAGGCGACCCAGCGCACCTCCTCCCGCTACTACTACTACCACTACACGACCGCTGCCGACTCAGAGCCTCCGGTGGACTCCCGGCCGGAAGCCGAGGCGGAGATCTGGAGCCCGATCGGGGAGAGCAGTCCAGCCGTTGCCGGCGGGGGATGAGACAGATGGGCGTATCGGGGGGTTCCCGGGCGGCCCGCCTGCTCGGTGTGGTGCGGCGCCATGACCGCAGGCGAACGCCATCCCAACCGCTCCCGGCACATCTTCTCAGCGGCCTGCGGGTCTATGGGATCAACTGGCTGGCGGAGGTCGTCGCCGTCGAGGCCGCTTTCCTTCTGGCCTTTCTCGTCCGCTACGGCGGACGCATTCCCGCCGACTACCGGGGAGAGCGCGTCGTCGTCGCCGCGGGGCTCGTCGTGGCCAGCTACACGGTCTTTGACCTCGTCCTGCACACCTACCGGATCGTCTGGCGTCACGCCGTGCTGGTCGACATGGCCACCCTCGCCCTCACCGTCCTGGCCACTGCGGTCGGCATCGGCTGGGTCGAGCTGGGCCCGATGGCTGGCGACCGCCCCATCCCCCTGTCCGTGCTCGCCATCGGCGGCACCCTTGCCTATCTCCTGCTCGCGCACATGAAACTCCTCCCCCGCGCCCGACAGACCATCTCTCAGGGGGATCTCGGCCGGCCGCTGATCATCTTCGGGGCCGGCCAGGGTGGCATCACCCTCGCCCGGGAGCTGGCGAGCCACACCGACGGGTACCGGCCGGTGGCCTTCCTCGATGACAACCGGCGCAAGCTTGGTCGCGAGATCGCCGGCCTGCCGGTGGTGGGAACCCGCGAGGCGCTCGGTCGCGCGCTCACGCACTTCCACGCCGAGACCGTTGCGGTGGCCATGCCCTCCCAGGCCCCGGCCCGGATCTCCGAGATTAGCCGCTGCGTGCTCGACACCGGAGCGAGACCTCTCGTGCTGCCGTCCCTTAGCGAGCTGCTCGGAGGGGCCGAGCTGTCGCTGCGCGACATCGGCATCGAGGAGCTGGTGGGGCGTGTCGAGGTGACCGTGGACACCGCCGCCATTCGCTCTACCTTCGCCGGGAAGCGCGTGCTCGTGACCGGAGCCGCGGGTTCGATCGGCAGCGTGCTTGCACGTAAGGTCGCAGCCTTCGAGCCCTCACGTCTGGTCCTGCTCGACGTCAACGAGAGTGGGCTCGCAGACCTGCGCGACGAATTGGCACCAGCACACTGCGATCTGGAGATCGTCGTCGACAGCATCACCGACCGCAGAGCCATGACCGCCGCCTTTCAGCGTGTCTGCCCCGATATCGTCCTGCACGCCGCTGCCCTCAAGCACGTCGACATCGTGGAGAGTCAACCGCGGGGAGCTGTCGAGGTCAACGTTCGAGGCACCTGGCTCTGCACGCAGGCGGCAGAGGAGGCGGGGGCAACACGTTTCGTGTTCATCTCGACCGACAAAGCCGTCGACCCCGAGGGAGCCATGGGTGCCTCGAAGCGTATCGGCGAGCTGATGATGGCGTCGCTGGCGGGATCGTCCACGGTATTCGCTGCGGTGCGTTTCGGCAACGTGCTCGGCAGCCGGGGCAGCGTCTTGCCCAAGTTCGAGCGCCAGATCGCCGCCGGCGGCCCGCTGACCGTCACCCATCCGGACATGTGGCGCTTCTTCATGTCCACAACCGAGGCGGCGTGGCTGGTGCTGCAGAGCGCCGCCTTCGCCGAGCCGGGCCGCGTCTACATTCTCGACATGGGTGACGAAGTGCGGATCGCCGACTTCGCCCAGCGGCTCGCCCTGCTTCACGGCCTGCGCGTCCCCCGGGACATCCAGATCATCTACACGGGACTGCGCCCTGGCGAGCGGCTGCGCGAGAGGCTGGTCGGGGCGCACGAGTCGGCTGTTGCCACCGCCCATCCCAAGATCATGGAATTGAGCGCGCCCGGTGACGGTGTCCGAAACGTCTGCTGGGAGCGCGTCGTCGAGGAACTCTCGGCCGTCTCGTCCGCGGGCGATGACGTACTGCGCGCTCGGCTGCTCGAGTTCACAGGTGGAGCCTTCACAGGTGCCGGGGCCGTCTGAGATGAGCCGGCCGTCCACGTGGCTATCGCAGGCACGCCCGATCTCTCTTCCCAGTTGTCGGCTTGAGTGGATGCGAGCCAGGACGGTGCAGAATCATGCGCGACCGCGCTGGAACCCGCCATGCTGACGGGGAGTGCGGTCGAGGTACATCTTGGCTGCTGAGGGGTTCGTCGAGGCGCCTCGACCGCCGACCGTATTCAGCAGATACAAGCGGGGCGTGGCCTGGTCCCTGATCGGAACCGCCGCCGGTCGGGGGATCACGCTTCTGGCGACCATTGTGCTCGCCCGCATGCTGGGCCCCGCCTCCTACGGGCGCTGGGGCGTCATCCAGTCAACGATTGGGGCCGGCGCGACCCTTGTTGGGTTCGGTGCCACCCTGACGGCGACCAAACAAGTGGCGCAGCATCGGAACACGGCCCCCGAAGCCGCTGCAGGCCGTGCGGTGTTGGCACTGCTGCTCGCGGGAGGGTTCGGCCTGCTGGGGGCGACGATACTGGTTTTGCTTGCCGATCCCTTCGCTGATCTGGTGTTCCCCGGCGCCTCGCTGGGCCCCCTGATCCGTTTGGGTGCCGGAGCCCTGTTCTTCGGCACCCTTGGAGGAGCGCAGGTCGGAGTGCTCATCGGTGTGGAGGCATTCCCCTCCGTATGTGTGGTGACCCTTGTCAGGGGAGTAGCGATGGCGCTTGGCGTGGTCGTGGGGGCACTGCTGTTCGGAGTCGCAGGCGCGGTTGCGGCCGGGGCCTTCGGCGAACTGGCCGGCGCCACTGCGGGCTACTTCGCCGCCCGCCGGGCCTGTCGCCAGGCCGGACTCCACCTCGATCTCCGCCTAGCCTGGCGCGAGCGGGCCACTTTCTGGCGTTTTAGCCTGCCCGCATTCGCCGCTGCAGCCTGCGTGCAGCCGGCAATGTGGCTCTGTCAGGTCGCCCTGATGCACCGGTCCGACGGCGTGGTTCAGGCCGGCTACTTCGCCTTCGCCTACCGGTGGTACCTCCTCATCATGTTCTTCTCTTCCGCAATCTCTCCGGTCGGCCTCACCGTGTTGTCCAACCTGCGCTCGACAGCGTCGGCCGCCACTCATGCCCACTTCCTTCGCGTAGCGATCGGCATCAACGTCGCGGTGGTGACCGCTCCTGCAGTTGGCGTGATCGTGCTGGCAGGCCTTCTCTGCCGCCTCGCCGGCTCCGGCTATGGCCCGGCATCCCCGACCGTCGTCATCCTCGCGCTGGCGTGCATCCCCTCGGCGCTCAACACGGTGATCAGCCAAGCGGCGCTGAGTCTGGATCGCGTGAGGATATGGGTCGCCAGCGACGTTGCACTCGCTGTGGCCTTGGGTGTCCTCGCCATCTGGCTCGCTCCGGCCCTCGGCAGCCTCGGAGTAGCGTTGGCCTATCTCGCCGGCTACGTGGTGACGTGTGTCGTGCTGATCGGTCCGGTCGCCGTCGCGATTCGGCAAGGCGCACGAAGATGATGGTCGACCCAGCTGTTGCCAGGGTCCGGCCGGTCATGCGGCGTCCGATCCTTCCAGCGGTCCTCGGACTCGCAGTGGCCTATGCAGCCCTGGCTCTCTATGTCGCCAGCCTAGTGACGGGCGGCACTGTGCTTTCGCTGCCCGCGCTCGGACTGCCGATAGCCGTATTCGCGCTCAGCCAGACGGTGATCCCCTCCATGAGGCTCACGCATGACCACCCCTTCTCCCCCAGGAACTGGGTCGTCGTTCTATTCGCCCTTCAGCTGATCGTCATACCCGCGTTGATCATCCTGCTGGGACTAGCCGAGGGGTCTCTCCCAACTCTGCCTTCATCGGGTTTCATCACAGAAGCCCTGGTCTTACAGACCATCGCCTACGTCGGCTATGTCGTCGGAATTCTAGCTGCTACCCGAGACCGCCAGCACACCCGAGCGACCCTTTTCACTGGAAAAGAGCGCCACTCTCCCAGTCGCTTCGTCATCTGTCTATCGCTCGCCATTGGTGCGGTCGGTATCTTTCTTCGCTTCGGATCCCTGGGCCAGATCTTCGGCTACTTCGTCGGTACCGGGTCAGTGGCGTATGACCTCTTGCCTGTCAGTGGTGAAGTCCATACCGTGAGTCAGAACGTCAGCGCGTTCCTGCTGCCATTCCTGGGCATTGGCTTCGTGCTGATCGGCTCTTCCGCCATGGAGCGACGTCCTTCAGGCTGGCTGCGTCGACTGCTCGTGGGACTCGTCGTCCTCGTGGGTCTGACAGCCGCGGATAGCCTCTACAATTACAATCGCGGGGCCTTTGTCATCCCACTCTTGGCTATGGCCGCGACCTTCTCGCTCCGATGCCGGAGAGTGTCCTTATTTGTCGTTGGGGTCGGCGCGGCCGCCCTCGTCATGCTCGTGCTCGGTATCGGCGCGTTCCGAGTCGCCTACATTGGCCAGCAGGTAGGACTCGAAACCGACGTGATCACTTCGCCCAGCTTCAACGACACCGTTCAGGTCTACGGGCAGGGCCCTCAGTTCCTGGGCTATCTCCTTGAAATGACGCCGCCCACCGACACTCCACTCTGGGGACGCACGCTCGTGTCCTCAACCCTCTCGCCAGTCCCGATTCTTGGCCAATCCTTCCGGCCCACGAGTGGAAGCACCATGTACAACGATATGATCTACGGAACTGGAGGACCTTCCGACCAGATCCTGCCCCTCCCCGGTGAGCTCTATTGGAACTTCTCAGCAGTTGGGGTCGTCGCCGGGTTCGTGGCACTTGGGGCAGCCATTGGCCTTCTCGATCGACGGGCTCGGACTGCGACAACTGCGCTCGGGACCTACACAATCGAGTTCTTTGCCTTCTGGCTCGGCTTTCTAGTCCTCGTCTCGGTTCAAGTGATGTCCCAGATAGCATTGTACTTCGGACTGCCGCTAGCGAGTGTCGTGGTTCTGGACCTCCTTTGGCGACGAGCGGTCGGCGCCACCCGGGTGACGGGCATATGACGAAGACTCAGGCCGTTGCCACCACCCTGGAAACAGTTGCTGCTCGATTCACGCAGTCTATTCCCTCGAGGACTGCGTGGTGCCTCTGTTGGCATGCCGACTCTAATGTGGCTGATCCCGAACGACGTGCTCGTATCGGGGAGAGGCTCATCCGGACGGACGTGGTACCCCCGCCCCCACGTCCTAACGGGCGTCTGGCGGGTCACCCAAGGTACCCTATGCGCGTTCATTACCACACAGACTCTTACTGGTTTGGTGGCAGCCAGGTAGTCCTCCTCCTTCACTTGGATGCGGCCTTCGATAGTGCGGATATGGAGCCCGTGTTTACCTACCGGGCTGGATCCGAGTATGAGGCCGGTCTGCGCGCCCGGGTGACATCCAAGGTGCGTGCCAAGCGTCTCCGACTTCCCGACCCCTTCGACCTCAAACAGGCCTTGTCTCGAGGACGGTCCCCGCGAACGGCAAAAGCTCTCCGGGGCGGCTTTTCATTGCTACAACTACCCCTCAAGCAGATATGCATGGTTTGGGATGTCGGTCGTATGTACGTCGAACTTCGTCGCAGCCGGCCGGATGTTCTCCACATCAACAACGGCGGGTTTCCTGGAGCCATTTCGTGCAACGCCACTGCGATAGCCGCCCACCTCGCTCGGGTGCCTGTGGTGGTCTATGTAGTGAACAACATCGCCACCCCACTCGGGCGACCGAGTCGCGCGCTCGACTGGCCGGTAGACCGACTGGTGGCGCGGTCAGTCGACCTGTTTGTGACTGCGTCGCCGGCGGCCGGGAGAGCTCTTGGATCCGTGCTGCGCCTGCCAGAGACACAGCACCGAGTGATCCCCAACGCAACGCAGTTTGGCTTAGCCACCGCTTCGGCTCAGCGCACTCGGCAGGAACTCGGTGTTCCAAGTGGTCGCCTCGTCGTGCTGGTCATGGCCATACTCGACAAGCGCAAGGGCCATCGATACCTTCTCGATGCGCTGCCTCAACTGCCTCAATCCATTCGCCTCGGAATGACCCTCGTGGTCGCTGGCGATGGCCCTGAGAGAGGCGCCCTGGAAGATCAATCCCGTGCCCGTGGTATCTCAAGTCAGGTGCTCTTCCTCGGGGAGCGCACCGATCGGTGGTCGCTCTATGAAGCGGCAGATGTGATCGTGCTTCCGTCGATCAGCCACGAAGACATGCCAATAGTGATTCTCGATGCCATGGCTGCTAGTCGCCCCGTCGTTGCGACCACGGTGGCGGGCATCCCCGAGCAGGTCGTTGACGGTGTTACTGGACGGTTGGTTGCCCCAGGCGATTCAGTTGCCCTGGCCGCCGCGCTTGCTGATGTCCTCGCTGACTCTGATGCGCGAGCGGCCATGGGCGCGGCTGGACGCGAGCGCTACGAAGCCTTGTTCACACCTGAACGATTCATCGATGCATATCGCCGGGAGTACGCGTCCCTTCTCAGCCGGCGAGTCTCCTCTCGTTCCGAAGACGTGGGAGCCAGTGCATGATCGCTAGCGATTTATCGCTGAGTGCCGACGGGCCGAAAGCCGTGCTGGTCATCGGTTGGGGCTTTATTGGCGCTCGGATCGGCTGGGCCACTGTCAGCAATGGGGGGCAGCTCTCAGTTCTGACGCGTTCCGATGGGCCTGAGGTCCGAGCCGTCGCGCGCTCCGGAGCGCGTGTCACCATTGCCAACGCAGCTGACCCAGACATCATCAGTGGGGCACTCTGTGGCGTTGAGCATGTCATCTATGCGGCTGGAGGTCTACTTCCGGCCGGATCGAATACGGCCCCGACGGCCGACGCGATGCTAAGTCTTGAGCCTTTGCTCACCGTGCTCGAGGCGCTGCGTTCGCGCCCCGACATCGGGCTGACATTCTTGTCTTCGGGGGGGACGGTCTATGGAAACCCCGCGCGCCTGCCGGTGCAAGAAGACGACCCCACCGAACCAATGACCGCGTATGGGATATCGAAGTTAGCCTGTGAGAAATACATTACGATGTATGCAACCCTCTACGGCATCCGGGCTCGCGTGCTGCGGTGCAGCAATGTGTACGGTGAGGGCCAGAGGGCAGATCGCATGCAAGGAGCCGTCGCAGTATTCATTGACTGCATGGCAAATCACCGACCAATAACGATCTGGGGGAACGGAACGATCGTTCGCGACTACCTTTACATCGACGATGTGGTTGCCGCTACGCTGCGCCTAGCCGCCCATCACGGAGGGCCAACCGTTGTCAATGTGGGCTCAGGTGATGGGCACAGCCTGCTCCAGCTGATTGACGTCCTCAGCGCAGTGACCGGGATGCCGGCGAAACTCCAGTTCGCTGCGGGGCGCGACTTTGATGTCCGCGAGATTGTGCTGGACATCGCCCGCCTCCGCTCCCTCATCAGCTATGAGCCACTTGGTCTAGTCGAAGGAATTGCTACGACCTGGCGAGCGATGCGGTCGACTGTGGGACTGCATCAGAATTCAGGAGCCACGCGATGATACTCGACGTTGGCTGTCGCCCCGGGAAACGCGCTCGAGCGGTGGCCGCCGACCTCATCCGCGAGGGCTGGAAGCGCTGCCACTGGGAGGGTCGCCTGGCACGATGCCTGTGAACGCACCGAACACCTATGGGCGCGAGGTCTAAGAAGGTTCATGATCTCGTGCAATGGATGCTTGGCTGGTGGGATACTTGGCCCGGGTGCCTGAGGAAATCGGAAGTGAGGCGTGATGCTCCCTGAGGTGTCCGTGCTCATGCCCATCCACAATGGAGAGCGTTACCTCTTCGAGGCAGTAGAGAGTGTGCAGCAGCAGACCCTGAAGTCCTGGGAACTGGTGGCCGTTCTCGATCGCTGCACGGACGCGACTCGGAACATCCTGGAGCGCTTCGGCGACTCTCGCATCCGTCTCCTCGATGGTCCTCAGCCGGGTGGGCTCGTGCGCTCACTCAACCTCGGTCTGGCGCAGTGCCGAGCACCCCTCGTGGCCAGGCTCGACGCGGACGACGTCTGTGAGCCGGAGCGGCTGGCCATGCAGAAGCAGGTTCTCGATGCCAGAGCGGTGCTGGTGGCCGTGGGAAGCGGCGCGATCCTCATCGATGCGGATTCCCGGGTAATCGGGAGCCGCGCCGTGGTGTGTGGCACCGGACGGCTCAGGCGGCGGCTCCTCTGGCGGTGCTCTCTGATCCATCCGTCGGTGATGTTCCGGCGGGACCCTGTACTCGCCCTGGGCGGCTACGCTGAGGACGCCAGCCGCGCTCAGGACTACGAGCTGTGGCTGCGCATCGCGGCGCTTGGCGACATCGACAATCTTCCGGTGCCTCTGATCCGTTACCGGGTCCACTCCGGTCAGATCTCGAGCGCCCGCTATCACCCCCGATTTGGGATGCTCCTCAAGGCCCGCATGACGCTGGCGGAGCGCTGTGGGATCTCCAGCGCCGGCACGCTGTTCCGCCATAGCGCGTGGATGATTCGACAGTACACTCGGCGGTAGATGGCAGCCATCCTCGACTCGCCGGCGAGGCCGATCCTGTTCCTTGCCAGCATAGGCATGACACTCCGCCAGTTCGTGGAGCCGCTGGCTGCGCGTTTGCGTGCCGATGGCTTCGAAACCATTGCTGTGGCGGCAGATCTGGGCTCGCTCCAGAGTTTCGACCGAGCCTACGAGTTGCCGCGGTTCCGGCGTCGGGGGCCTGCCGCCGTTCTCCATGCCTACTTGGCGCTCACGGATGTGGTGCGGCGGGAAAGGCCCGTCCTGCTTCACCTGCACACACCGCCCGCACTCGTTCTTGGCCGACTCGCCGGCCGGCAGTTCCGTATCCCGAGCGTCGCGGTCGCTCACGGCAGCTTCCTCGGGCCGTTCGGCGGCCGTGCGATCGCCTATGCCGCGATTGAGGGGGCTCTCGCCAGGCTGGCTGATCACACGGTGACGGAAAACGGGGAGGACGCCGCCTTCTACCAACGATGGGCCGGGTCCCGTCCCGTTGACGTGGCTCCCGTGGGCGGCCTTGGGATCGATCTGAGCCGCCTCGATGCGGCTGCCGGCCGCCCTCGTCGCATCGCTGCGCCGCCGTCGGTTCTGGTGGTGGGGCGCCTCGCCCGCGACAAGAATCTTGACCTCGCCGTGAATGCGTTTCAGCAATTCCGCCTTCACCATGAGGGAGCCACGCTCACCTTCCTCGGTTCCGCCCTGCCCGGCGACCCCGGGTGGGAGGTCCCGAATGCACCAGGGGTTCGCCACCAGCCCTGGGTGCCAGACCCCTATCCTCTCATTGTCGGAGCTGACCTGGTCGTTAGCGCCAGTCTACGTGAGGGCTTCTCGTTGGGTGCCGCTGAAGCATTGGCGCTCGCAACCCCGGTAGCTGCGGTGACAAACCGAGGCATCCGTCAACTTCAGCGGCAGCGGCCTAGTGGGCTGGTGGCCAGCCGGGCCGAGGTCTCCGCCCTCGCGGCCGCCATGGAAGAGGCGCTGGGTCGCAAGCGGGTGGTCGGCGAGCGCGAGCGTCTGGCTACCGCTTGGTCGCGCGAGGCGGCGATCGGCTTCCACCGTGGCATCATCTATCAGGTCTTGGGGCTCGATCACGGCCTCGGGGCCGAGGGTGCGTGATGGGAACCCACTGTCCCGGGAAGCGCAACCTCGACGCAGCCATGATCACCCTCGGCCTCCTCGGGATTGTGTTCCCCGAAGCCAGCGGTCATCGTTGACATCCACCTCAAAGGCATGTTCGCTCTGGCCGCGCCTGCACCGCAACGACCTCCGGGCGCTCCGGTCAAGTGGCACCGCATCTGGCGCATGTGACGACGGTCATGAGCCGGTCGATGTGAGTGACAAGTGGCGCGCCGACTGTCGAATCAGCCCGAATACGTATAGCATGTCGATCGGCTTGTTCATGACACGAGAGGGCGAGTGCGCACAACGGTGTGGGGTACCGGTTTCATCGGTGCCAATCTGGTCCGGCGCCTTCTCGGTGACGGGAGCCATTTCGCGATCGCCGTCATCAACAGTCTCTCCCCCGGCCATGAGAACAAGCCCGGCGCCTGCATTCGCTCGTTCCCGACATCCGGTCGGTCCCGCTGGCGATAGCTCTGGCGGAGACGATCTGCTGGTGGTTAGGGACGCTTAGGATCAGTCGCCGCGGCTTGCCGTCACATCAGTCTCCGCGCACGCGTGTTGCGCCTCCGAGACGGACTGGTGTCGCAGGCAGAGGCTGGTCGAGAGTAGGCGAGAGGTCCACCGAAAGAGTCTGGAAGCGCCGGTTGCTCACCATCACTTCCTCAAGAAGTTGCGGCGCGTAGCCCGCCGCCTTGGACGCCTCAATGATCGCACTCACGTCCTTGGGGAGGCATCGGCCACTGAAGCCCCGCGCAGCGACAAAGACGCCTGTGTGCGAGCGCTCTACTCGCGGGTCGAGGAGCCAGCCCTCTCGGACGGTGTGCCAATCGGCGTCGAACGTTCTGCAGATTTCGAAGAACTCATTGACGAATGTGACCTTCATTGCCAGATATGAGTTCTCCATGTACTTCACGATTTCAGCCTCTCGTGCCGAGCACTGGAAGTACGTCTTGTCAGGTCCCATCATTGACGACAGATCATCAATGATCGTCCGCCGTGCGCTCGGCGGGCCACCGACAATCATGAATGGTACGCTGGAAGGCCCGCCCGCATGGAAGTTCGACAGGTAGTTGCTCTCTCCGAAGTACTCAGGGCAGAAACAGACCTGCTTACCGCTTACAGCCGCCAGGCGATCGGTTGTCCCGGGCGGAACTGTCGAGCGGAGAAGCACGCGCTCGACCGGCAGGCGGTTGATGGCCGCTTCGACCTGGGTCAGGTCGCACGAACCATCGGGGCGCATCGGCGTCCCGACGCACACCATGGCAAAGGCACACCCGAGCAGTTCTGCTTTTGGATAGGTATCTCCCTGGGTCTGGTCATACGTCACCAGGTCAGCGAACGGACTGAAAAGCCCAGCCATCGCCCTTCCGACGTGCCCCATGCCGATGATGCCTAGTCTCATCCTGCGCCCTCATGTGGTCGATGGTGCGGGCCAGCCGACGGCTGACCGCGGAGTGCCGTACAGACATTCGCCTTGGTCTGTGACCGGGACTGAAACTCCGTCCGGCGCGATGGGGATCCTGGGCTCTGCAAGCGGCTTGTCACTTCATCGTCGCCCCAAGCAGCGTAGCGAGGGTATTGGCGATCTCAATCAGCTCGGAAGCGCTCAGTCGGGAATGGAAGGGCACGGAGAGCATCCGGCCTGCGACCTCCTGAGTGGCGGGGAGGTCCGTTGACGTTCGCGCGAACACCGGCTGGCGATGAGCTGGCGGGAAATACACGCGCGCCTCGATGCCGGCCTGGAGCATTCCTTGGAGAACGGCGTCTCGAACGCCGCTGCTCAGGAGGATCGTGTAGATCATGAAGGTGTGCGTCCGCTCCGCGGCCACGACCGGCCGTCGGACACCGGGAATCGCCTCCAGGAGTGGTCGCAGGACCATGGCGTTGCTGGCCTTACGAGCAAGGATCGCGTCAAGCTTCTCGAGCTGGACCCGGCCCATCGCCGCCTGCATCTCCGTCAAGCGCCAGTTGTAACCAAGCTGGGCATGCTCGTAGAGGGCTGTCTGACCATGGTTGCGCAGGAGGCGCAGTCGAGCAGCCAGCCCCAGGTCATCTGTGGTCACCAAGCCACCCTCACCCATGGTGATGTTCTTAGTAGGGGTAAAACTGAACATGGCGGCCAGGCCGAGACCGCCCACCGGCCGCCCGCGATAGGTGGCGCCGTGCGCCTCGGCGGCATCTTCGAGGAGAAGGATGCGCGCGTCGTCGGCAACTGCCCTGAGTCCGTCCATGTCAGCGGGCTGCCCAGCATAGTGGACGGCAAGGATGGCCTTGGTGCGGGGGGTCAGCTTGCGAGCGACGTCTGTGGGGTCGAGGGTGAACGTCTCCGCATCGATATCGGCGAAGACCGGAGTTGCTCCCACGTGGAGCACCGAGGTCGCCGACGAGATGAACGTCATGGAGGGGACGATCACCTCGTCTCCGGGGCCGATCCCCAAGGCGAGGTACAGGGCCGCAAGCGCCACGGTACCATTGGCGAAGGCGACACCACGCTCAACCTGGTGTCGCGCAGCGAATGCTGCCTCGAAGGCCGCGGTTTCGGGCCCGTTCGTGAGGACGCCCGACCGCAGCACACGCGCAACTGCCGCGATTTCGCGATCATCGACGTCCGGCGACGCGAGTCGAATCCTGGGCAGCGCACCGAGAGCGGTGTCCATCTCAGAGGCACCCCGTCCGCACATCACTGTCTTCTTGCGCCGGTGGAACGGAGATCGGGTCATCAGTGGGATGTCCACCGGCCCCCCTTCCCACCAGCAGCGTGGCCACCGTTCGCAGGATGATTTCCAGGTCGAGGGCGACAGACTGACGATCCACATAGTCGATATCGAGGGCGATGCGCTCAC
>Ga0182030_10011077_pt1 | contig 18221 bp, 17 predicted proteins | sample 812S3MmetaG_FD_121299 | JGI IMG/M metagenome (GOLD analysis project Ga0182030, IMG submission 121299) | Permafrost microbial communities from Stordalen Mire, Sweden - 812S3M metaG (Illumina Assembly) | ecosystem: Environmental > Terrestrial > Soil > Wetlands > Permafrost | place: Sweden...
CGGCCGTCCGATTCAGCTGTTCATCGAAGACGATGGCACTGATCCGAAACGCGGCATGGAAGTGATCGAGAAGTTCGGCACGGAATACAAGGTCGATGTCATCTGCAACCATTTGTTTTCGCACGTGGTGGTGGCCTGCGCGCCGCGGGTAGCCGAGCTGAAGATACCCTATCTCGTTACGACTGAAGGGACACAAATCCCGGCCGGAGCACTCAATCGGTATGTCTTCCAGGCGGGCATTACCGACGTCCGCGCGCAGGTGACGGCCGTGGCGCCCTGGATCGCCTCGAATCTCGGCAAGAAGGTTACAATAATCTATCCGGACATCCTGTTCGGCCACGACCATCGAGACTTCTTCTCAGCCGCGATCAAGTCGCAGGGCGGCGACGTCCTTCAGTTGATCCCGATCCCGGCCACAGAGACATCGTTTACGCGCTACCTTCCGCGCATTCCGGCCGCGACGGACATGCTCTATCATATCATGGTCGGGCCGGCCGTTCTGACTTTCGTGAAGGAACTCGGACAGCATCTCGGCTCGAAGCGTCCTCAAATGTTCGGTTTCATCGACTCGATCGAGGCGGTGGATCTTGCGACACCGCAACTGAATTTCCTCGAGGGAACGTATTTCTGGGAGGCAGATCCCCGATACGCGCAAAGCAACCAGTCCGAGTTTGACAAATTCTACCGCCAGACCGTCGGTGTCGATAGCAACGGCGCAAGCACGAGCGATGCCAAGGACGTGACGACTTATTCCCACATGTTCGCTTGCTGGGAGACATTGTTCATCATTAAGCAGGTGATGGAGATGTCCGGCTATCAGTCGTCGAAAGATGCGCCGAAGTTCATCGAGGCTCTGGAATCCATCAAGGAATGGAAGGAGAGCCGGGAGCATCCCCAGGGCGACAAGCTCTTTAACGGAAAAACCCACCAGGTTTTTGGGCATCAGACCATTTCGAAGGTCGAGAAGAGCAAGCTGGTGACCGTTCACACTACGGAGATCAAGGACGGCTTTTATCCAGATCAGACCGATTACACGAAGATGTCACTGTAATCGGTTCGCGTGTGACACGCATGAACGCTCAAGTACAACTGGGCTACGGTGCCGCGACGTGCGGCGCCGTGCCAGGACTGCATTTCAACATCGACGCGGTTTGACAGGCGGGAACCGAAATGGATTTCGGGGCATTCCTGTTCCTCGCCTTCCTGGAAGGACTAGTTCAGGCAGCCGTGCTCACGCTGACGGCCATTGGATTGTCACTGGTATTTGGCGTTATGCGCGTCGTAAACATCGCGCACGGACAGTTCTTTATGTTGGGCGCGGTCGTGGCCTGGTGGGTCACGACCAATATCACGTCGCCCGTGCTCGGCTTTTTCGTGGCGCTTCTGATAGCCCCGATCGCCGTAGGTTTGGTCGCGCTGGCGAGCGAGCGTTTCATTCTTCGCCCTTTGAAATATGACGCGGTTGCGACGATAATCGCGACGATCGGCATGCTCTATATCATTCAAGAGCTTACGCTCCTTTCGTTCGGACCAGACGCCCGCCCGGTCGAGCCGCCGTTCTACTTCGATGTTCAATTTCCCTGGTTCGGCTACTCTGGCTACAAGCTCTTCGTGATCGCTGTCGCCGCGCTTCTGCTGCTGGCCCTGAAGTTTGGTGCTCGCCATTCGCAGATCGGTTTGGTGATGCGGGCCACGCAATTCGACAGCGACACCGCGCAGGCTTTCGGTGTCTCCGTCGGTAAGGTTTACGCTCAGGTATTCACGCTCGGCGCCATGCTGGCGGCCATCGGTGCCGTTCTTGTCGTCCCGATCCAGCAGGCGCAATATCTAATGGGATTTGATGCTCTAATCCTGTCCTTCACCGCAGTTATCGTGGGTGGCCTCGGTAGCATCCGCGGAACAGTCCTGGCCGCGATCTTGATTGGGCTGAGTGACGGCATCTTGTCGGTTTTTTTCGCGCCCACACTGTCGAAAATCGTCGCGGCGCTGTTCATAGCGGTCGTTCTGATCTTCAAGCCCGAAGGGCTGCTCGCGGGAGCTCGCCGATGACCTTACGTGCGCTTCGACCCGCTGGTCTTCACGTCGTTGCCGTCCTGATACTGTTCGGCCTGCAGTTTGTTCTCAGCGATTATGAAAAGCTCAGCCTGACGCGGATCATGGTCCTCGCAATGTATGCGGTCGGTTACAATGTGCTGTTCGGGTACACGGGGCTTCTCAGCCTGGGGCACGCCCTGTTCTTCGCGACGGGTCTCTACGCCGCAGGCCTCACGACCTACTATTTCGGTTTCACTCTACCGGAAGCATTTCTTTTCGGCGTCGCCGTCAGCGCGCTCGTTTCGCTTATCATTGGGTTCGTCGCTTTGCGCACGAGCGGCGTCTCCTTCATGATTGTCACTTTGATGTTTGCTCAGGTCGGTTATCTGCTGACGAGCTACTTCATTGAGTACACGCAAGGTGACGCTGGGCTGTCTCTCACCGGCTCTCGCCGCATCGACTTCGCGGGAATGAGTCTCGACCTTGGCGAACCTGCTGTACGCTATAATCTTGCGTTGCTGTTTTTGGCGTTGGCCCTGCTCGTGGTCTACTCGCTGGTTCGCCGTCCGGGCGGGCGCGTTCTCGTGGCCATTCGCGAGAACGAGGATCGGACGCTCATGCTGGGATACAACAGCTTCGCCAACAAGCTCTGGGCATTCGTCATTTCCGGAACGATTTCCGGAACGGCTGGCGTGGTCTTCGCACTTCTCTTTGGCTACGTAGGATCGAGCTTCGCGTCGATTCAGTATTCGATCGACGCGTTGCTCTATACTCTCCTCGGCGGGGCAGGAACAGTGCTCGGGCCGGTCCTCGGCGCCGCTCTGATGATCGTCCTGATCGACAAATTGAGCGAGTTTACGGTCGCCTACTTGCTGTTTGTCGGCGTGGCATTGATCGCCCTGACGCTCTGGTTCCCAAGAGGCATTCTCGGCACGATACGCGAAAGGTGGGCACCATGGATTCCGTGACATGCTTCGAAGAGGTCGATACCTCGCGACCGGGCCGGCTTCAACATATCGAGCGCAGTGCGGCCGGTTCCGGTCCACATCTGGCAGACCGGCCGCTGCTCCTGGAGACGAGCGGGCTCGAACGACATTTCGGCGGCCTGAACGCCGTCGACGGCGTCGACTTCGCGCTCCGGGAAGGCGAGGTTCGCGCCATCATTGGGCCAAACGGCGCCGGCAAGACCACGTTCGTGAGCCTGCTGTGCGGCCGTCTCACGCCGAGCGCGGGGTCGATTCAATTCAGGGGCGAAGACGTGACACGGTTGCCGGCCTATCGGCGCGTCGGACGCGGTATCGCCTATACGTTTCAGATCACGAATGTATTCGGAAACCTGTCCGTGTTCGACAACGTGATGCTGGCTGCCCAGAGTTGTATGCGCAGGCGCGGTGGCTTCTTCGCTCGCATCGACCGGGCAGAGCTTGAGTGCCGGGTTACAGCCGCCCTTTCGGCGGTGGGCCTCGACAGCCGCGCTGCCCTAAAAACCGGCGAATTGGCTTATGGCCATCAGCGGCTGCTGGAAGTGGCCATGGGGCTCGCGCTGGAACCCTCGCTGCTGATTCTGGACGAGCCCACTCAAGGATTGTCGGATTCCGAAATCGACGAATTCTGTACTCTGATCAAGCGCATTGCGGCGAACGCGACGATCCTGTTGATCGAGCACAATATGCATGTGGTCATGCAACTGGCGAGCCGTATCACCGTGATGAACCGGGGCAAGATCCTGGCTGAGGGCGACCCAGAGGAGATTCGCTGCAACCCCGAGGTTCAGGCAGCATATCTGGCCGCGTGATGCTGAAAATCAGCAACCTCAATTCGTTCTACGGCCGCAGCCAGGCGCTTCACGACTTCTCGCTGGAGCTCGCGTCAGGAGAAGTGCTTTGTCTCCTTGGGCGCAACGGGGCGGGCAAGACGACCGCCTTGCGATCGATCATGGGCCTTGTCCGCCCGAAGAGCGGGCGCATCGTTCTCGACGGCATCGATCTCAGCCGCTTGCCGGCTCACGATGTCCCGCTCCATGGGATCGGGTATGTGCCGCAAGGGCGGAGGCTTTTCTCGGAGCTAACTGTGCGCGAGAACCTCGCCATGGGGCTTCTCGCCCGTAATACCGGTCCTGCCGCGCAGGAGCGGGCGCTCGACCTATTTCCCCTGCTGCGAGAACGGCTGCACCAGCGGTCAGGCACACTTAGTGGCGGCGAACAGACGATGCTCGCCATCGCCAGGGCGCTTTGCATCGAGCCGAGAGTGATCATGATGGACGAGCCGACCGAGGGCCTGATGCCGTCGATGATCGGCAAGATCCGCGACGTCGTACTGCAGCTGCGCGAAATGGGTGTCGCGACGATCCTGGTCGAGCAACGCGTCGAGGCGGTCCTCTCGATGGCCGACCGGGTGATCTTTCTTGAGACCGGCAAGCTGCGCGCGACGGTTCCGGTAGCTGAACTGCGCGAGTCGCCGGAACTGCTCCAGAAGTATGTCGGTGTGGGTGATTGATTTGCGAATGGCAGACGCCGCGCCGGCATCATGCGCCGGTCGGTGTCGACAGCAGCCAGAGCCCGAAGACGGTGTAGAAGACCATGAGCGCCGCGAGCGCATATTGGCTGGTCATTGCTGTTCGGGGCGTAGCGAACAGGCGCACGGCGATATAATGCGCCATGATGATGGCGATCACATGGGCGACGCAGATCACCAGCGCCTGGGCATTCCATATCAACGTGACGTCTTCGATATTATTGAAGAACGAGGCCGTCGGCTGGAACGAACCGACATGCAGCAAGTCCCAACCTCGCCCGAACGGGTCGGACAAGGCGACGACGGCGAATTGTCCGTCCAGCAGGAAGTTCGTGAGATAGTGCGCCGCATGGAAGCCGATGGATATCGGAATGATGGAATAGACCAATCGCCCGGCGGCGTTGATCGTCGATGCGGGGCGGCCGGCAAGCAGACATCCGACGAACACGCTCGCGTAGAAGACTGTCGACAGCAGCGCAAAGGTCCCCAGCAGGCCGGCGCTGTTCGGCAAGGTTACCGCGCTTCGACCAGGGAATTCGAGCGGGTTGATGCCTATCTGGTCCAGCCACAGGAACGTTCGGGACAGGCCGTCGAAGGATACCGACGCAAGCGCCAGCAGAATGAACAGCGTCCCGGAGATCGTCATGCCGGGCCGCTCGATCAAGACGCGCCCTGGCCACACGAGACAGACCATGCGCCTTTCGCCGTGTTGCGATGGCACGGTCTCGATTTGCAAAGGCGCGATCGCGGCAATGAGCGTGAAGAAGATCGAGAAGGGTTCCGCCGTAGCGGACCATGGCTCTTCGCCAAAGAGGATCATGGCGGCTAGTACAAGACACCAATAGAGGGCGATAATCTCAGCGAGGCGGGTCGGGTCGCTCGGGGCGAGAGAGACGAGTTCGAACCACGCAAAGGCCCCAAAAATGACGATCGATGGAGCATAGCCGAGGGCCCGCGGCAGCGACAGGATTGACCCGTTGCCGAGTTGGCCACGGGTCATCCAGCCGATCAGCTTGAGCGGTGCATGCCACGGATTGAACCATTTCCAGAGATTTCCGAATAGCGCATGCAGCAGCGGAAAGCCGACCCACCAGACGGTCCAAAACATCGTCGGCAGGGGGTTGGCGAGGGGATCCCGGCTGCCGGTGACCCCGGCGAGCAACAGCACCCCCCAGAATACGACAGCGATCGCACTCGTGACGAGCCGCGACCCTTGTGGTGCCTTTGGTGCTCGGAACAAAGCCCGTCGCAAGGCGACGGTTTGCTCGAGGTCCTTGACGGGCACGATCGCGAGAAGGGCGAAGGAGGCGGCGACTGCAAAAGCGCCACCGGCGAGGTAATAGCCGGTGGGTAGCAGCATCACCAGGCCGCGCTCGGCACCCGACCCGTGGGCGCCGGCGCCGGGTCCGCTCACGTAGAGACCCGCGATTGCCAACCCGATGGCAAGACTGCTTCGTTGTGGCGATATAGGTCTCGCCCACATCGCAGCGATCAAGCCTGATAACTCGGTCGCTGCGCCACTCGCTCGTGCCAGCGCAATACGTTCTCGCAACGTTCGGGGACGCTTATCCCAACGGCATTTTGCGCGAAGTCCACGGAAACGATCGCCGTGATGTCGGCGGCGGTAAAGGCAGCGCCGGCGACGAACTCGACGGTGGCGAGGCGTGCATCAAGGTCGGCGTAGAAGTTGAGCATCCGTGCCCTGCCGCGGGCAGCGACCGCTTCGATCTGGTCGTATTCATGGGGGCCGGTGAGGGCGCGGCACGCGAAAGCGGGGACGGAGTTGCGGAACGCTTCGGCGGCCGCAAAATATCCATCGAACTCCATCCGACGCTCCCACATAAGGATGAGTGCCGTTTCCTCCGGATTGCCGCCGAGCAAGGTCGGCTTGGAATAGGTCGCTTCCAGATAATGCCAGATCGCCGGCACCTCACTGAGGACTGTCCCGTTGTCGAGCATGAGAGCCGGCACCGTGCAGGACGGATTGATCGCCCGGAATGCGGGCCGGAATTGCTCACCCTTCGCGATGTCAACGCACACTCGCGGAATCTCGACGCCTTTTTCGGCCAAAAACATGCGGATACGCCGAGGCGTGGGTGCCGGAAAATCGTAAAGCTGCATGTCGTCTCGCGATTTTCGAGAAGGTCGATAACTACATTATGGATAACAACACCTGCGGCCGGTCTCTCCGGCAAGCGCCAATTTCGTTCATCGCATGGGGCCATTGACTCGAAAAATGAGCGACCGGTGTCCCGCAGGGCGGGTCCGACTGCCCGGTGCCGGCTCCGCTAAGTGATAGGCACCTTTCGTGGACTCAATGTCTTTGTCGTGCCATCGGGCTTGCCGAAACGGCTACCCGGCGAACCCTGCAGCTTGGGCGTCGCAATCCTGTTGGGAACGAGCGACCGTGCTTGCTTCTGCTTGGAAAGATGCGGGAGCGCGCGCTGACATTCCCGCCAACCCAGGATCGTAGTCAACCATTTCGCTCCGTCGCAAGGTCATGAGATTGCGAGAGCCGGCGTGATCGCGAGCTTCGCCGCATTGATGGCAGCCCCGTCTGCCGTCCGGATCAATCGCCACGGGCGAACCCTGAGGTGATCACAATCTTTACGATCGGAGCAATCGACGAACCGGTGCCCGCTGCCATTGCCTTGAATGGAACCGAGCGGAATGCCGCGCTGTCCGATCGGGCGGCGTCACCTTAGATAATTTCAAAAACCAAATCAGATTCAACGCCAACCGGCCCAGGGACATTCCCGAACAGGCGAGCCGCCGGGGATGTCAATGGACCCTCGCAATAAAACAGAATGGCACTTTTGCTGGCAGGCACAGTCTTTAGAACTCAATATACAGCTTGCTAAATGCACGATGGCCGCGCGGCAATGCGGCGGCGAATTTCTTAGAAAATAGGAGACTCTGGCGTGGCCCTTCTCGACAGATCTGACTGGTATGACATCGCGCGCAGCACGAACTGGACACCTCGCTTCGTTGCTGAATCCGAACTCTTCCCGCCCGAGCAGAGCGATCCGTACGGGATTTCCATGGAAGAATGGGAAACCTACGACGAGCCCTACAAGGTCTCCTATCGCGAATATGTCGCCGTTCAACGCGAAAAGGATTCTGGCGCCTACTCGGTCAAGGCGGCCCTGTTGCGCTCCAAATTTTATGAAACAATCGACGATGCCTATCTGAGCGTACTCAAGTTCAATTACGCGGCATCGATCCCGGGCGAATACGCGGCGTGTTTTCCAGAAGGCCGTATGGTTCGCTTCTCCAAGGCGCCGTCGATGCGCAACCTCGCCGCGTTCGCCAGCCTTGATGAGATGCGGCATACGCAAATTCTGCTCAACTTCGCCCACCAGCTCGCTACCATGGATCGTCAGTTCGACTGGGCGTCCCAGAGCCTGAACTCGATGAACTGGGTTTCGATGTCGGGTCGTCACGCGATGGAAGACCTTCTGCATTCGCGCGACATCGTCACGACCTCGGTCATGCTTCATCTGGCGTTCGAGACCGGTCTGACCAACGTCCAGATGCTCGGCTTGTCCGCCGACTCGGCCAACATGGGCGACTTCACGTTCTCGAACCTTATTACGAGCATTCAATCGGACGAAGCGCGCCACGCCCAAATCGGAACTCCGCTGGTCGAGATCCTGGTGCGTAACGGCCGCAAAGAAGAGGCGCAACGCGCCCTGGACATTGGCTTCTGGCGGGTCTGGCGCCTTTTCGCCCTGATCACGGGCCTGCCCATGGACTATTATATTCCGCTTCATAAGCGCGAGCGTTCCTTCAAGGAATATGTCAACGAATTCGTGGTCAAGCAGTTCGAGCGCCAGTTGCTCGACGTCGGCCTGGACCGTCCCTGGTATTGGGATATCTTCCTCAAGGAGGTCGATAACTATCATCACACGCAGCAGGCCGGCATCTGGTCCTGGCGGCGTACCGTGTGGTGGAATCCCGATGGCGCGGTCGGCCCGGCGGAGCGCGCATGGCTCGAACAGAAGTATCCCGGCTGGAACGACACCTACGGCAAGTATTGGGACGTCATCACCGAGAACGCCAAGGCGGGACGTGAAGAGCAGACCTACGCGATCGGCATGCCCTGCGTTTGCAACATGTGCGGCATCACGGTCGCCGCCGCGGGCGGCACCAAATGGGACGCGCGGGTCCGTCAAAGCGAATACAAAGGGCGCCGTTACAACTTCTGCTGCGAACCCTGCCAGTGGATCTTCGACATCGATCCCGAGCACTACGCGGACTTCGACTCGATCGTAGACCGCCTCTACAACGGCGAGATTGATCCCCCCACCCCGGAAAACCTGCTGAAATTCATGGGGATCGGTGTCCATAGCGAAGGCGGCGTCGATGCATCCCACCTCTCCTGGGCCCATCGCGAGCCTCCACAGATGGCGGCCGAATAACGTTGCAGAAGTGGAGGCCGCGCGAGCGCGGCCTCGCCAACCCGTAATTCAGACGAGGATCCATACATGGCCGGTTTTGCTGTTCTGTCCCGATTGCAGTTCGATGCACATGTTCGCGTCATCGACGTTCTGCCGGAGTTCACCATGGACCAGGTTGCGGAAGCTTGTGCGGCGCCTGCGATCGGTTACCAGGCGTCGCATCCTGATCCGACCAAGCCGCTCCGCGTTCGCTTGACCACTCCCAATGACGACGCGCCGGCGTTTCCACGTAACCTGAAGGTTAAGGATACGAAGATGCGGCACTACGAGTGCATCGATGTGTTCGTAGAGTGATCTGATTGCCGGGAGTCGGCGCAAGGTGAAGAGGTAAATGCAGATGCAGGAAAGCGTCGAAACCGTCAGTTGGGATCTTGCAGGTCCGGTTTTTAGAGGCGGCGAGATCGCGAACGCCGCCTTGGAGGCGATCCGGGAGGACAATCCAAACAAGGAGATCGTCGTCGCAGACCACGGAACCTATATGCGCGTCGAAGCGCAAGGGGGCCTCGTGATCCGTCGCAAAACGCTCGAGGATATTCTCGGCCGCCACGTCGACCTGCAGGAAGTCCAGAGCAACCTGAGCTCGTTTTCGGGTCAGATCGAGACCCGTGATTCCGAAATCCGCTGGTACTTCAAACGCGCATGACGTCACCGTTCCCGGCGCGGCCGTGCATGATCGCACCCGCGTCATTCTCGTCTTAAGGATATCCCGATGAGTGCGACGAACCTCGACAAACCACTGAAGACCTGGAGCCATCTTGCATCGGCGCGCAAACGGCCCACCGAGTACGAAATCGTTTCGGCGAACATTCTGTGGAACACGCCGAACAGCAAGCTGAAATGGACGCAAGGAGCGGAAACGCCAATCGTTCGTTGGCGGACGAAGAACCGCAATGAAAGCCCGATAAAGCACGACGATTGGAATTCATTCCGCGACCCCGATCAACTCGTCTACCGCACTTACAATCTGATGCAGGACGGGCAGGAGACCTACGTCGACGGCCTCCTGAACGAGTACAACAGCAACCAGCATGACCTTTCAATGCCGACGGCCTGGCTGGAAACGCTGGCGCGTGCCTATACGCCGGCGCGCTATGTGGTGCATGCGACCCAAATGGCGCTGGGCTATCTCGTCGCCTTGGCGCCTTCGAGCACCATTGCCAACCCGCTGATGTTCGAATGCTCCGACCAGCTGCGATGGCTCTCCAGGATCGCCTATCGCACCGCCGAACTCGCAAAAGCCCATCCCGATCTCGAGTTCGGAAAAGCGGAGCGGACGCGCTGGGAAGAGGACCCGATGTGGGAAGGTTTCCTCGAGCTCACCGAACGTTCGCTGGTCGCATGGGATTGGAACGAGGCGTTTGTTGCCGTGCATATGGTTCTCAAGCCGGCGATCGACGAAGCGATCCTGCATCAGTTCGGGCAGGCGAGCCGGACAGCGGGCGACCTGTTGACCGGCATGCTTCTTGACGCTCAGTTCGTCGATAGCGAGCGTTCTCGGCGCTTCGGGACAGCCGTGATGCGCTTTTTGTGCGAGAACGACAGCTACAACAACCGCAAGACGATCAACGAATGGTTGCACAAGTGGGTGCCGCTCGGTGATCGCGCGATTGAGGCCTTCTGCACCGTACTGGAGGACGGCGAGGCCGCTGCCGAGACAGCAAAGGCGAAGGCGCGTGAGTTCAGGCAAAACGCCGGCTTGATTTGACCTAGATCATTTGTGGGGCGGCCGGCCGTCAGCCGGCCGCCCCAGTTGTCGGGGGATCCCCGGCAATTCTCGTCAGACTGGGCATCATGGCCGCCTTGCGGCGCATGATGACCCGTCGCTGAATGGAATGGACGGAGCTGAAAATGGCATTGCTCGAGCGAAGCGCATGGTACGATCTGGCACGATCGACGAATTGGACGCCGCAGTTCATTACCGAGGAAGAGCTTTTCCCGTCCATCCAGAGCGATCCGTTCGGTATTCCGATGTCCGAGTGGGAGACCTACGACGAGCCCTTCAAGGTTTCGTACCGCGAATATGTCCAGCTTCAGCGCGAGAAGGATTCCGGTGCATACTCGGTCAAAGCGGCCTTGTCGCGATCGAAATTCCACGAGACGGCTTACGCCGGATATCTCAGCATCTTGAAATGGCATTATGGTTCAAATGCCCTTGGTGAATATGCGGCATGTTTTCCGGCAGGTCGCATGGTGCGGTTTGCCAAGCCGCCGTCGATGCGCAATATGTGCGTCTTCTTTGCTCTGGACGAGCTTCGGCATACGCAGATCGAGCTGTTTCATGCTCACGAACTGGTCAAGCTCGATCGCCAGTTTGACTGGGCTTTGAAGGCCCATCACACCATGAACATAGCGGCTCTGCCGGGTCGCCACGCGGCCGACGACATCATGATGACACGCGATGTTGTCACCAGCTCCATCATGATCAATCTGGCATTCGAGACGGGCATCACCAACGTCCAGATGGTCGCGATGTCTGCCGATGCCGCCAATATCGGGGACTTCTCGTTTGCCAATCTGATTACCAGTGTCCAGTCGGATGAAGCACGACATGCCCAGATCGGAACGCCGCTTGTCGCCATCCTGGTTCGGAACGGCAAGAAGGCGGAAGCGCAGCGCGCTATCGATATCGGCCTGTGGCGCATGTGGAAGTCGTATTCTCTGTTCTCAGGCGTGCCGATGGACTACGGGATCCCGTTGGACAAGCGCGACCGGTCGTTCAAGGAATACATCACCGAATTCGTGATCGAACAGTTCGAGCGTCAAATCATCGACCTTGGCCTGGATCGGCCATGGTACTGGGATGAATTGCTGGCTGATACCGAGACGCACCATCATAATCAACACCTGGCTTTGTGGACCTGGCGCAAGAGTATTTATTGGAATCCCGCGGCCGGGGTCAGCCCGGATGAGCGTGACTGGCTCGAGAGAAAATACCCGGGCTGGAATGACACCTACGGCAGGTATTGGGATGTCGTGACCGAGAACGCCCGTGCGGGCCGGTTCAGCGCCACCGAGGGCAAGGGCATGCCGTGCCTCTGCAACATGTGCCAGCACTCGATCACCGGCATGGGTGGAACACGCTGGGACGCCCGCGTCTATCAGACCACCTACAACGAGCGCCGCTTCAACTTCTGCGGCAAGGTCTGCCAGTGGATATTCGAGCTCGATCCGGAGCGTTATGCGGATTCGGAGACGCTTGTTGATCGGATCTATTCGGGCGAGATCGACACGTCAACGCCCGAAGGCCTTCTCAAGTACATGGGCATCGGCGTGATCAGCGAAGGCGGCAAGGATGCGACCGATTTTGCGTGGGCCCGCAAGGGACGCGATCTCGCTGCCGCCGCGGAATAGGAGCAGCAAGGGGGCCCTTGGACAATTCTCGATCACTCCGGACTAGCGGAACAGCGTTGATGACGACCCAATCCACCGAAGAGTTTTCCAAAGTATGCACCTTGGACGATCTCTGGCCAGGCGAAATGGAAGTCTTTGAGGTTCAAGGTGTGAAGCTGCTCATTTGCCACACCGAGAGTGGGACCGTCAAAGCGGTGCAATTGATCTGCCCGCATCAGAGCTTCGCCCTTTCCGAAGGCGAACTCGTTGGCGAAAAGCTGATCTGCACGAAGCACATGTGGGAATTTGATGTGAAATCCGGATGCGGAATCAATCCGACTGGAGCGTCCTTAGCGCTCTATCCGGTCAAAGTCGTCGGGGAGGACGTGTTGGTGTCGGTTGCTGGTGTCGAGCCTAAATATGCGCGCCCCTGAGGCCAACGGGAAGTCGCCGGCGTCCCGTCCGAGAATGGCTGGTCCGGTCCTGCGAAGCAGCGAGCTTGCGCTCGCTGCCGTTGATGCGATCCGCGAAGATAATCCGAATAAGGACGTCATCGTCGACGATCACGGTGGCTATATCCGTATTGAGGCGGAGGGCGGGCTCGTATTGCGCAAGGAGACCATGGAGGAATTTCTAGGTCGCTCATTCTCTGTTCAGGAGATCGAAGTTGATCTGATCAGCTTCTCAGGCCAGATCGAGCTCACCGATGATTGCATTCGTTGGTATTTCTATTCGTCCGGCCCGGCTTGAGGTTGCAGGCGGGATTTGCCGACAGGGTAAGGAGGCGCGCGCGTGACTGATCCAAGTGAATTGTCGAAACCGCTGAAGACCTGGAGTCATCTGGCTTCGGCGCGCAAGCGGCCGACCGAATATGAAATCGTGTCGACCAAAACCCTTTGGAACACGCCAAACCATACTGTGCCATGGAAGATGGCGGGCGCGACCCCGCAGATTCAATGGATCATTGAGAATAGGAACGGCAGTCAACTCAAACACGGGGATTGGGATGCTTTCCGTGATCCCGATCGTCTTGTCTACCGGACCTATGCCCTCATGCAGGACGGTCAAGAAGCCTATATCGACGGTGTCCTGAACGATTACAGCAAGAACGAACATGACGCCGGTCTCGATCCGGCGTGGCTTGCAACCTTGGCGGAGCTATATGCGCCGGCGCGTTATGTCTTCCACGCCATTCAGATGGCTTTCGGCTACTTGGTGACGCTGGCGCCGTGCAGCACCGTCGCCAATCCGATGATGCTCCAGTGCGGTGATCAGTTGCGGTGGGTCAACCGCATCGCCTACCGAACAGCCGAGCTCGCCCGAACCCACGCCGATTATGGCTTCGGGACTCAAGAGCGACAGCTGTGGGAGAAGTCGCCCGCTTGGCGCGGATTTGTTGAGCTGGCGGAGCGGGCGCTGGTTGCGTGGGATTGGGGCGAGTGTTTCACAGCCACGAATCTTGTCCTAAAGCCTGCCCTGGATGAAATCTTCATGCGTCAGTTTTCTCGTCTGAGCCGGCTCAATGGGGACACGCTGACCGCAACGCTCCTGGATGCCCAGCTTATAGACAGCGCACGGTCGCGCAAGCTGTCGAGCGCCCTGGTTACGTTTCTCATCCAGCATGATGACAACAATCGACGGGTCATGAACAAATGGCTGGAGCACTGGGTGCCGCTCGGAGAGAAGGCCATCGCAGCGTTTTCGAAGGAGCTCGATCCGGACGGCGCGAGCGCGAAGGCAGCAATAGCGGACGCCGGCTCTTTCCGTGCTGAGATCGGTTTGCGCGGCTAATTGAGCATTGGTCCGAAGCCAGGTGTTCCAAGGCCAGCGGTGTTCGGCGGGAGCTACCAGGATTGCAGACCTATGTCGCCGCCGGATTTTGACACCACCATGCAGCCGATGAAAACTGACGTCCTGATCGTGGGAGCCGGTCCGGTCGGACTTTTCGCGATTTTTGCCTGCGGACAACTCGATCTCAACTGCATAGTCGTCGATACCTTGGAGCAGCAAGGCGGCCAATGCATCTCCTTGTATCCCGACAAGCCCATTTATGACATCCCGGGACGTCGATCCATTGCTGCGAGCGAACTGATTGAAGAGTTGACGGCGCAGGCCGCGCCCTACAGGCCGCGCTATCTTCTCGGCGATTGTGTCGTTACGATTTCGGGCGACGTGAAGAACGGCTGGAGCCTTCAGACACAGAACGGCGTTGTCGTCGAATGCCGCGCCGTGATCATCGCCGGCGGCAACGGGCTGTTCGAACCCGTCCGTCCGACACTTGACGGCCTCGCACAATATGAAGGTCGCTCGGTGTTCTATGCCGTCAAGAAACGCGAAGAGTTCGCCGGGAAGCGTCTGGTGATTGCCGGCGGCGGCGACTCTGCCTTGGATTGGGCGTTAGCGTTGAGCAGTATCTCGGCAAAATGCTACTTGGTTCATAGGCGTCCGCGTTTCCGCGCTGCGCCCGCCACGACGAAGATGCTTGATCAGCTTGTCGCTTCCGGAATGATTGAAATTTTGGCGCCGGGCCATCTCAGCGGTCTTGAAGGCGCAGATGGCATTTTGTCGGGCGTCAGGGTTCGGATCGGCGCTGGCGAACGGCTGGTCGAAGCCGACATGCTCCTGCCGTTCTACGGTCTGCGTACCGAACTCGGACCGCTCGCCGGATGGGGCCTCGACATGCTTGATGGCAAGATCGTCGTCGAGCCCGGGACTTGCTCGACCAGCCGCCCCGGCATCTTTGCGATCGGCGATATCGCCCACTATTTCGGCAAGCTCGGGCTCATCTTGACCGGCTTCGCCGACGCGGCCCATGCGGCCCACGCGGCCCATGCGTTCGTGCGTCCAGAAGTTGTCTTGAACTTCGTGCATTCTACTACGCGTGGTGATCCAGCAGCGGCCGTCGCTTAGTGCGGATCCAGCGCTTACGGGTTGCTGTTTTCTGACGCCGAACCGAAACGCGTGAATGGCCTAATGCCCCGTTCAAGCGGTCCCGCGACGCTGTGGCGCTGGGCGGCCACTCATTCGCCCCGCAGTATGGCGCCACGGCCCGCGCGCGCCCCGCTCAGATAGTCAGCACCGCCAGAATCGGCGTCAGCGATGCCTGGATATCCGGATGGTTGCGCCAGGCGTTCCTGCTCGAGGAATTCTTTGGTGATGGCAGCGAGGCGCTCAACGCCTGTGATGATGCGCGGGACTGGAGTCGATGCAAACCCAAGGATGAGGCCCATTCGCTTCGGCTCGTTCATATAGTGAATGGAAAGAGGCCGAAGCGAGATTCCGCGCATACGGGCTGCGTCGCAGAATCTGACGTCATCGACATCGATTTTGAAATAAGCGGTGAGATGTGTCCCGGTCGATGTCGGCGCGACATCGAGCACATCTCCTAACAGACGTTCGAGATGCTGCAGAAGGACCGGTTGTCGCTCCAGATAGAGGTGCCTCATCCGCCTCAAATGGGTAGCAAATTGCCCGGTGGAAATGAATTCGTGCAGTGTCATCTGCTCCAGAATGGAATTCGGTCGCGTGAGCACGGACATGGCGGTCGAGAAGGGCGCGATAAGGTCCTTTGGAATAACTGCATAGCCGAGACGAATCGCCGGCAGCAGTGATTTGCTGAACGTCCCCAGATAGATCAGGCGATCAGCCTTCTGAAGGCTCTGGATCGCCGGCAGCGGCATGCCATCATAGCGGTACTCGCTGTCGTAATCGTCCTCAACGATCCAGGCACCAATCTTGTTGGCGTATTCGACGATTTCCAGCCGGCGCGCCGATGTCATCGTCGCGCCGAGAGGATATTGCCGTGACGGCGAAATGTAGATCGCTCTCGGATGAGGTTCGGCCTTTCGACCAGCCTCGACGTTCAGTCCCTCACCGTCGACGGCCACCGGAATGACCCTCGCGCCGGTGACAGAGAAGACGCTGCGAGCTCCGATGTATCCTGGTTCCTCGACCCAGACTGCATCTCCCGGATCAATCAGGAGACGTGCGACGAGATCCAAAGATTGCTGCGAGCCCGACGTCACGACGACCTGGCTCGCAACGCATCGAACGAAGCGAGCGGCGCTCAAGTAACGCGCAATTGAATGTTGCAGGGGCCCATAACCAGCGGGCTGGAGGTGCGCGGGCGAAACCGTCGTAATCTTTTGCCAATTCTTTCGCATCAGCCGTCCCCATGCTTCGATGGGGAAAGCCTCAACCGCGGGAAGATCCGCGCAGAACGGTCGCGACAGGATGATCTCGTTGGCAAGCGGCTGCTCGGCGAGTTGCGCCATCTGCTGGCCGCGAGCCGACAGGATACTCGGCCCCACGGCTGGCTCCTGCCAGCTGGATTGAATCGCCGCGCTAGGCAGCAAATGCTCTTCAGGCAGGCTTTCAGAAACGTAAGTTCCGCTACCGACCTTGCTCATGATATAGCCTTCGGCGATCAGCTCATCGAAAACACTCATGATCGTATTACGCGAAACGCCGAGCTCCGCGGCTAAGGTGCGCGTCGCTGGAAGGCGTGTCCGCCCACCAAGCCGACCGGATATGATCGCAACCTTCAATTCCCTCGAAATTTGCTTGTAGATGGGAAGAGTCGAGTCGTAGTTGAGAGAAAAGATCGTAAGTGTACCTGTGCTGCCATGCTTGCTCATGTTTTCATCAGCGGGTCCGAAACTCCTGATTCACCTATGAGAACCCGTTGCAAATCCCACACCAGTTGCGATGTATCGGGAATATTCGTTATTCTCCCGCGCTGGGAATTGCGCCTCAGGAGGGGCCTATGATCTCATTGTTGCCTTCAAGACGGCGCCAAGCGATGGGGACCCCACCGGAAATGCATGCCTGTTGGGTGATTTTAGGTGAAGGTAATCATCCATTAAAGCTGGAGCGAGCATTGATCAGGACGAGGCGCAAAAGAGCCCTTAGCCATGTGGTTTCGTCGGAAGTTGTATCCGACGCCGAAGAGGACGGTGTCGGCAGCGCCAGCTAGCCACGCCGCGCGACCGCTTCTGTAGCCTGGCCGATCCCCTCCGGCTTTTGGCTGTTGCAGCGGCTGTGCCGGAACTGACTTCGCCCGCGCGGGCTGCTTCCCAAAGCGGGCAAGCTTGCCGATGAGGAGCAGGTTCGGGCGCATGAACCTCGACGACAAAACTCTCAACGACAACGCGCGCTGTGCGTGCCACAAATGACATCGGCGACCACCAGGGCAGGTTATCCGTCCGCGCCCAAGAGCTGATCCGATGCTTCTTCAATCGACCATCACCTGTCCGCACTGCGCCGTTGTGAAAACGGAGATCATGCGGACCGATGCCTGTCAGTTCTTCTATGAATGCACCGGCTGTGGCATAAAGCTGAAGCCGAAGGCGGGCGATTGCTGCGTCTTCTGTTCCTACGGCTCAGTGCCGTGTCCGCCAATTCAGGCAATACGCTCCGGAGAACCGGGTGCTGCCTCCTGCTCTGCATAACAGGCGACGAGGAACGCGCCGATCCTAACCTCGCGGCCGGTTCGACGGATTCCACGCGGTAGCGGCATCAGTCTCGAAGACCTGCCTGGTGCGCTTCGACAACAACAAGTACTCCGTCGCGGCCAGCGCTGTCGGGCGGCCGGTTGAGGTTTACGCCTATGCCGACCGTATTATAATCCGCCAGGACGGACGGATAGTTACCGAGCATCCGCGCTCATTTGGCCACGGCGAGACGATCTACGATCCCTGGCATTACGTGCCGGTGCTGGCTCGCCAACCCGGCGCCTTGCGTAACGGCGCTCCCTTCAAAGATTGGGTACTGCCCGCGGCGATTGAACGTGTACAGTCCCGCGCCGCGGGATCGTCGAACGACCCATCGCCTGGCTCAACCGCAAACGTCGTCCTGCAAAAAGACTTCGAGGCAACGATTGCC
>Ga0182030_10011078_pt1 | contig 18220 bp, 17 predicted proteins | sample 812S3MmetaG_FD_121299 | JGI IMG/M metagenome (GOLD analysis project Ga0182030, IMG submission 121299) | Permafrost microbial communities from Stordalen Mire, Sweden - 812S3M metaG (Illumina Assembly) | ecosystem: Environmental > Terrestrial > Soil > Wetlands > Permafrost | place: Sweden...
AAGCCGTATTGGAGAAAGTGTTGTCGCCGCCTGACAGCGACAATACCGGCTATGTGCAATCGGGAGCGATCCGCAACGCGGCATGGCTGGAACGGCGGATCGACTTTCAGCCCTACCCTTACGCAAGCTATACCGAAGAACTCGTGCGCCGCCTCAAGACCACCCTGATGGAGGGCGATCATGCGTTCCTCGATAACCTCGATCCGGTTACTGCCGCGCGGGAACTGGTGGACGACAGCTTCGTCAAAAGGGCCGTCCTGGCAGCGGGCGGCCTGAAGGCGTTCGGCCTGCCCGACGACTTTGCGCGGCGGGAAACCATCGTCGCATGACCGTCAGCTGGACATCGGGTGTTTCGTCAACGGCACCGCCGGCCGCCAGCCAGTCCCGGCCGGGATTGAGCGCGAAGACCGGGCACTCCGTCGCATGGCCCTACGCCATTGCGAGAAGACTGATCGGTGTTGTCGGACTCGTCGTGTTGCTGATTCTCTGGTGGATCGGCACCGATGTGCTGGCCGCACCTGGCAGCTTCCTGCGCCACTTTTCACCGGCCCAGGCCTTCACAAGCCTGGTTCAGCTTGCGACACAGTCCGATCTGCCGATCCATATTCTGGTCAGCCTGCGCCGCGTCCTGATCGGCCTTGGGCTGGCACTTTTGATCGGCGTGCCGGTCGGCCTCGCTGTCGGCGGATCCGCACTGCTGAATGCGGCGACATCTCCGGCGTTTCAGTTTCTGCGGATGATTTCGCCGTTGTCGTGGATGCCGCTGGCCGTGATGGTATTTGGCGTCGGCGACCGGCCGATCTACTTCCTGCTGACGTTCGCGGCGGTGTGGCCGATCCTTCTCGCCACAGCAGAAGGCGTCAGGCGCCTGCAGCCAAGCTGGCTTCGCCTGGCTGCAAGCCTCTCGGCAACGCGATGGGAAACGCTGCGCTACATCGTGTTTCCGGGCATACTCGCGCACGTCCTGACCGGATTGCGGCTTGCCATCGGCATCGTGTGGATCGTCCTGGTGCCATGCGAAATGCTCGGCGTGTCGGCTGGGCTTGGATATTTCATCCTCGACACACGCGATCGGCTTGCCTATTCGGAATTGACCGCGATGGTCCTGATCATCGGACTTCTGGGTTTTCTGCTCGATGGCGCCGCACGCGGCCTCTATCGGCTGGCGACTCATGGCCGGGGTTAGCGCTGCAATCGCGGCGTGCCGCCGCAGCCTCTGCCCTCGGCTATTGACCGGTAAAACGCGCCGGGCGTTTCTCGACAAAGGCGGCGGCGCCTTCACGCAGGTCGGCGGTGCGGAAGGCGTGCGATTGCGACGAGGCCTCGCCGTCGAGCGTTGCCGCCAACGATGAATTCCACGCCATGTCGATCTGGTTCTTGATCAGGCCGATGCTGACCGGCGGACCATCGGCGAGCGCTTGCGCGACCCCCAAGGCCTCGTTCAGAAGATCGGCGTCTTCCACCATCTTCCAGATCAGGCCCCATTGTTCGGCATTTTCGGCATGGAGCGGCTGACCGAGCAGCGCGAGCGCGCGGGCGCGCGCGACGCCGATCGAGCGTTGCAGCAACAGCGACGTTCCCGCATCAAGCGCGGCCCCGAGCCGCACGAAGCTCAGAATGAAGCGCGCGGAACGCGCGGCGATCACGATGTCGCCGGCCAGCGCAATGCCGACGCCGGCCCCCGCGGCGGGGCCGTTGACGGCGACCACAATCGGCTTGGGCGATGCGCGCATCTTCTCGATCAGCGGATTGATGGTGGCGCGCATGCTGGCGCCGATCTTTTCTCCGGCTTCAAAAGTGTCGCCGCCACCCAGTTGCGCGCCGGCACAAAAGCCCTTGCCCGCCCCGGTCAGCAAGATCGCCCGCACCGAGGGGGCCAGGATCGCCGCATCGAGCGCCTGGCTCAGTTCGCTCAAGAGGCTGCCGGCGAGCGCGTTGTACTGCGCGGGATTGTTGAGCGTCAGGATGGTGACGGACCCGCGTTGTTCGGTGAGAACCATCGACATGCTATCCTCGTTTCCTGCCACCGGCCGGCGAAGGCGCCAGCCGGCCTCCCCGGCCAATCATATCCTGCACCGAACGCCCGCTACAGGGAGCACGCGATCGGCAGCTTCATGATTTCGTTGGCGCCGCCATGGATCTTCTGGCGTCGGCGCGGGGCCTGACGAACGGGATCATGCCGACACCGGCAACATCGGCGCGAGACGACATCGGATCCTCCGTAAATTACCCGTTGGACTTTATATGTCCGGCTGGTAATATACGCATCAGAGCGTGATCGAGTCAATGCGAGGTGGAAAAGCGACATGGATGCGCGCGGCGAAGGCAGGTTTCCGGCCTCAGCGACTTATCTTCCTGCCGCCGCGATGTTTCACCTCGCCGACGGCGCGGCAATGTATTCGCCGCTGCTCAAGGGCGGGTCAAACGCCATCATCCGGGCATTTATGCGGAGGGCGTGATGGCCGCGGCGCAGAACGAGCGCGGCACCGACGTGCTTCCGGTTCTGCCGCTTTCGGCAGCCGGCAAGATTCTCAAACGTGAACGGCACAGGCCGTTCCGGGAAAACCGGAAGCGGCGCGTGAACTGAGCCGCAGTCCGACCGGCAACAGATCATCAAACCACGAGCGCGGAAAATAGCGCCACGGCAGGGGAGATTCGCCACGATGCAACGATCACTTGGCAAGATGCTGGTCGGCAACATGCTGACGACGGCGGCGATCCGGTTTGCCGATTCACCTGCGATCTATTGCGCGAGCACCGATCGTCGCTTCAGCTTCCGCGAAGTCAACGATCGCACCAACCGTCTGGCGCAGACGCTGCTTGGCGCGGGGCTCCGGAAGGGCGATGTGGTGGCGTTTCTCACATCCAACCGCGCCGAGATCGTCGAGATCTATTTCGCGCTGGCGCGCACCGGCTTGATCGGCCTACCGTTGAATTATCGATTGGCCGCAACGGAAATGCTCGAACTGATGCGCGCGATGGGTGCCAGCGGGCTGATCTTCGAGGGCAAGTTCGCCGCGATTGCCGAGCAGGCCGCAAAGACCCTCAAGCACGTCATTCAGTTCGGCGAAGAAAAGGTCGACTTTGCGCAGGATTACGAGACGCTGCTTGCGGCGGCCTCGAGCCACGCCCCCGACATCGAGATCGACGAAGCCGACCCGTATTATTTCAATCTCACCTCGGGCACCACCGGCCTGCCGAAGTCCTACATCCTGACGCAATACAACAACAGCACGATTGGGCCGATGTTCGGGGCGTTCGACATGACCCGTCACGATGTGGCGATGACGGTATTCCCGGCGTTCGGGCGGGTGGGCTTTGCCTGGATCGCCGGCGCCATTCTCTACGGCATCCCGAACGTGCTGGTGAACTTCGAGCCGAACGAAGTGCTGCGTCTCATTGCGAAAGAACGGGTGACGATCTTCAACCTGGTCCCGACCATGGCGGCGATGCTGTTGCCGGCCCAGGCAGCCGCGCCGCGCGATCTCAGCTCGATCAGGGCGATCGTATTTGCGGGATCAATGCTGCCCGAAAGCATTCGGGAGCAGACGATGGCGAAGCTTTGCCCCGACATCTACGAGTATTACGGCATGCAGGAGACCGGCGGGATTGTCGTCAGCACGCCCGAGGACCGCAAACGGCGGCCGGATTCGGTCGGCCGACAACTTTTGTTTTCCGAGGTCAGGATCGCCGATGACGCCGGCCACGCGCTCGGAGCCGGCGAACTCGGCGAAATTCTCGGGCGTTCGCCGAATGCCGTCACCGCGTATTTCGACAATCCGGAAAAGTCGGCCGAGACGTTCCGAAACGGCTGGGTCCATACCGGCGACCTCGGAAGTCTCGACGAGGAAGGCTATTTGTTCATCCGCGGCCGCAAGAAGGACATGATCGTGACCGGCGGCCAGAACGTCCATGCCGCGGAAGTCGAGGAGATTCTCCTGAGACATCCCGGCGTCGCCGAATGTGCGGTGTTCGGACTGCCCGACGATCTCTGGGGCGAGCGCGTCACGGGCCTGGTGATCCGGCAAGGCAACGCCGCCCTCACGCCCAGGGAACTCGAAGAGTTTTGCCGGCAACATCTCGCCGGGTTCAAGACGCCGAAACAATTCCTTATCGAGACCGATGCCCTGCCGCGCACACCGACCGGCAAGGTGCAGAAATTCATGCTGATCGAGAAGTACGGCTCCTCTCGCTGATTGCAGACGAGCAAACTCGCTCGCTTCAGGAATTTTCATGCGCCGCATCATCGCGCGCGGTCTCGGGTAGCGTTAGCCAGCTATTGGCAGACGGCGTGGCCGTTCAATTCCGTCAACGTTCCGCCGCGCCACAGCCTCAATCGACCTGCCCTCGCCATCGATCGGTTCACTTAGATAAAGCAGCGATGAGACCGGCAGCGACACGTGTCACCCCGCCTCAATGTTGCCGGTGAGGACACGAAGCGTAACCCGCTCCGCATAACGCTACGGGCGGCGGCATCGATTGGCGCCTCGATATATTCAAATGAATATAACTCAAGGCAGCTGCTTCATTTGAAGTCGAGCCGAGAAGAATGTCCGATGTTTTGGGAATTTGATCGCGGCAGCCCGGCGCCTTCCTGAAATTTTGCCATGCGACAATTTTTGTCGGAGTTACGACATCGATGTATTCAATCCGACATAGCGGCAACCACAAATAAATCGCTGCACAAAATATGAAGTCGTGACAACACGCTATATTCGTATTTATATAACGTGTTATTGGGGCTCGCCCGGATTGTCTCCGGGAAAAAGGTTGGGGAAATGCGATGAACTTATCGGGTTATGAAAACGAAACTCGCCGCCATTTTTCGCCGAAAGGCTTGTTCGGGGGCATCCCCGCGAGATTGTCCGGGCGCCGGGCGTATGCGGTCACCGCTTCCGCATTCGTCGTGCTGGTGACCGCCCTACCCGCTCGCGCCGCCGATCTGCCGGTGCTGGATCCATCGGTCACCAAACACGACATGGACCATGACATGAATGATCACGCCCCGATCCCCGCCGGACTCTTCGGCGGAAGCATGGTCGCCGCAGGCAAGTTCATGTTCAGTTACACGCCGATGTTCATGCGCATGGAGGATAACTACATCGGTACCTCGAAAGTCTCTCCGGACTTCATCGCAACAAAGGTGCCGCTCGTTCCGCCCGTCAGCATGAGTATGGGCATGGGAATGCCGATGATGATGAACAATTACCGCATCGTGCCGACGTCGATGGACGTGCAATCTAATATGCTGCATGCGATGTATGGCGTGACCGATTGGCTTAACGTGATGGTCATGGGCTCCTATCTCGAAAAGAGCATGACCATGACCACATATTCCGGCGCGATGGGCACGACCATTCGGGGAACGTCCACCTCGGACACGTCAGGGTTCGGTGACACGATGGTCACTTCGCTGTGGCGCCTTTATCAGGACCCGATCCATCATCTGCATCTGAATATAGGTTTGAGCCTGCCCTCGGGCAGCACGACCGAGAACACCACCATGCTGAGCCCGATGGGCGGACTCATGACCATGCGCGGCAATTACGGGATGCAGCTCGGCACCGGCACCGTCGATTTCATGCCGGGCGCGACCTACACCGGTCACATCAATCAATGGTCCTGGGGCGCCGCCTATCGCGGGCGATACGCGCTCGATGATAATTCCGAGGGTTACCATTACGGTCAATACAGTGAATTGAGCGGCTGGGGCGGCTATACGTGGATACCCGGTGTCACGACGACAGGCCGTGTTGTCGGTTCGATTCAGGGCCATATCGAGGGCTCGGACCCGCTCATTTCGGGCGTCATGCAAGGCTCAAATCCGCTCTTCTACGGCGGCAAGCGAATCGACCTCCTGGGCGGCATCGAACTCGACGGCGGACCTTTGGGCTTTGGCAAGAACTTCCACCTCGCCATCGAAGGCGGCGCCCCGGTCTACCAGGACCTGAATGGTCCGCAACTGGGCAGCGCCTGGCAGCTGACCGTCGCCGCGAGAGTCGGATTTTAAGGGTAACGGACCATGCCGGAGATGTTTCGTTCAGCCATTTCACGGCGCACAATACTCTCGACGCTCGCTGCAACCTCGATCGGTTCGATGAGAGTCCCGGCTTTCGGCAAGCCCGTCGCCAATGTCGAAATCCTGTGTGCACCGACCGTCGCTTCGATCGTGGTCGCCCGCCTCCTGGATTCGGGCGCCCTCGGAGCTGTGTTGCCGAACGCAAGCTTCCGTCTTTGGCACGATACCGACGAATTGCGCGCGGCGACCGTTTCGCAACGCTCCAGACTGTTCACCACCCCTACCCATGTTCCGGCCAATCTCGCCAATCGCGGCCTGCCTTTGAAGTTGCTGGCCGTTCTCGGCATGGGACATCTCGGGATCGTCACCAGCGACGGCTCGATCACGCGCCTGGCCGATCTTGCCGGCAAGCCGGTGCTGGGCTTCTTCCGCAACGACATGCCCGATATCGTCTTTCGCGCGACCGCGCGGATGGAAGGGCTTGATCCCGACAAGGACTTCAAGCTCACCTATGTCGGCACGCCGATGGAGGCTGCGCAAATGCTCGCAGCCGGACGCGCCGAAACGGCCATTCTATCCGAGCCTCCGGCGACCGTCGCGATCATGATGGCGATGCATCAGGGCCGCGAGCTTTTCCGCGCAATCGATCTGCAGGATGTCTGGATCAAGCACAAGGGCGGCGATGGCATTCCCATGGTCGGCCTCGGCATAGAGGAAAGCTTGCGTGACGAGGCTCCTGAGCTTTTACCGCTTTTGCAAAGCGCCTTGCCGCAGGCGAAGGATTGGGTCTTCGCCAACAAGCCGGAAGCGGCGGCGCTCGCGGAAAAACTGATGCATTATCATCAGCCCATGTTTCTCGGCGCGATCGATCATGCGCAGATCAGGATTATGTCGGCCAAGGCCGCTCGCAAGGATCTTGAAAGTTTCTACCGGACGATCCTCGATTTCTCACCCGATACCCTTGGCGGACATCTGCCCGACGCCAGCTTCTATCTCGATCTCTGATCATGCCCCCGGTGCGCCGCGCCTTGTTCGCCGCGCTCGGGCTTTTCGTTCTTGTGCTGCTCTGGCAATTGGCCTTCCGGCTTGGCGGCCCCTTCGTGATGCCCGCGCCGGTCGATGCCTTTGCGCGCGCGCTCGAGCTGATCCGCTCCGGCGCGGTCTGGCGGCCCGCCGCTGTCACCACCGCGCATGTGCTGTTCGGCTTTGGGCTCGGTGGCATGGCAGGTCTGGTGCTCGGCCTTCTGAGCGGTGTCAATGAAGACCTCGGCGCTTCTCTTCAGACCATCTCGACCGTGCTTCTCGGCATTCCACCGATTATCTGGATCGTGCTCGCGCTGCTCTGGTTCGGTCCGCGGGGCATGGTGCCTTCGTTCACGGTCGCCGTCGGCGTCGCGCCCGTTGTCTTTGCCGGAGCGATCGCCGGCATGCGATCGTCGCATTCCGAGTTCGACGAACTCGCGGCCGCTTTCAACGCGCCCTGGCGCCAGCGCTTCCTTGAGATCAAGATTCCCCAGATTTCCGTGGCTCTGTTGCCGGCCCTTGCCACCGCGCTCGGCTTTGCGTGGAAGATGGCGTTGATGGCGGAGGTGCTCGATGCCGGCGACGGCATTGGCGGCGCGATTGCCGACGCACGGTCGCATCTCGACACGACGGAGACCATGGCCTGGGTCATCATCGCGCTGGTGTTGCTTCTCATAACCGATCTGCTGCTTGCCAGGGCCGCGCAGACGCCCACCTTGGGCACTTGACGTGGAGGTTGAACTCGAAGGAATCGAGGTGCGACTTGGTGGCAAGACAATCCTCCAGGGATTGGACCTTGCCGTCACGGGCAGCGGCCTCATCGCCATCATGGGGCCAACCGGCATCGGCAAGACGACGTTGCTGCGCGTCATCGCCGGTCTGATCTGTCCAAATGCGGGCAGACGCCGCTGTCAGGCCAGGATTGCGACGATCTTTCAGGATGCGCGGCTGCTGCCCTGGCAATCCGCGCTCGACAATGCGGCCTTCGGTCTGCGTGCGGGCGGCATGAGCGCCGCGCTCGCGCGCCAGCATGCGAGCGCGCTGCTCGAGCGGCTGGGGCTTTCGCCGGAAGACCAAGTCAAGCGTCCGCACGCGCTCTCGGGCGGAATGCGTCAGCGCGCTGCCATCGCGCGAGCACTCGCCGTCGAACCCGATCTTCTTCTCATGGACGAGCCTTTCAGCGGACTCGACATAAACCTTCGGGCCGATTTGCAAAATCTCGTGCGCGGAATCGTGGACCAGCGAAAGCTCGCAGCGATACTCGTGACGCACGATCCGGTCGAGGCCGTGACACTTTCGGACCGCGTCATCGTGCTTGGCGGACGGCCGGCGAAAAAACTCGCCGATCTGCCGGTGTCTCCGCGCCCGCGCGATTCGGCCGACGCCTATGCCATCGCCGCGGATCTCATGCGACGCCCCGAGGTCGCCGCAGCCTACAACCGGTTCGGCACTTAAGGTGAGGCGATTCGTCCAAGGTGAACTAGTCGGCGGCTATTTTGGCTCCTCGCAGTTTTGCCCGCCACGTACCCTGTTTGACCATATCGCCAATCAGCTCCGCCATGACGCGAGCAGCGGCTTCGCTGGCACGGGAGTGCATCGTTCGCTGTGAAACAACCACCGAAAGCGTCCATGACGGGATCGGGTCCACGATGGGAATTGCCACCATTTCACCCCTCTCCATCTCGTCGACGAAGGCGAAATGCGGCATCACAGCCATGAATTGGCCGTCGCACACCAGTTTTGCAATCGCAGGCAGGCTGTCACAATCCCTGACGTTCAATACGATTTCATGACGCGCGGCCAGTTGCTCGATAACCGTGCGCAGCACGTTAGGGCGGCCGGGCAATACCACGGGAAAGTCGAATACTTTCCGGAACGAAATCGACCGGCGTCTCGCAATCGGACTCTTCGCGGGGACGAACAGCATCAAATCTTCGGTGATCATCTCGGTCCAGGCGACGTGCTCGAACGCCTTGTGATCATATAACAGCGCGACGTCGAGGCGGCCTGCCTGGATCAATTCATCGAGATATCCGGTCATGGCCTCGACGATATGCAGGGTGACGTTGGGCAAGCGTTCGGCCATTACCTGAAACAAGGGCAATGAAAGCCCGCGGCAAGCCGACGTCGGAAGGCCAAGCGAAACCCGGCCAGTCGGATCCGAGGTTTGCGAGCGCAGAATGCCCTTGGCGTCGTCGATCTCCTGCAGGATACGGCGCGCGTGTTCGTAGAGTTGCTGTCCTTGTTCGGTGGCGGTTACGCCTCGCGCATGACGAACGAACAGCGGCACGCCGAGTTCTTCCTCGAGACTCTTGATCTGTTGACTGAGGGATGGTTGCGCGATCCGGAGAACTTCCGCCGCCCGCGAAAAATTCCCGGTTTCGGCGATCTGCACGAAGTATTTCAGCTGCCGCAGATCCATTCGAAGCCTACCTACTCACGAGAACGGCGTTCAATCTGCTGTAAAAATATGCATTTGTAAAAACGATTGCCTATCTCGTGGAATATTTAAGTTTGAACAATAGTTTGGCTCACACGCTATTGCACCAAACGCGAGCAACGTGAGCCCGATAGGATTTACCTATATCTCTGATCGGAAATTGGTCTTTGTTCAATGCATTTCTTTGCCGTTAGCTCGGCCTGAAGCAAGGCCGAAGCTTGTTTCGGCCATGAAGCGGGAGGTCCGACATGTTTTTACAAACGACGGTGCGTGGCTCCGTCGCTGTGGCTGCGGTTCTGGCACTATTCTCGACCGCCGCTCATGCTCAGCAGGAGCCCTGTATTGGAAATTCGTCGGCCACCACCGGTCCGGCTGCCTTTGGCGGCCAGTCGATCAAGATGGGCGCCGAAATCGCGATTGATGAAATCAACGCCAACGGCGGCGTTCTCGGCAAGCCGCTGCGTTTCGTCCAATACGATGATGCCGGCGCGCCGCCCCGTGGGGTCGACAACACCCGCCGCATCGCGTTGGCCGACAGATGCGTTGCTATCCTGGGTGGATATCATTCCACCGTCGCCGTCGCGCAAGCCGAGCCGGTAAATGAAATCGGCATTCCTTATGTCGGTGTGCTCGCTGCCAATACCAAGGCGATCGAAAACGGGAAAAATCCAAACTTCATGTTTCGCGTGTCCGCGAAGGACAAATGGGTGGCTCGCTTCCTCGTCGAGCAGGCCTTGAAGTCCTCGAAGACCGGCAAGGTCGCCTTCCTGTACGAAAACACCGGTTGGGGCAACGGAGCCTTGCCTGACGTCAAGGATGCAATGTCCAAGGCCGGCAAGGAACTGGTCGCGGCGGAAACCTTCAACTGGGCCGACCAGGACATGACGCCACAAGTCATCCGCGCGCGGGACGCCGGTGCCGATCTCGTTCTGTTGTGGGCGCTCGATCGTGAGGGCAACCAGATTCTCCGGTCCATGGACAAGGTTGGCTGGAAGCCGACCGTCATCGGTGCGTGGGGCATCGCCGGAAATCTCGGTGAACTTGCCGGACCGCTCGCCAACGGCGTGGAGGTGATCCAAACCTACACCTTCATGGGCAGCATGGATCCGAAGAAGCAGGCCTTCTGGGACAAGCTGAAGGCGAAATATGGCATCAAGGATCCGTCGGAGATTAAAATGGGATCCGGTGTCGCCAACGCCTACGACGCCGTCAACATCATCGCCAGGGCGATCGAGAAGGCCGGTTCGTATGACTGGGCGAAGGTCCGTGAAGCATTGTACACGGTGAATTACGACGGCCTTGTTGCCAGTTACCAGCCGGCCTTTGACGCGAAGGATCCGGAGCGACAGGACGCCATCTTGCCGAAATACTACAAGCTCACGGTCTGGACCGACGGGAAGCTGCTTCCGCTTGAGCAGACCAGCTACGGCAAGAGCAACTAGACTATCTACCCCCGACCGATGCTTCGCATCCGATCGGACCTGCTGAAATTCGACGAGCGTCGATGCGCGCTCGTCGAAACCGGAAAAAAGACTTTGGTCGCGCGACTGCCGCCGCGGTTCAGGGCCGCGGCGCCCGAAGATCATGGAAGGGGGACGGCGGCCGGCTTTTCCTGATCCAATTACAAGCAAGCGATTGACTGCATTTTGACAACGACGATCCAGTATATCCTGTCGGGGCTTGCCATCGGTGGCATCTATGCGCTCGTCGCGCTTGGGTTTCACATCATGTGGTCGGCGGCAAGGGCGGTAAATTTCGCCCACGGCGATACGTTGATGCTTGGCGCGGTTCTCGCCGTGGTCGGCGTGGATACAGGAATTCCGCTGCCGGTAGCGTGCCTGTTGGCCGTCGTCGCTGGCGGCGTCTTCGGCGTGCTGCTGGAGCGTTTCGCCATCCGCCCGTTCACGGCGACCAGCAGTTCGATCGGATGGATGCTGACCACGATCGCTGTCGGCGTGATGATCGAATCCCTGGCAACCCTGCAATTCGGCGGCTTTTCAAGGCCGTTGGCGTCTCCCGGTGTCAAGAGCGCGGTCCACATTCTGGGCGCCGGCGTTTATCCGCAAGAGCTCGCCATTCCCGTGTTCGCCTTGCTGGTGATGTTTGGGTTGAGACTCATGCAGCGCCACACGCTGGTTGGCCGCGCGATGCAGGCGGTGGCGCATGACAAGCGTGCCGCCGCGCTGATGGGCATCAACGTCAATCGCATTGTTGCCTTCTCGTTCGCTCTCGCCTCGTTGCTGGGAGCTGCGGCCGGTGTGCTGGTGGCGCCCGTGATCCAGGTGTCGGCCAGCATGGGCGCCTTGCTTGGCTTGAAGGGTTTCGCGGTCGCCATCATCGGCGGCATCACCAGCGCGCCGGGGGCTGTCATCGTCGGATTATGCTTCGGCGTCATGGAGAAATTCGTCGAGGGTTACATCTCGACGGCGGCGCGCGAGATCATCGGCTTCAGCGTGATGATCCTGGTCCTGCTGGCTTTTCCGCATGGACTGTTCGGCAAGCGCGAGGTTCTCAAGGTATGAGATATCTCGCACCGGTTTGTTTTTGCATTTTTGCAGCGATACTCGTCGCCGTACCGCTGACGGCCAGCAACGAGTACGAACTGCGTTTGTTCATGCTGTTCCTGATCTACGGCATCATCGCGGTGGGTCTCAACGTCCTTGTCGGTCTGACGGGGCTGGTGTCTCTGGGACAGGCCGGCCTGTTTGCACTGGGGGCCTATTCGGGCGCCATCCTTGCCACGCGGCTGGGTTTTGACATCGTTGGTTGCTGCCTCGGCGCGGCCATCGTCTCCGGGCTGTTCGGCGCGTTGCTGGCCTATCCGACGGTGCGGGTGCGCGGCGTCTATCTCGCGGTCGTGACAATTGCTTTCGGTATCATCGTCGAAAACGTCGCGATCGAATGGCAGTCGCTGACCGGCGGGACAACCGGACTGAGTTCGATCCCCAAGCCGAACATCCTCGGCATCAGGCTGTCGGGCTTCGCGTTCTACGGCGTGCTGTCCGTGACGCTTTTCGTGTTTACACTTCTGATTCATAACCTGAAGATATCCCGCTTCGGCCGCACCATGCTGGCGGTAGCGCAGAGCGAGACGGCGTCACGCGCGCTCGGGATCAACTCTACGGGCCTGCGAACGCTGGCTTTCGTGATCTCTTCGGTGACGGCCGGTATTGCCGGGACGTTCTATTCGTTTCTCAACTCGTACATATCTCCGGACATCTTCACGTTCTCCGACAGCGTCCGGTTTCTGCTGATGGTTATCCTCGGGGGCGCCGGCTCGACCTTTGGCCCGGTGATTGGCGCTTATCTTCTTACCTACCTGCCCGAGTATCTGCAGCAGTTTCAGCTCTGGCAGAAATTCGCCTATGGCGCGTTGTTGCTGGTCGTGATGTTCGCGTTGCCGCGCGGAATCATCGGCACGTTGAAATGGGGTTTCGATCGGGTGCGGCCGCCTGCGCCGGTGCCCGACGCCGCGGAAGGCCTGCCGGTCGAGACGACGCTGCGCCATGAAAAGAAAGCGCTGGCCGCCGAACTGGTGGCGACGGCGCTGACGGTCCGCTTTGGCGGCCTGAGCGCGCTTTCGAACGCATCACTGCGCGTAAAAGGCGGAGAGATCCACGCGCTCATCGGGCCCAACGGGGCGGGAAAATCGACTTTCGTCAATACCATCTCCGGCTTCTATCGGCCCGATGAAGGCCGTTGCGAACTCGATGGCGTCGAACTGACCGGCCGCCGCTCGCTTGATATCGCGCGCCTCGGCCTGGCTCGGACATTCCAGAACACCGAGCTGTTTGGCGAAATGAGCGTTCTGGAGAATGTCATGGCGGGCTACGACCAGCGCCTGACCTACGGGCTCCTGCAGGCACTCCTCCGCATGCCGCGAATGCGGAGCGAAGAGCGGGAGTGCCGCCGGACGGCAATTGGCCTGCTCGCGTTTGTCGGTCTGTCGCAATACGCCAACGAGGAAGCGCGCTTCCTGCCGTTTGGCCTGCAGCGTCGCCTTGAAATCGCGCGGGCGCTGGCAGGCAAGCCGCGACTGCTGCTGCTTGACGAGCCTGCAGCCGGTCTGACCGCCCACGAGATCGACGATCTCGAGGCGATGGTGCGCCGTATCGCCGCGCTGGGCGTTTCGATATTGTTGATCGAGCATCATGTCGATCTCATCATGGCGCTGGCCGATCACGTCACCGTGCTGGACTATGGCCAGGTCATCGCCAGCGATAATCCGACAGCGATCCAGGACGATCCGCGCGTCGTCGAAGCCTATTTCGGGGCGCCCCTCGATCGCGCCGATGCCGTCGAGGCCGGCGCATGAGCGATTTCCTGCTTGAGATTCAAAAACTCGAACTGCGCTATGGCGCGGCCGTCGCGGTGCGCGATATCTCGCTGGGCGTAAAGCGCGGCCAGCTCGTCGCCGTCATCGGCAATAACGGTGCCGGCAAGTCGTCGATGGTGCGCGGCGCCACCGGGCTGGTGCGGCCTTCCGGCGGCAAGGTGTATTTCCGCGGCGAGGATACCACGGCCCTCAGCGCCGACCGCAAGGCCGCGCGCGGCCTGGTGATGGTGCCGGAAGGCCGGCTGCTGTTTCCGGACCAAACCGTCGAGGACAATCTGATCCTGGGCGCCTATCTCCACGGTGGCCTGAAGAGCCAGGCCTCGCGCGCCGCGCTCCAAAAGGTCCTCGAGTTATTTCCGCGCCTCCGGGAGCGCATGCAGCAGCAGGCCGGCAGCTTGTCGGGCGGCGAACAGCAGATGCTGGCGATTGCGCGCGGCCTGATGGCTCAACCCGAACTGCTCGTCATCGACGAGGTCTCGCTCGGATTGGCTCCCAAGATCGTCGACCAACTGATGAAGGTGCTGACCGCGCTCAACCGGCAGGGACTTACGATCCTTCTCGTTGAACAGCTTGCGTCCTATGCGTTGACGATCGCGGATTATGGCTTTGTCGTTGCCAACGGCCGCATCGCCCATCAGGGCCCCAGCGCCACATTGTTGCGTAACCCCGACGTCATCGACGTATTTCTCGGCAAGAAGAAGTCCCCCACCCTCACCACGAAGCCCAAGGAGTAATCATGGCTCAACGTATCGTCGACCTCAGCCTCACCATCGAAGACAACATGCCCGCGCACAAGCTATTCCAGCGCCCGGTGATCGCCCTGCACATGAGCCACGAAAACACCAAGGCGCTTAACCTTGGCGTGCCGGGCGATGCCATGACGTTCCAGACCAATTTCATCGCCACGCTGGATCACGTGGGAACCCATGTCGACGCCTACCGCCATGTCAATCCGAACGGCGCGCCGGTCGACGAGATGCCGCTTGAGACCTTCATGGGAAAAGCCGTCTGTTTCGATCTCCGGCATATTCCCGATCTCGGCGACATCACCGCGGCGGATATGGAAGCGGCGGAAAAGAAGGCCGGAGTCAAGGTGGATGGGCACATCGTGTTGCTTTGCACCGGCTTCCATAAACGCAACTATCCGTCGATCGATTCGGTCTGGAAAAATCCGTTGCTGACGGTTGAGGCGACGCGATGGCTGTTCGATCGCAAGTCGAAGATGCATGGCGTCGAGGGTCCTTCAACCGACAAGCCGACCGACAACATCTTCGCGCAGCATCGGCTGTGCCGCGATCTTGGCATCAGCCATTGGGAGTGGCTGGTGAACCTCGAGGAACTCCTCGGCAAGGGCGAATTCCAGTTCTTCGGGGTGCCCCTGAAGTTCAAGGGCGGCTCCGGCTCGCCGGTACGCGCCTTTGCGATTCTGAACTGACCGTCGTCAACGGTCAAATAACAAGGCGACGCCAGCAAACGAAGGTCCGGAAGATCCGTTCTTCCGGACCTCGAAGGGGGGACGGAAACATGTCCAGCGAATTTGACACCATGAGCGCGGTGGAAATGCGCCGGCGCATCGCCGCCAGGGAGATATCGCCGGTTGACGTGACGCGGCGGGCGCTGGCCAAGGCCGAGGCGACCCAGGCGACGCTCAATGCATTTTATATTCTGATGCCGGAACAGGCCCTCGCCGCCGCAAAGGTCGCCGAGGACGCCGTCATGAAGGGGGCGCCTCTCGGGCCTATCCATGGCATCCCTTTCTCGACAAAGGATCTGATCGCCGTCAAGGGCATCGGCTACGCCTCGGGCTCGCGCGCCATGGCGGGCAATGTCGCCACGGTCGACGCGCCGTCGGTCGAACGGGCCAGGGCCGCCGGTGGAATTCTGATCGGCAAGACCACGACGAGCGAGTTCGGCTGCAAGCCGGTGGGCGACAGTCCACTGACCGGAATCACCCGCAATCCCTGGAATCTGGCGAAGACGCCGGGAGGATCGAGCGCGGGAGCGGCCGCTTCCGTGGCGGCCGGCATCACGCCGTTTGCGCTCGGAACGGACGGCGGAGGCTCCATTCGCATTCCCGCTTCGTTCACCGGTCTGGCGGGCCTCAAGGGCCAGTTCGGGCGGGTGCCGGTCTGGCCGACCTCGGCGACGCCCACGCTCGCCCATGTCGGGCCGCTTGCCAGATCGGTGACGGATACGGCGTTGCTGTTTTCGGTGATCGCGGGCTTCGACCGCCGCGATCCATCCGGCGTTGCAGGCCCGGTGCCCGATGTGCTGGGAGCTTCGCGCGCCTCCGTTGCGGGAATGAAAATCGCTTATAGTCCGACCTTGGGATACGCACGGCCCGCTCCCGAAGTCCTGAAGCTTGCCGATCGCGCCGCACGCCTGTTCGAGGAACTCGGATGCCAGGTCGACCTGGTCGAGAACGTCTTTGAAACGGACCCGGCCGATCTGTGGACGGCCGAGTTCTACGCGGGCGTCGGGATCCGCCTTCGCTCGTTCATGGAAAATCAGCGGGAACTGCTTGATCCGGCGGTCGCCGATGTGCTCGCGCCGGCGCTCGATCAGGAAATGCGGGACTACTACACCACAGTTTTTGCCCGTTACGCGTTGCGGGACCATGTTCGCTGCTTTTTTGAAGGATATGACATTCTGATTTCGCCGACCCTTCCTGTGACGTCGCTCGATGCCGGCAAGAATATTCCGGATGCGCTGACCGACCGGAATATCGTTTCCTGGGTTTACTACACCTACCCGTTCAACCTGACCGGCCATCCCGCGGCCTCGGTATGCGCCGGCCTGGCCTCCGACGGCATGCCCGTGGGACTGCAAATCGTCGGCCGCTCGCATCGGGAGGACGATGTCATCCGCGCCGCGGCCGCCTTCGAGCGAACCTTCCACCAAGGCTATAATGTCAAGCCGTTTGAGTTTTGAAGCGGATTTCCGCCGGCTATTGCGGATAGCCAAAAGCCCTCGAAAGAGATGATCTTTCAAGGGCCTGTTGTCTGGTTGCGGGCACAGATTTGAACCTGTGACCTTCCGAATCCATGACAACTCCACCAACCTCACTCGCCGTTTCGAACACCGAAGTTAGCTCGCAACCAACCGTGGACGGGGCCGAATTTGCGTCGCTCTGGGTTGTTATTTTCCTGTTCTGAGCCGGCGTCAGCGATATTGTGACAGTACCGGCTCAGCTGATGCAGCCGAATCGCAAGGGGGGTTTTGATGAACATTTTGTTGAGAACAGCCATTATTGGCAGCGCCATGCTCGTCGCTAGTCTGGCACAAGCCCAGCAAACCACGACAAAGCCAACGACAACTACAACTACAACCAAGCCAACACCGGCGCAGAAACTTGCGCCCATATTGCCGGCGCAGCCGCCGGTCGTCTCAAGCACTACAAAACCGAGCCCTGTTGGCCAACCGGTTCGCTCCACCAGTACCACGCCGGGATATCAGCCAGCAGCGCCGAAGTTCAAACCGATCGTGGTTCCCAGCCCCGTCACGACTCCAAAAACAACAACGACAGCTCCAAAGACTGCGACGACAACGACGACGACCAAGAAGCCCTGACGGTATTTTTTCTGAGCAAATGAAAAAACAATACGAGGGCGCTTCCATCCCCTCGGCATTCGTGACGCCTCAAAAGCCGCCATGGCGGCTTTGTTTTCCACGCTTCGAAACCGAAGGATCGCTCGCCGATCCTTTCCTCTGCCTCCTTGATGCCAGACCCGCCATACCAATCCTTAACTATTATTAACTACGTTGCCGGGATCGACTTAACCGGAGGACAAGATGTTCCGCAGGGTGTCGCTGTCCGTCTTCGTGTTCGCCGCTACCGCAATGGCCGCAAGCGCTGCCGATCTTCCGGCCCGAAGCCAGCTGGGAGTGATTTTCGCCGAGCCGGCGGAAGTGCCGCCACCCATCGTGTACCACTCGGTCGAGATTCCGGCACCGATCATCACCTATACCAATCTGCCTGATCCATTGTGGAATCGAGGCACTTACAACTATGGCTCTTCGTGGTCCTGGTATAACCCCGGTCCCTATTACGGTGGGCCCTACTACGGAGACGGCGCCCGTCTACCCTATGTATGCGGTCTCTACGGATATTGCTTTTAGTCCCCGTATTTCCGAGCAAGCGGCCGCTATTGATACAACGCAAACACGCTTCCGCATTCCCGCGGCGCGTTGCACCCGGGTTGTTGCTGAATCCTTCGCCCGACAAAGGGCGTGGCGCTACCCCAAGGAGGGAGCGGGGAATGCCGGGTGCCCGTTGCACCCGCAGCCTCGTGTGTAAAGTAGTAAAACACACGAGTTAGTCACCACGGTCGCACCGGGACACCCGGCATTCCCGCACGCGATGGTTTTAACGGTTTCCTTCGCGCTCTCCCTGGTGATCGGG
>Ga0182030_10011079_pt1 | contig 18219 bp, 20 predicted proteins | sample 812S3MmetaG_FD_121299 | JGI IMG/M metagenome (GOLD analysis project Ga0182030, IMG submission 121299) | Permafrost microbial communities from Stordalen Mire, Sweden - 812S3M metaG (Illumina Assembly) | ecosystem: Environmental > Terrestrial > Soil > Wetlands > Permafrost | place: Sweden...
TGATCATCCGCACACCCTGATGGGCTTCCGTCCGGCGCATCCAACCCCTCCATCAAGGGAAAAATGCTACCGGACAGATCGTGCGCTACCTAAACCGGACATATCGTGTGCTACCGACAATCGAGCCGCGCCGTCTTGCGCTTGTCGCCATTGCGTGGATCTTGCTCGCGACGCCGATGCGCGTATTCCTGCTGCTGGAGCTCGGCGGCATCGCGCCGGCGACCTGGACGATAGCGAGACTTGATTCATTTGGTTGGGGCATGTTGATCGCGCTGGCGCCGACCCTGTGGTTAGGTTTCGCGAAACGTTTCGATCCGCGTCTCGTGATCGCCACGGGGGCCGCGCTGTTCGTCAACGTCGTGCTGTTCGCTCCCTATGTTCTGCCCGGAGGCAGAAACGACAATGTTTTCGGCGCGACATGGATCGCCCTCGCTATGGCGTTGATAACTTTCGGCGTCGTGAACTATGGGGCGGAACCGCGCCAACCGGGGAGGGCGTTGCGCGCGCTCGCCTGGTGCGGCGCGCGGTGCTACTCGCTCTATCTGCTGCATGTGCCGATTCTCGGCCTGATCTTTCTGGCCGCCGGCCAGATGGATAAGCCCAAAGTCGACGACCTCGCGACTCTGGGCCTCGCTGCGCTTGCCGCAGGGCTGACGCTCATCGCCGCCGATTTCTGCTATCGTCGCGTCGAACTGCCCTTTATGGAGCTTGCCGGACGCCTCGCCCCGCATCGCCGTCAGGCCGTCGAAGCCGTTACCCTCGCGGCGGAATAAGGGCGGCAGGCCTAGAAAGCTACCGATGATTCCCTGGCTGCTGCTCGACACGGCGCAAATCCCCGGCGGCGGCGAACTTCGCCTCAAGCGGCGGGGCGGCGAATTTTCGATCATGCTCGGCGATAACGAACTGATGAACAGCCGCCTCGGCGGGTCCGAGGAGGCGCTGGCGACGCTGTCCGGCGCGCGGATCCGCGCCCGCCCGAACCCGAGGATGCTGATCGGCGGGCTCGGCATGGGCTTTACGCTGCGCGCCGCGCTGGCTGTTCTCGGCGCCACGGCGCGGGTCGACGTGGCCGAACTCGTTCCCGCCGTGGTCGCCTGGGCGCGCGGGCCGATGGCCGAGGTCTTCGGCGACAGCCTCACCGACGCGCGCGTAAAGGTGAAGGAGGCGGATGTCGGGCGCGTCATCCGCGCGGGGCGCGGGGTTTACGACGCGATCCTGCTCGATGTCGACAACGGCCCCGACGGCCTCACCTGCGCCGCCAACGACGGACTCTACGACATGCAAGGCCTGCGCGCGGCCTTTATAGCGCTGCGTCCCGGCGGCGTGCTGTCGGTCTGGTCGTCGGGGCCGGATCGCGCTTTCGCGGGGCGGCTCGGCAAGGCCGGCTTCACCGTCGAGGAGGTCAAGGCCCGGGCAAAGGGCGCCGGCGGCGCCCGGCATATCATCTGGATAGCGACGCGCGGCGAGTAGCCCTTCGTCTCGTGCGATGACGCACAGCCTTTGCGCTCTATCTGGCGTTAGATGCCCTCCATGCCCCAGGATAAACCGAGCGGGCATGAACAAAAGGGAGCTTCCGATGTTAGCTATCCTGAACCTTCTCGGCGTGGACGACTACGAGACTCTGGTGAATTTGCTGAACACGCTGCCGCGTGCGTTTTGACGCCGCCGACAATTTTTTGCCCGCCGCGAATCCTTTTCCTCGATCTCCGCCTCTTATCGGTTGAGGGCCTTCCTCGACCAATGAGACTGGAGATCGGATATGCTTTACGTCAAGAACGTGCCGGGCTGGGAGCGCGCGGCGAGATTCGTCATGGGCGCCGGGCTGGGCGCCGTCGCCGTCACCCAATTCGGCGCCACCCCGATGGGATACGCCGTCGGCGCAATGGGCGCGATGGCCGCCATGAGCGGCGTCCTCGGCTTCTGCCCGGCCTGCGCCCTGGTCGGACGCAAACTCGGAAACTAACGGCGGAGAAAGAGCTGTGGCGGCGAACCGACAAGATTTGATCCTGTGCGCCCAACGCGGGGACGCCATGGCGCTCGACCGGCTTCTGGTCGAGTGCAGGAGCGACGTTCGCCGCTACGCCATGCGCCATTGCGCGACCAGCGAGATCGACGACGCCGTGCAGGAGACGCTGCTCGTCGTCGCCCGCCATGTGCGGTCGCTGAAGGCCGCCGCCTCCTTCGCCGGATGGCTGTTCACCATCGTTCGCCGAGAATGCCAGCGGCTGTCGCGAAGCATGTTCGCCCATGAGGATTTGGCCGACGCGCGCATCGAGAGATGGCTGGCTGTCCGGTCGAACGACGAATTGCGCATGGAGTTGGTCTTCGCGCTCGAATCCCTGCCGGCCCACTATCTCGCGATCATCGTGCTGCGCGACTTCGAGGAACTGACCATGGCCGAAATTGGCGAGCGCCTTGGCGTGACGCTGGCGACCGCCAAGGCCCGGCTTCGCCGCGCGCGCGCCCTCGTCAAGGAATATCTCGTCGGAGAAGACTTGGGGGGAGGAGAAGACTTGGGGGAAGATTCAACGGAAGCGGGCGGCGCGCCGTCCGTGTCGAGCTGAATAGGGGCGCCCGCGTTGTTTCTCGCCGCGCCGTGGTCTCGGGTCTCGCCTGCATCGCCGCGGCGTCGGCGTCGGCGTTGAACGACACGCCGCCGCTTCTGCGGACGAACAGCGCGCAATTTATCGAAATGCGGCCGCTCAAAGCGCCTCCGCCAACGCGGATCGAACGGATCGACGGCGGGCTGACCGACCTCGGCGCATTCCGGGGCAAGGTCATCCTCGTGAACTTCTGGGCGAGTTGGTGTCCGCCCTGCCGGCGGGAACTGGCGATGCTCGAAAGACTTCAGCAACTCGTCGACCCGAAGTCGCTGGAGGTTGTCGCCGTGTCGATCGACGAAGGCGGCAAGCCGACGGTCGAGGCGTTTCTCAAACGCGCGAACGTCACGCGGCTGCGACCCTACCTCGATCCGCGCGGCGTGGTCGCCAGCCGCGTCGATGAAGATGCTCCCACGCCCTTCGTCCTCTTTGGACTGCCGATCTCCTATGTGATCGACCGCCAGGGACGCGTCGCCGGGTACATTACCGGCGAGGCCGATTGGACCGCCGCCAATGGGCTCGCTTTGTTGAAATACTACATGGCGCGAGCCGCCGAGTGAATCGTCCGGTCCTGTTCGTGGCGCGCTTCAACTCGCGGGCTGCTCGGCGAAAAACTCCAGCGTCGCGCCGGCCGCCGTCGGCGCCGTCCCCGCCGCGCGGGCGTCGGCGAGTTTGTCGAGCCGGATCAGCGCGAGGCCCGTGTCGCCGCTGCGCGAGCCGGCGACGCCGATTTCGATCTCGCCGGCCATCACCTTTGTGCCGGGCGGCGGCGCCTCGCCGGGCGTGCGGTAGGGCGTCACGCGCTTTCGCGCGAGATTGCGATGCTTGGTGCGCGAGACGACTTCCTGCCCGACATAGCAGCCCTTGGTGAAATCCACGCCGGCGAGCAGATCCATGTTGGCCTCATGCGGAAAGGCGTCGCCATAGGCGAAATCGATCCCGCCTTGCGGCACGCCGGCGGCGATTCGCGCCGCCTCGTAGTCGTCCCGCGAGCCCTGCGCTTCGATTGCCCCGCGCGGCGCAATAAGCCGCCAGCCGAGCGTCTTTGAGCGCGGATCGCGCGCCAGCGCCCGCGCGGCGCTGTCCGGCCGCGCCTCGCCCAGAACCGCATAGGCCGCGAGTTCGTCGCTTTTCGACGTGAAGGTCACCGCCGCGCGCAGCTTGTAGAAACCGAGGCGGCGGATGAAGTCCTCCTCCAGTTCGCGCGGGCAATCGAGCAAATAGCGCCTCGCCTCGCCCTCGCCATCGACGAAAACCAGGAAATCGACCAATATCTTGCCCTGCGGCGCCAGCAGCGCGCAAAAGCGGGCTTCGCCCTGGCTAAGTTTGGCGATGTCGTTGGTGACGAGATTATGCAGAAATTTGGTCGCGTCGGCGCCCGCGATTTCGAGAACGCCGCGATCCTCTAACATGATGGCTGCTGACATTGTGTCTTATGCTCCAACCGCGTCGGCAAAGCGTCGCGGATTGTTGTAAGAGGGACGCGGGCGAGGACAATGACGGGATCGCCCCCGGCGCTCTATGACGGGCTAGACATAGTTCTCCCGCACGACACAGCAAGCGAGGCGCCACGGATGGCCAAGACTTTCGACACGGTTCTGATAAACGGCGCGCTCGTCAATCACGACGGCGAAAGCCGCCGCGACATCGGCGTGACCGGCGGCAGAATCGCCGAGATCGGCGATCTGTCGTGCGTTGACGCGGGCGAGCGCATCGATTGCGCGGGGCTGCACATTCTGCCTGGCGTCATCGACACGCAAGTGCATTTCCGCGAGCCCGGCGCGACGCACAAGGAGGATTTGGAGACCGGCTCGCGCGCGGCGGTCCTTGGCGGCGTGACCGGCGTGTTCGAAATGCCCAACACCAAGCCGCTCACCACGACGAGCGCCGACATCGCCGATAAGGTCGCGCGCGCAAAGGGGCGGATGCATTGCGACTTCGCCTTCTGGGTCGGCGGCACGCATGACAACGCCCGCGACATTCCCGAATTGGAGCGCCAGCCGGGCGCGGCGGGCATAAAGGTCTTTATGGGCTCCTCGACCGGCTCGCTGCTGGTTCCGGACGACGAGGGGATAGCGGCGATTCTGGCGCAGACCCGCCGGCGCGCCGCCTTTCACAGCGAGGACGAAGCGCGCTTGAAGGAGCGCGAGCATTTGCGCATCCCCGGCGATCCGTCGTCGCATCCGCTGTGGCGCGACGAACTCACCGCGTTGCGCGCGACGCAGCGGTTGCTGCGCATCGCCCGCGAACAGCGCGCCATCATCCATGTGCTGCATGTCTCGACGCGGGAAGAGATCGAACTGCTCGCCGACCACAAGGACATCGCCAGCGTCGAGACGACGCCGCATCATCTCACCATGACCGACGCGGATTATGCGCGCATCGGAACGCTGGCGCAGATGAATCCGCCGGTGCGCGGCGAGGCGCATCGCGACGGCATTTGGCGCGGCGTGGGGCAGGGCGTCGTCGATATTCTCGGCTCAGATCACGCGCCGCATACGCTGGAGGAGAAGGCCAAGCCCTATCCGCAAAGCCCCTCCGGCATGACCGGCGTGCAGACGCTCGTCCCGCTGATGCTCGATCATGTCAACGCCGGCCGCTTAAGCCTCGCGCGCCTCATCGATCTCACCAGCGCCGGGCCGGCGCGGCTGTTCGGCATCGCCGCCAAGGGCCGCATCGCCGTGGGCTACGACGCCGATCTCACCATCGTCGACATGAAGCGCCGCGAGACCATCCGCAACGCCTGGATCGCCTCGCGCTGCGGCTGGACGCCTTACGACGGGCGCGAGGTCATGGGTTGGCCGGTCGGAACCTTTGTACGCGGCGCCAAGGTGATGTGGCAGGGCGAGTTAGTTACGCCGGCGGGCGGCGCGCCAATCCGTTTTCACGCGGCGCTGTGAAGCGGTGAACCAGTTTAAATGGGGCAATGTGCTCGCAATTTCCCTTCTACTGTGCATACTGCGTGTAACGGGAGAGAATCCGAATGCCAGACCCAATTGAAACCTTGCGAAAGGAGTGGCCTGTAATAAAAGCCGCCCCTTGGTCACTTGTGGCGGTGGTCACGATTGTCGGCGTTCTCATGTGGTTTTTCATGGGGGCAGTAAACCAGGGAACTATTTCAGCTAAGGACGCAACAATTCAGACTCTCACCACACAAGTTGCATCATATAAAGAAAAATTGAATGGAGCCACGCCAGATGAAGCAAAATCTAGAATTGACGCCCTAGAGCGGAAGGTTGAGGAAAGGTTTGCAAAATTCGAACCGCGTCACGTTTCCAAGGTTCAACATGAGTTGATATCAAAGGTAATTTTGTCGATGCCGCAAGGATCGTATTCAATATCTATTCAGTCTGATATGGGCTGCTCAGATTGCAAACAGTATGCCGCAGATTTTTTGTCGATTTTTCCTCGGCCAGCTTGGTCCGTAATAATGCCAAGCGTCATGGGTCCTTCAGCAAGCTCTCCAAAGGGGCTCGCTATTTTGACACCAGACCCGGCCAATCCATTACCGGAAGCCACCGCACTTGTAAGTGCTCTTAATGCAGCAAATATTCCGTTTGATCTCAAAGCCGGGGGCGACAGAATTATGGACGGCAGGAGCCCGCCAGGAAAACAAATTCCGGCGATTTTGATAACTCCGAAAAGCGAGTTTTAGATTCGATGACCTCATTCAAAGTGGGCCACTACTGCACTGAGAAAACGTTGCACAAGCCCCCTAAAGGGGTTGCACTGGCGCCAATCGAAAGGGCTTTGACATGATTCCGTTTCATCGGCGCGTCGCGGCGGCGGCGGGCTTCTTGATGTTCGCGCCGTCGGCGGCCGACGCCGCCGCCTTCAAGGCGGCCTACGCGGGCTGTCAGGACAAGGCGGTGTTCAAGAAAGCCCTCACCCTTCCCGGCGACAAGGACAGCAAGAAGGCCGGGGAGTTCCTCAGGGGCCGGATCGACGCCCATGAATGCCTGCTGTTCACGCGCGGCCAGCAGGTCTCGGTCGACGAGCGCGACGGCAATCTCTGGTGCGTGCGGCGGACCGGCGATCTCGATTGCTACTGGACGATCGACAAAGTGGTCGACCTCAACCCGCCGCTGACCTCGACCGGCGGCGCGGGAGCCGGCCAGTCCGGCGGGAAGAAGGGACGGCATTAAATTCAGCGCTCACCCTCGGGCTGGCGCGGATCGCCGGTCCGGCGCAGCGCCAACCCAAGCCCGAGCGCGAGTGCGAGGCCCAACGCCGCCACCGCCGCCATGGCGAGATAGCCGCGCTCGCCAAAGCTCGTGTAAAGCGGGCCGCTGGCGAAGGTCGCAAGACTCAGCCCTGCCGCATTGGCCGCCGCCAGCCAGCCCTGCGCCTGGGCATAGCGGCCGGCGCCGGCGAGCCGCGCCAGCAGATAGGCCGGCCCGAGTTGCACCGCCGCGCAAGAAAGGCCGTGCAGCGCCTGCGCGGCGATGACGCCGACGGTCCCGGGATCATCGGCCATCAGCAGCCAGCGCAGCACCGCCGCCGCGGCGCCGAGCGCGATATGCGTCACGGCGCGGCCCTCGCCGCCGAACCAGCGGCCGGCGAGCAGAAAAAATCCGACCTCGGTGACGAGCCCGGCCGCCCAGGCCAGCGCGAGAAAATTCTCGTCGTGGCCGGTCGCTTTCCAGTGCAGCGAGCCGAAGGCGAACACCATCGCGTGGCTGGCCTGGATCGACACCGCCGCCGCGATGACCAGCGCCACCAGTCCCGGCCGGGCGATTTCGCCCGCCGGCGCCGGCGCAAAGGCGCAGGACCAGACCCCGTCGATTCCGCGCAAGGCGAAAAAAGCGCAGGCGGCGGCGGCGAGCGAGACGCCCGACAGCAACCAGGCCAGCGCCGCGTTGGGCAGCGCTTCCGCCACCGGTCCGCTGGACAGCAGGCAGAGCAGGATCGACACCGAGCCCCAGCCGCGCACGAAGGAATAATGCAGCAGCGGGCGGTTGTGGGCGCGCCGCCGCTCCGCCGCGCCGAGGATAATTCCGTCCGCCAATATGTTGATCGGCCCCTGGGTCAGCGCCACCAACGCCACCGCCGCCAGAATGGCCGCGAAGCCTTGCGCGAAACCCATCAGGCCATAGGCGAGGCCGGCGGCGAGCGCAAAGCCGACGAGAAGCTCGCCGTGGCGTCCGTCGCGGTCGGCGCGACGCGAGGCGATCAGCATCGACAGAATGCGGAGCAGCGGCGGCGCCGCCAGGATCGCGGCGATCTCGTCCGACCTAAGCCCGCGCGCATGCAGCCACAGCGGAAAGAACGGCAATTGCACGCCGACGATGGCGTAAACCGCCGCCATCAGCGCCGACAGCCGCCATTCCTCGCGCCGATCTGCGGCCCCCGCCGCTGCGAGCGTCATGACGCGAGGTTCACTCCATCGCCGCCGCTTTGAGGATGCAGACCATCGTCGCCTGCGCCGGCGCTTCGCTTAAATTGCGGATCACATGCGGGCGGTCGCAGCGGTAGCGCAGCGTCTCGCCGGCCTTCACGGTCTCCTTGACGCCGGCGACCTCGACGCAAAGCTCGCCCTCGCGCAGCGACAGGCTTTCGACCGAGCCGCGCTGATGCGCCTCGGACTCCAGCACGCCGCCCGGCTCGGCGTAAAATTCATAGGCTTGCAGCCATTCCACGGTCTTGATCCAGCCGATGATGGCGAGCCGGCATTTGCCGTCGTCGGAGACCAGCATCGGCGTGTCGGCGCGCGCAGTCTTTTCGAGAAAGGGCGCGTCCTGCGCGCTTTGCAGCAGGCCCTCGATCGACGCGTCGAGCGCATGCGCCAGCCGCCAGATCGTCGCCAGCGTCGGATTGGTCTCGTTGCGCTCGATCTGGCTGATGATCGATTTGGCGACGCCCGATTGCTGCGACAGTTCCGACAGCGAGAGATTGTACGCCTTGCGCAGACGCAGCACGGTCGCGCCAAGCTGGCCGGACAGCGCGACCGCCCCGGCTTCGAGAATCTTCTGCTTGTCGCGACCCTCGACGCCCATAGCGTCCGCTTCTCCAGTCCCGTAACGGACGGAGTAATAGCTCGTTTTGTTCGAAATATCGAACGCAAAGAGCCAGAGGCGCATCAGGCCATCGCGCCGACAATCTCCGCGACAATCGCGTCCAGCCCGCGCGCCGCGTCGATGCGCCGCCAGCCGATCGCGCCGGTCTCGCCCTTCATCTGCGCCAGCAGCACCCGCGGCGTCGCGTCGGAGGGATCGCCCTGCCGCGTCTCGACGCGCGCGATCCGCGCCGCAAGATCGACATCGAGCCAAAAACCTCGAAACGGCGCGCCGGCCTGTTGCGCGATCCGCTCAATCTCGGCGCGGCTGTCCGGCCGGTCGAACACCGCGTCGACGACGACCGGCCAGCCGGCGCGCGCGACGCGCCCCGCCTCATTGATCATCGCCGCATAAACGCGCGCGGAAACTTCGCTCGCATAGGCCTCTTGCGGCAGGCGCCGCGTCGGCTCGGCGCCGTGCAGTTTTTTGCGCAGCCGGTCGCTGCCGAGCGTGCGCGCGCCGGGCGCGGCGCCGATCAGCGGCGCCAACGCCGCCGCGACGCTGGATTTGCCGGAGCCGCTAAAGCCGCCAATCGCTATCAGGCAAGGCGCGCCCGCTATGAGGCGAGGCGCGCCGTCCTTCGCCAATTCGCGCGCCAGATCGAAATAGCTGCGCGCTTCCTCTAGCTTGTTTTGCGCGGCGCCGATATGCGCGCGGATCGTCGCGCGCAGCGACATGAAAAAGGGCAGCAGCGTTAGCCCGTCGCTCTCGTCGCGCCAATCGAGATAGCGGTTGAGCGCGACATTGGCAAGCCCGCTTTCCCCGACGCGATGGAGGTCCATCAGCAGAAAGGCGAGATCGTAGAGCACGTCGATCGACGCGAGTTCGTCGGAAAATTCGATGCAATCGAACGGCGTCGGCGCGCCGTCGATGACGCAGATGTTGCGCAGCGTCAGATCGCCATGGCAATGGCGCGTCTTGCCTTGCGCATGACGCGCGTCGAGCAGCGGGCCATGTTGTCGCAACATCGCGGCGAGCCGCGCGCCATGCGCCGCGATGTCGCTCGCCGGCGCCGGCGGAAAGTCGCGCAGGCTCTGGTCGCAAAGCCGCAGGACATGCCGCATCGCCTCGCTCCCGCCGCCGTCCCGTATGACGGCGGCCTCGTCGTGAAAGACGGCGATTTTTCGCGCGAGTTGTTCGACGATGTGCGCCGACAGCGCGCCCGTCGCGGCGAAAGAGTCGAGCAGCGCGCCATCGGTGAAGCGGCGCATTTCGACAATGGCGTCGACGAGCTTTCCCGCGCCATCGAGCGCCAATCCGCCGCCCGCCTCGCGCGTAATGCGTCGCGCGGAAAGATAGAGCCTCGGCGCGGTGCGCCGGTTGAGCGCGACCTCGCGCTCGCACATCGCGAGCCGCTTTAACGGCGTCGAAAAATCGAGATAGGGAAAGGCGACGGCGCGCTTCAATTTGAACGCGCGCGTTCGGCCCAAGACGACGCGCGAAATATGCGTCGAAACAATCTCGCCGCCGCCATCGAGCGACGCGAGAAAGCGAAGCGTCTCGTCTTGCGCGTCGATGTCCATGGGGCTTATCGCGATCCCTGCTGTCGCCTGGCGGTTCAATCGGTCGCCGCAAAAAAATCCGTCGCCCGGGAATAAATCCGCGCCTCGCCGAGTCTCCTCAACGTGACCGGCGCTTCGCCGGCCTTAAGGAGGCAACAATGCAACGTGATGACGACACATCCCTCGACCGCAGGCAAGCGCCCAAATGCGCGGCCTGGGCTGGCTCCGGCCTCGTTTGGACGCTGAACGGCGGCGTCCCGACATCAAGCCTCGTCGGCTCGGCGGAAGCGGCCGGAACCGGCTTCTCCTTCGTCCAGATTTCGGACAGTCACATCGGCTTCAACAAGCCGGCGAATCCCGATCCGAACGCTACTCTGGCCGACGCTATCGCGAAGATCGGCGTATTGGCTGGCGCGAATGCGACGAATATAGCGCGCACGCGCGGTCTTGGTGAAGCAAGCCAGCGGGAGGACGATTTGGCGGCGGCCCGGTTGGCGATTTCGGCGTCGCGTTTGGAGCGGTCGTTTCGACGGAATAAGGCGCGTCCCGCCGTCTGGCCGTCGGCCTTGGCTTTTGGTGCGGAAATTAACAATTTCGTTCCAATGTCAAAGCATTGAAAAAAATGGAGCATTTTCGGTGCGAAACTCCGGTGCGGAACTGATGTATTATTTCGCGGCTTGACCAGGGCCGGGGGAACGCTGCTTCGCGCCAGAATCAGCAATTCAATTCGCCCGCCTTCGAAAGGCGACACCGAAAGGCGACCCGGAGTGACAGACTCGTTCGCGCGAGATAAGCTGCTTTTCCTCGCATTCATGTCAAGGCCGATCCGTTTTGCAAGATATTGCGCGATCCGAGACCATTGCCGTCGGCGAGTCCGGCCAGGGCCGCGCGCCGTTTTTCGGGGCCTTGGCGCTTTTGTTTCGCGCGCTGGCGGCGGCGGCGGTCGAGAAAGAGGTCGCGCTGCGGCGCCCGTTTTTGTGGACGCCGGTCGCCGCCGGCGCCGGCGCGCTGCTGTATTTTACCGCCGACCACGAGCCCTCGCTTCCCTTCGCCCTGGCGCTGTTGCTGGCTCTTTGCTTCGGCGCCTTTCGCGCCCGCGAAACCCCGCGGTTTTTCGCGCCGTTGCTGCTGTTCGCCTGCGTCTCGGGGGGCTTTTTCTCGGCCTGCTGGCGCGCGGCGCGGGTCGACGCGCCGATCCTGCCGCGCATTGGCGTCGGTCTTCTGACCGGCTTTGTCGAGGAGGTGGATTTGCGCCGCGCCGGGGCGCGTTTCGTGCTGCGCGTCGCCAGCGCGGAAGGGCTGCCCGGCGGCGCGACGCCGGCGCGGGTGCGGCTCACGACGCGCGGCGAGCCCAATTTCAAGGCCGGCGATTTCATCGCGCTGAAGGCGCGCCTGCTGCCGCCCGCCCAAGCCTCGCTGCCCGGCGGCTACGACTTCGCCCGCGACGCCTATTTTTTGGGCCTCGGCGCGGTGGGCAGCGCGCTCGGGCGAATCGACGTCATGCCGCCGCCCGATCCCGCGCCCTGGTCGTTGCGCTTTTACGCCGGCGTCGACCGCGCCCGCAATGCTCTGGCGTCGCGCGTTTACAATGTGTTGCAAGGCGACGCCGGGGCCATCGCCGCCGCCATGGTGACCGGCAAGCGCGACTTTTTGTCGGACAACGCCAAGGATCTGATCCGCCGCGCCGGCATTTTTCACGTCGTGACCATTTCCGGCATACAGATGAGTCTGGTCGCCGGGATTTTTTTCGTCGGCCTGCGCCGGCTGTTCGCTTGTTCGCGAACTTTGGCGCTCAATTATCCCATCAAGAAATGGGCGGCGGCGCTGGCGATTTTCGGCGCGATCCTCTACGATCTCGGCACAGGCTCGCGCGTCGGCGCGGAGCGGGCCCTGGTGATGACGCTGGTGATGCTCGTCGCCGTTCTGTTCGACCGCCCCGCCTTGTCCATGCGCAATCTCGCCTGGGCGGCGTTTTTCGTTTTGGCGTTCGAACCGGAAGCTTTGCTGGGCGCGAGTTTCCAACTTTCCTTCGCCGCCGTCGCCGCGCTGATCGCGGTGTTCGAGGCCCGCGACGAGAGCCGCGCGGCGATGCGCGGGGGGCAGCCAAATATGCGCGCCGCAGGCGCGCCGATGCGCGTTTTTGCGCGTCTTTGGAGCGGCGCCTCGACCGGGCCGGGGGCGGCCTTGTTCGCCACCTTCTGCGCGACTTCGGCCACCGCCTCCTTCATGGCCAACGACTTCCACGAACTCAGCCCCTATGTGCTGATCGGCAATCCCTTAACCCTGGCCATCATCGAATTCTTCGCGGTGCCCTGCGCGCTGCTCGGCGCGGCGCTGTATCCGCTTGGGCTCGACGCGTTTGTGTGGCGTTATCTCGGGCTCGGCATCGACCTCATCACGTCCATCGCGAAACTGATCGCCAGCGCGCCGGGCGCTGATTTTCCAGTGAAAAGCTTCGCGCCCTGGGCGATTTTCTTTCTTGCCTTGGCGCTGCTCTCGATTGTTCTTTGGCGCAGTTGGCTGTTGCGGGCGACGGCCGTTCCCTTCCTGATGGTCGGGCTGATTGGCGCCGCGTCCTTCACAAGTTTCGACCTCGCCGTGGGGCCGAGTGGCGAGGCCGCCGCGCTGCGGCAATCGGGCGGTCGTCTCGCCTTAATCGGACGCAGGCCCGACGCCTTCGCCGCCGAGCAATGGCTGCGCGCCGACGCCGATCCGCGCCCGCCGCGCGATGCGGCCGGCGGAGTCGCCTGCGACGATTCCGGCTGCGTTGGCCGCGCCATCGACGGGCGCATGGTGGCGCTGGTCGAAAAGAGGGCGGCGCTGATCGAGGACTGCGCCCGCGCCGCGATTGTCGTGACGCCGCTGTTCGCGCCGCAAGGGTGCGGCGCGCCGATCGTGATCGACAGGCGCAAGCTGGAGGAGACCGGAGCCGTCACGCTGCGCTTTTCGGACGCGCGGGTGGAATGGACGACGGCGCGTTCGCGCGGCGAGGACCGACCGTGGTCGCGCGCGCCGCGCCAACGACCAGCGCCGCCGCAAAGCGAGGAACCGGAGCGTGATGCGGACGCCGAGGAAATCCCGGACGAAGTCGAACCATGATCTCGGGCGTCGCGCATCGTCAATATTTCCGCAGCAGGCTAATCAGCTTGCCCTGGATGCGCACGCGATCCGGTCCGAAAATGCGGGTTTCATAGGCGGGATTGGCGGCCTCCAGCGCGATCGAGGCGCCGCGTTTGCGAAGGCGTTTTAGCGTCGCCTCCTCGTCGTCGATAAGAGCAACGACGATGTCGCCGGTTTCGGCCTGATCCTGTTTCTTGATCACCACCGTGTCGCCGTCGAGAATGCCGGCCTCGATCATCGAATCGCCACGCACTTCGAGCGCGAAATGCTCGCCGTTCGAGAGGAGGTCGGGCGGCAGGCTGATGGTGTGGCTGCGCGACTGGATCGCCGAGATCGGCGTGCCGGCGGCGATGCGCCCCATCACGGGTATCGCGACCTGCTGGTCTTCGAATTCTTCCTGGCGTTCGTGTATCGGGCGCACGCGGCCGAGATTGCCCTCAATGACGCTGGGCGAGAATTTGTGGGCGCGATTGGCGCTGGGCGGGGTCGAGGATTCGGGCAGGCGCAGCACTTCGAGCGCGCGGGCGCGATTGGGCAGACGGCGAATGAAGCCGCGCTCCTCTAGCGCCAAAATCAGCCGGTGAATCCCCGATTTCGAGCGCAAATCGAGCGCGTCCTTCATCTCGTCGAAGGAGGGCGGCACCCCGGTCTCCTTCAGCCGCTCATGAATGAACCGCAACAGATCGCTTTGTTTTTTCGTCAACATTGGCAAAAGTCTCCCGGGAGCCAAGGGCGAAAAGGCTCCAACCGCAGAACAGCGATTGTGGCCGCTGCTCATAAACAAATCATGAACGCCACCATAATCGTTCGTGCTGCGTTCCGCAAGAGGGTTGGCGCCAAAGGACGTCGCTGTAGCGGACGGAATTATTTGCAAAACGGTGACAGGATTATTTGATCGTTGAGAGCGCGTAAGTGGTTGAGTTATAGAGAGCAGAAGGTTCCTCAAAGAGAAAAAGCGATTGAGGAACTATCGCGCGAAAGGGGCGCGGGTCAAATTTCCTTATTTTCTGCGGCAGACAGGAGTTTTGATTGAGGAACCGGGCGACGATAAATTGGCGATTGAGGAACTTATTGAGGAACCTAATCCTCGAATTTAACCAAGCCGGAAAACTCGGCAGGGGTCATAAACGTGCCTTTGTAAGCGTGCTGAGTTAGCAAAAGAAGTTGCTTATCATCGAGTTCTCCGCCAACTGCCTTCTCAATTCGCGCATTGATTGTGTCGTAAATATCGCGTTCATACTGGACAGTCCCTTGCACAAGGCTATTTAATTCGTGAGGGGATGCTATATTAAAAGCGACTGAGGCCGCCCGGAAAAATGCAATCCGCGCAATTATGCTTAGGACGCGATGATACTCTAGGTCTCCATCAAGCGACCAATCAAATTGTATATTGCTGACTGCTTCAATGTTCTCCCTCCTTTTAGCAGGAATGTCATTACGGCGACGCCAGCTCGCAATGGTGCTCTTACCAACTTCAAGACGTGCGGCCAAATCTTCATCCTTTGGCGTTCCAAGGGCTTCCTTTACTCGATCAATAAAGATTGCTGTGCTGTTTTTGAGCATGGGGCTTGACTTGGCTACGTTATGCAATCTAGATTGCAATCCGACGCCAATCGGATGCAATCTTATGCAATTGACAACACCTTCTCCGGAACTCCTCATTCGAGCCCGAGCCGCCTTTGTAGAACAAGGCGGTTCCTTCGCGAAATGGTGCCTCGAAAACAAGATTTCGCGGCAATGGGCAACGGCGACGCTGACTGGGCGTCGAGACGGCCCGCGAGCCCGTGATTTGCGCGCAAAAATTCTTAGGGCCGCGACGACGGCCAAGGCACCTTGATATGGAAAGCCGGTGGATCGGATCGGAAACCTTCGCCGATCTTTACGGGATAACGGCCCGCGCCGCTCGGAAAGCGATACGCGCCGTGATGAACGGAAAGCCATACCGTGGAAAGCCTCTCGAAATGAGGGAAGTTCCGGGCCGTGGCGGGCGCGCTGGCGTTCAATATCAGGTCCGCGTCGATAGCCTTCCGAGCTGGCTTCAAGAGCGTTTAAAAGCCTCTCCAAAGGCCGTTGCAACGCCTTCGCCGGGTTCCTTCAATTCGCTCGAAAGGGCGCTTCTGGACAATCTTTTGGCGGATATTCTCAAGCATCCGCCCCGGACGGACGCGCGCTCGAAAGCTATCGAGGCCGCGTCGCAAAGGGAAATCATATCTCCGAAGACCGCTCAATTTGTGAAGTTGAGCCCGCCGAAAATCCGCCGCCTGCTCAAGAGATACGAGGTGCAAGGGCTTGCGGGCCTCACGCGGTCCGGGCGCGCCGACAAGGGAGCGGCGCGCGTTGTCGTGACGGCGCGATACGACGCGGAATTTGGCGGCAAACTGGACTTGAACGCCGTTGGCTCGCGCCTCCTGGACTATATCCGGGCGCAACACAAGAACCACGAAAGCCTCGAAAACATGAGGTTCAAGGCGGCGCGCGTTCTCGCCAAGATCACGCGCGAACTGGGGTTTGAACCGGCGCCCGGCGTCTGCGAAGTCCCTCATAACATCGTCAAGGCCGAAGGCGTCTATCGCCAAGTCGGCGTGTTCAAGCGGGACCGCAAGGCGTGGCAGGACCGCGCGCCCTACGTTCGGCGCTCGCGCGAGGGCATCCTTCCCTGTGAAGTGGTTGTCGGCGACGTTCACCCGCTGGATTTTCTGTTGCCGGAAGTCGAGGGTTTCCAGAGTTACGCCAAGGCGATTTGTTGGCTGGACGTGGCGACCAATCGCATATGGATGACGATCCACGTTTTGCCGAAGGGCAAAGGCATAACCAATGCCCACGTCATCAACAGTTTTATCGAAATGGTCACGGCTTGGGGCCTGCCGACGACGCTCTATCTCGACAATGGCTCGGAATATAATTGGGCGGAGTTTATCGAAGACGCGATGAAACTCGCGAACCGCGCGGGCGATAAGACGATTGTCCGCGCCAAGCCCTACAACGCTCGCGCCAAACCAATCGAGGGCATTTTCGGCGTTCTGGAAACGCATCATTTCGCCAAGCTTCCGGGTTGGGTTGGCGGCAACCGCATGAAGGCCAAGACAGCAAATATCGGGCGCGCGCCCGATCCTTTCCCCGGCGCGGTCGAGCAGTTTTCCGGCGCGATCAACGCCGCCGTCGCGCTCTACCACAATCGCCCGCAAGGCAAGCGAACCACGCTCGCGGGCCGCTCGCCGTTCGAAGCCTATAATCAAGCCATCGCCGCCGGCTGGCGCAAAACCCATGTCGAGGAAGGCGCTTTTTTCGCGGCCTTTTCCGTCGAAAAGCCTTGCACTGTCAACGGCGGTTTCATTCAACACGCTGGGCGCGCGTGGACTTGCGAAGGGTTGCAATCCTACGTCGATGAAAAGTGCATCGCGCTTATTCCGAAATTTGAAAGCTGGGACCGCTTGCCCGTCAAGGGCAAGAGCGGGCTCCCGCTTGGCTTTGCCGAGCCGGCCAAGGCCCACGACTATCTCGACACGGAAGGCGCGAAGGCGAGCGGCAAGGCGCAAAAGCTTCGGCTTGTCGGCCTGCGCGAGCTGGACGCCTCCGCGCCGACAATCGACGCGCTCAAAGAGACATTGGAGCTTGCGGCGGAGCTTCCCAAGGAAGCCGAGGCTCCGATCGGCGCGCTGGTCACGGCGTCCGACGAAGCCCGCGCCATCGCGCAGGGCGTCAAGGAAAGCCCCAAGGCCAAACGCGAGCGCGAGGAAGCCGAGCGTCGGCATGACGCCGAACAGCAGCACGCGTTGATGGTCATGCTGAAGGAAAATATGTCTAGGGCAAAAGGATAAGGAACCCGTGAAAAACACTCGCATAAGCAAAACATCAATCTTTGTCGCCGTTCAGGACGGCTTCGATTATGCCGTCATGATGAAACACGCCAGCCTCATTACCGGCATTCCCGGCATAGGCAAGACGACGGCGCTTGAGGAAATCGCGCAGCTCAATCCGAAGGCGACAATTATCCGCGTCGCCGCGACGAAGATCACGCTGCGGGCTTCCTTGAATTTGATCGCCGATGCAATGCGCTTGGCCACTCACAGCATGACGGCGGATGGAATATGGGACGTTCTTGAAAGCTCTTTTTCTCACCCACAGAACGACGACATCCTGATTTTCGACGAAGCGCAAAACCTGCCGCTCGCCGTTCTCAAGGAAATGGTCTCGCTGCCGGAGCGTTTTCAAATTCCCGTCATCGTCTGCGGCAATGGCGAATTGTTGAAGCGTCGGCGCGTCTCCACTGCGGCCTTCGACCAGATCGAAAGCCGCATAGCCAAGCGCGTCATTCTCGCTGCGCCGACGCGCGAAGACTTCGAAATGATCGCCGTCGATTTCGACGCGTTCGGCAAGGACGCGCACGCGGCTTGCGTCGCCTACGGCTGCAACACGTCGATGCGCGATCTTGTCGCCATGCTTGAGGCCGCTCGCGGATATGCGGACCAAGGGCCTTTGCGCCTTCAGGAAATCAGGCACGCCGTGGTTCTAAAGAACGGCGCGAGCGCCCTGAAACTGCTTTCGCGCGCCGCGTAAGGGCTCGCGTTCGTGCGTTGCGTGAATGCGTTATCGCAAACCCCAAAACTCAGGAAATGACAGTGACAACCGCAATGGAACCCCCTGAACCCTCGGACTTTGAGCAAATGTCGAAAGACGATTTACTGGAGTTCACGATGTTCTCCGAGGAAATCGATATTCGCCGCGCCGCTGGCGCAATCAGCTTCGCGATCGCACTGAGCAAAAACACGCGCCTATTCAAAATCGCAGACCAGAATTTTGTCATACGGCTTATGGGAAGGGTGAACTTGCCCCTGTTTGGCGTCTCCCTTAGCTGGGCCGATCATGCGACGAGTCTTTGTTCCTCGCCAAGCCTTTTTTTCTCGAACGCCATCGGGCTGAGATAGCCCAGCGTCGAATGAA
>Ga0182030_10011080_pt1 | contig 18217 bp, 24 predicted proteins | sample 812S3MmetaG_FD_121299 | JGI IMG/M metagenome (GOLD analysis project Ga0182030, IMG submission 121299) | Permafrost microbial communities from Stordalen Mire, Sweden - 812S3M metaG (Illumina Assembly) | ecosystem: Environmental > Terrestrial > Soil > Wetlands > Permafrost | place: Sweden...
CATATAAGCCGAGAGCAAGTGCTTCATCGACGACTGTTTCTACTCGATTCATCCATGTTGTGTTAACATTCCAAGTTGGGGATGAATCAATGAAATGGTAATCCCAGGTCACTATGACGATTAGAGAGTTCGTTGTGGTAGGATGGACGTACCTGGTATTCGAACACTTTTAAATCCTTTTGCAGCAATGTCTGCGAAAGTGGAAGGCTGGACTGGAGGATTATTCCAAGATCCTTCGTCTGGAGTTGCATCAAGGGTGTTTCCTAAATTCCATCCCGGATTTAATGCAGCGAATGCAGCTGATGCAGAGATTGGAGTGAATGCTGCTGTGCATGATGCTCCAGTAGTTGCAGTTGCGATGCTAGATGAGCTCAAGGAGGTTGATGGCGTGGTTATCGGACTCGAGGTTATTGTTGTGCTACTCAGAGTTGAGGAGGATTTGATTGATGTGCTCAAAGTTGTGGCAGATGAGGATGAACCAGCACCTCCTGTGCCAGGAATACATTGCGAATAGTCTAAAGCGTTAGTAGAATTATTAGATGAAGGGATTACTTACAAGCATTGTAGCTATTGCAGTAGAATCCTGTGGCGCAAGTTGTGGCTCCAGTATACCCGATTCCTCCACCTAAATTGGTCAGATCAATCATTTATGGTTGAATTGCTTACATTGTCCATAACCTGCCACTTGAGCATAAGCACACTCAACGAGTGCCAACAGGAAAACTGAAAATGCGCGCATATTGAAGCATGATGGCTTAGAAGATGTAGTAACTTCGCGTTTATAAAGTATTCCATCATGATTTTAAGGTCCGATTACTGTCACCAGTCCACAAATCAGGAATCTCCTTTCAAATTTCCCCGCAAACGGCTTTGATTTCTCCGTTTCATATTATGGTATTAATATAAATTCTACGATCATGAGATGAACAACGTGGGAATTAGGGAGTTCGGGAATGATTGTATTGCTTCATACTCGAAACGGACATGGAAGAAGATTGCCGAGATTCAGGGGTTCGTTCAGGGGTTGCTCGGATATTCTGCCGGACCGGTTATAAATATATTATTTTGCCTCATGTAAAGAGGCTGAACTTCTCGGTGGAACGGACCGAGATATGCTTAGATATGTTTAAGATGCGCAATGATGAAGTAAATTGCGGCATTTGAAGATTCTCTCTTACTTGGATGAGGATGGCGACTTGTGGGGGCGGAATGGAAAGGAGAGTGAGTGTTTCTAGTGACAATGAGATGGAAAGAAAAGTGAAAGCACATACGATACATGACTGCCGATACCGTTAACGGTGAAGAATATCATGCAGTTAATAATCGGACCACCATACTTTGGAATGGCTGGTCACAAGGTTGCAAAACTGGATCTGGTATACTGATTTAACAGAATCTCGTGGAGCACTTCTGCGCTAGACTTCCAGCAATAACGGTGTAAAGCAGATCTTGGCTATATTTCTTATACTTTCTGTCACTATGCTACTACATCGTCTTCATCAATGTCTTCCCTCCAATCTTGTCCAGTTCAGAGATGACATCAGCTTTTCCTGTGTAAGATCAAATCCTGAGATGGCCCGACTAAGGTTAAGCTGATGCTCAATATTACTGGCTGATTTGGTTGGCTTCCTCCATCTCAATATCATCATTGCTCTCTGATTTGGAAAGTGAGAAGAGAATATCACGCTTCTGATCGATTGTAATTTGGCTGGAGATGAAGGTGAGGAAGGTTCCGAAGTGGTACTTTTGAAGAGAGTCGATTTGATAAAGCAATTTGGGACAAGGCAAGATCGAGGCTAGCGATATTCATTAAATTAAGAGGCGAATTATGTTCACTGCACTGTTGTCCTTTTAAAGCGCTGGTCAGTTCAAGGCAATTGTGGCATAGCAAGTTGACTGGGATATCCAAGCACTCAGCGTTTGAGGATATCTTTACAATTTTCAGACTCATATGGATGCAGCTTGTGATGATTAAAGTTTCCATCTTCTTTTCTCTTGGGTTTGTTTGGAAGGTCCACACTTTCCTCTTGGATGCAACTTCGATCTACAATTTCCGTCCCAAACGACAACGACTGACATAATAATTATAAGAACTACAGTCAATAACTGGACGACAACAGCAACGTTTGCCATCCTCTAAACACAGATAGAACGGCTCATGATGGCCGAGCCCACTAACAAAGATTCTGATGCCCTCCTCTCCTTTCTGTTGCTGCACACTGGCTCTGAAAATCTCGGTCATATTTCAGTAGAACTAATCTGGAAGGGAATTGCACTTCATATTTGATCTTAAGACTCAAAATGTATGCTCGTTTGAATTTGGGCCCGTAATGAGGAGGAACCCTAGTGGTCTGTCCCTAATGAACAATATTGTGCCATCCCTAATGGACTATCCCCAATGAACAATATTGTACCATCCCTAATGGACCTTCCCTAATGGAGACAAATAACACTCTCATGCCCGGCCAACCAGAAAGCTAAACTTCTTCCTCCCACCGAAAATTCCCTACCTCACATTGCGGCCCAGAATGTCCTACTGCCTTGCAGTCGATGCAAGGGTTTGGGCATTCCCAATGCCAATGGTGTGATCGGTAGCAGTTTTCACACATCGGACTTACGGCCCCATAACGATGTGGATAACCACCCATCCAATGGCCATTGTACCCTCCAGATACTGGCTTGAAAAAGTCCCACATATCCCGTTCGGCCCTAAACTGTACCACATTAGGGTCTCCATCTGGGAATCTAGCCTCGTATTTCACCTTGAGGCTACTAAACACTTGGCAAAACCCAAGAGTGGTTACATGTCCACTGTATGATCCGTCGGCCTCGTACGCTGGCTTTGTAGCCAATTCAAACAGCCGTGGTAGCTGAGACCGGTACTTCTTGTCCAGGTTTGTAAAACCATGGACCATGAGTAGTTCACACGTTGTTGATTGGCGTCGGACATTTCCAATCAGATGCGGCCTAATTGGTAGCTTCATGAAAAGCTGATAATCGTACCCGCGATCCGGCTCGCAAAAGCGGAACGGGGAGCCCGGAGAAAATGGGGAGACGGCCTGCGGAAGTTAGAACAACTATAAAAGCTGAATTGATGATTGCTTACCACTATGTTCTCGACTTGCTCAGATTCGGCCGCTGTTTCCTGAGGAGGCAGTCGACCCCTGCTCTCAGTTCGGCCTACAGATCCCTCTGGTGAATCGGGATCCTCTGACGGCGATGCTGTATCCGCCACTTTGGTTGCTTCCAGGGGATTGTGATCCTCCTCCCGGGAGTGAAGACCTTGGATGTGCATGAGTGGGACGGCCATGGTGTCGGAAGAGGATTCTTTGTTTCGGCCTATGATCGGGGGTTTCCTGTAGAGAAGTGCTGTGCCATGACGTTAGTATTTGACAATAAGTGTGGTGTATGATAGAACTCACCCCTTTGTTCGGCCAGTCCCCTGAAATCCACCATCTCCCCAACAGGAAGCTGACGTGGTGACCATGAGTTGGCTCTTGATCGCAGCCCAAAAGATTTCTCGAAGTTTCGGCCTTGGTTGAAGGTAGTCTCAGCCATGTCGACTTGTAATTTTTGGAGTGGCTTTTGACTATGTGTAAAGAGATGATTGTTGTGGAAATTATAGATCGAAGTTGAAGTTTGTACCCGAGATACAAACTTGGATTTTCGCAGCAAGTCCAATAAGTGAATATAAGAGGAAATTAATTGTCTAAAAAATACGTTCTACACTTTTTATTCACTTTTCTCGAGATATCATTGCGTGGGAAAAGCAAAGAAGGTACTCTTGGTGTGGATGTGATCTTTGACATCTGCACCCAGCTCCAACAACTTAGAGGCCTTCCGAAATGCTTCAATAAACCGAGGATCAAGCGCCGAAGAATGTGTACAGCCTCATGTGTCCTACTTGAATCCAGCGTTAACGCTCTTGATGCCCAAAACTGCAGGTTCTGGATCCAAGAAGTACCTAGATAGTGCGATCAAAAGCAGACAAAGGAACGTGATCAAAAGCTTCGATTCCCATCTTATCTCCCGGTTCCCTAGTCATAAATTACTACCACCTTCATTCCATCCTCATGCTTTCTAACCGCCACTTCATCTTTCTCTTCTACCAACACATCCCCATCATCCTCGGAGTCTGGATATTTGGGCTATTCGTTTCGTACCATTTCGAAGCAGGATATCCTTAGAGTAGCTAATCAGAATCGGTTTCCGTTTGTGAAAGAAGGGAGGTTGGATTGGTATTTAGAGAGGGCAAAGCCACGCCTGATGATTGACAGCACGGGTGTTTGTGATGGCAGGAGTGAGGGCTGTTTATTGGCCTTGAAGATTACTGGAATTAGTTACGTGTACTTATTGTCTGCTGGGGCTCGCAACATGAACCATGAGATCCTGTACCATATGAGTATCCCAGTGAAGGTTGGCTTTTGATTAAAGGAGAATTTTGGTTGGCTGCTTGGAGGATGGAGGTGAAGTGCTTGCGGCAATGACATGATGACTCAAGGATCGATCGATCCAAAGGGGAAGATAAGCTGTATGAGCAAAGGGTTGGGAGTGAGAATGTTCAAGCGTGACTTAAATATCCTCCAAGATTGAATGTATTGGTGGTATATATGGAACGATGTCGACGAACGGAAGCGGGATGCAACACTTAAAGCTATAAGGTGCCCGTGTTCTCACATCAAGAAATTAAGACCCAGGACTACCTGGATTATGAGACTTTTACAGTCACAAGCATACAGGACAGCAGGATGTAGCAAACGGGTTTCAATTCCACACCATTACAGTTTATACAAAATTGGAACAACCCAAACACCTGAACGCCAAACCTCCCAATTTCTCTTTTCCATTATCTTTCCCGGAAGCAAATATCAATACTTTCTTACTTCCAGTCCTCTCCCTATGCAACTCCCATGCAATACCCACCACCCACTACTATATCTACGCAGGTTCGCAAAAGAAATCAAACTCCGCATCACTTGTTGTCAGCGACGCCGATGCAGTCGTCGTTTGTGTGGATGAAGTAGATGCCGCTAGACATGCAGCTATTTATTGTTAGCCTTTGTCCTTTCTTCCCCTCCTATTCCTCCCATCCTTCCCGCTGCCCACCTCTCTTTTATTTCCCTGCCACCCTTCTGTCCTCCCATCCTCCGAACCCAAACACCTCCGCAATCCAAACGCATAACAAGCGCTATGCCGAGAAAGAGAGGAATAACGTACTCTGCTGCGTATCACACTGCGTCGTCGTAATCCCACTCGTATTCTCCGCCTTGTTATTAGCGATATCCGAGCAGCTGTTATGCTGGTTATTACAGCTTCTCGTCGCTGCGGATTTGAAATCTGTGAATGTCGATGTGCCGACTTGGAAGGGGCGGGTAGCGTCGCCAGTTGATGTGATCTGCCATTGCACCTCTGATTAGCATGTTTTGTTCTGCGGAATCAGAGGATTATGATGATGGGCGGAAGTGGTGAGGAAGTGTTGGGGAGATAGGGCGGGGAGGCATACTGGGTCTGCGACGGCACCACCTAGTGCGCCTGAGAATGTCTGTGATGATAGAGAGATTAGTTTCTGCTTGGAAGATTTGAAAGCGCATGTACTTGTAGATTCGTAGTCGAAGCCCTAGGGACGAGCAATTGACGCCCAAAATTCATCTCCATCGCTGCGAAATTCCCAGCGCTTGCTAACCCCGCCGTCCATACCAATGTTTGGATAATTGCCGCTGTCTTCATATTTGCTGTCTGCTGTCTGTTGTCTGCTGTCGTCAGTCAAGTCATGAATAAGAATTGATATCGAGGGAAGTATTGGCATGTTCGGATGGTTCTGTTCTGCCAGAGAGTATCCGAAACTCCTCGTTGGATACGAAACCCTTCTGCGACGCACCGTGCCGGATTGGGACATCAATGCGGAGAAGGCACCCCGAGAACCATATCACGACTATGATATAACCAAAAAGAGGAGAAATGGCGTTGGGATAAATTGAGATGCATATTGACGCGTAAATTCAAAAGGTGTGGTGGGGTGAAAATCAAAAACTCCATTGATGCTATGCCTTCCATGATCTAATTACTTCCATACGCTGCATGCTCAATAGGTATCTAACTCGCAATAAACACCTCTAATACTCCCCATTTATAAAGTAAACCCCGTATTGCGTGTGTATCAGAAGTTCGAACTCGCGTTGACATTCTTGTTTGGAGCGTGGTATTGATCCAATGTACTCTGGAATGGGTTACCACTGCCACTGACTGATCCTGTTTTCTCTTGTCCTGCACTGCCGGTTCTGAATCCCATGAGCCCGTCACTCTCATCCTCGTTCTTCTTCTTGCCCCAGATGCGCCATGCTACGAAGAATAAGCCGCCGAGAATTATGGCACCTGCTACGCCGACTACTACGCCGATGACGGTGTTTCGGGTCTTGCTTGACATGCTGGAGGATTTGGTGGTATCGCCACTGGTCAGAGATGCGGCGTTGGTGGCGGTTGAGGAAGAGGAGGAGGTAGATGCGGTCAAGGAGGAAATGTAGGTCTTGCCATTGATTGTAGTTGTTAGCACGACGACGGTGGGGGCTTGTGTCGTGGTTGGTGTTTCCGTCGCAGATGATGACGAAGTATCAGCCGTAGTTGGTGTAGGAGAAGAAGATGACTGCTCGGTCGTAGAGGATGTGGATGTTGTTTCTGGTGTACTCGATGGGGTCGAGGATGGGGATTCGCTGCTGATTGATGTGCTGGTCGTTGATGAAGTAGAGAGTGTGCTCGGTGTACTCGACGTCAAAGGAGTGCTTGATTTCGAAGTCGTTGATGTCTTTGAAGTTGTAGATGTCGATGAGACTCCTGTTCCTAGTTGCACACTGACACCTGTGATTGTTCCAAGGAGACCAGTGTTTTCATCTTGTCGACCAAAGATGTTGACCGAATCGAACCAGTTTGCTTGTGCGATGGCGGAGAGTGCTAGGATAGATAGCAGTCGCAGATGAGGTTGCGAAAACATCTTGTGTGGTTGATACGAGAAGGAAACGGATTGTTGTGAGGAATTTGAAGGCCCCCTTCTTCGTATTCGAAAAATTCGATTAATGCGTTCGGTCTTGCCAGGTCGCGTATCTCGTATTCACTGGTAGTGTGGAATGTATTTTGTTTCGAAATGACAGTGAGGAAAACGAATGGAGGAAGGAAAAGAAAGTGAATATGATGGTGAAATGATGGTGAAGTGATGGTATTAAGAAGAATGAAGAATTGTAGTTGTGTAGTTGTGTTAATGTTGCAGGATTTCAAGGAGGAAGGTCTCCGACCCTGTCACAGCGGGAGTAACCAACGCCACAAGCGATGTGGCCCTGCTTACCGGTGGTTTGTTGGTTTGTTTATTAGTGTTGTTCCTCACCATTTTTAGTGTCGCTGTACCTATTTTCAGGCACTGACAGCTGAACTAATCATGTAAAGCTCAACGATCAGATGCTATTTAGTGATTCTAGACTCGATGCACCCGTCGTGTCTAGTAAATGGTGAGAAAATTCTACCCATTGAAGCTATATCCACCACGAGAAGTGATACAGGCAATCTATCTCTCCACAACTATTCCGACCTTCAAAACCCTCACGTTCCTCGATCTCAGATCATTTACGGCATTTGTACAATTATGTAGGACACGAGTGGGTGAGAGCGGAGTTCAGAATGTATTGGTAGATAATGAACGGGCGTCAAACGGTATCGGAAACATATCCATGGGAATGACATCAGGGATCGGCGGATGAGGATATACTTGGTTTTAGGGATTCGTTACTTGCGCTTCGTCGGGATAGGGTCTAGAAGGGGTCATTTAACACTATAGGCTATGCCACAAAGCATGCGGTGATCGCTGAGGATCAATGGGGGGATGTTTGATCGTCATGAAGGAGCTGATTGAAAGGTACTCTGGGAGTTTCAGAGTAGAAGGCTGATGAGCATGCCTACAGAGGAGACACAGATTCGAGTAGATCTTATTCGATAAATAGGGGGTCAAAACGCTGTTGAATTGATTCTACTTTCTGGGCACGAGTAGACCGTCGTGCCTCACAATAATACGCCAATGCCCACAAAGTCGGCACCATAGCTCACTAACCCATCAGCCCCATATGCATTCCCAACCACAACCTCATTACTCCCCTCTTTCCACCCATCGACCAATACCCCAAAAGTTCCTGTATCTTCCCATCCCTTCGCAGGACTAAATAGCTCACTGCTTCGCCCGCTCAATGGAACCTCGATTCTGGTCGTGATACTGTTAACACTGATGGTCATGTTCCTAGTGTTCGTCCCATAACCCCATGATGTAGCTAAAGCGATGTCGTTGTTGCAGAAATATACCTCGACGAACTTAGATCCCTCGGTTGGGGTGGAAATGGACAACGAAGCCGAGCCGGATGGAGACAAGTCGCCAATCTTGGATCCTACAGGCGTGCAGAGACCAGTGTAACAAGTTACGAGTGTTGCATTGCCGATAGTCGCGAATGAGGTCGAGGGGTAGAATGTTGCAGGAGGAGGAGTGATCGTGAGGAGTGTGGGTGGTATTTTTGAGTCAATGACGAGACTGTTGATTCCGGCAAGGAGGGGTATTTGTGCCGACAGTGATTTGCTTCCAGCAGGGAGAGTGTAAGTGCTGTTGTTGATACCAATCGTCGTAGACTTTGGAGAGCTGTACGCAAAGGATATGACAGCCGTGTAATTCGAGCTGGATGTAGACCCGTATACTTCGAAGTGCCTGAATTCTCAGCATAGCTCCGGTTGACAGGAATCTACTTACCCGTTTACTGCATCTCGAGCGTCATATTCTCCTGCCTTTGTCGTCCCACCCAATTCCAGTAATACCGTTCCATGAGCTTCAACAGGAGCAGTGTAGGAAGTTAGAGCCAGTGAGCTAGCCGCATTCCAAATATCCTTCACAGCCGCCTTTTGCACCCCAACATCTGGGAGATCTAATGTCAAATGTCTTGCCTCATCCTGCAAATTGATCACAGCGACAACGGTCCTTCCACCACTTAATGGTCCGGCCCATACTTCATACCCCTCTTCAGTCCATCTCCTTCTAAAACTAGCGGCAACCCCCAGGCTGTCCTGATTATAGCTAATGACATCCTCATTCTTTAAAACAGAGAGCGATGCTTCGCTGATGCTTGTATAATCATCCTTCAGTGCTGCTCCAATCACAAGAGGACTCTTGATGACTGCCCACAAAGAGAAATGTGTCTGCTCCTCCGCGGTCGTGAAAACGTCATTCCCCACCTCTAACATATCTAAATCCAACCATTGTCCGGGTCCTGCATATGATGTCTGTGGTACTGCTTGGTTTAGGATTCGAGGAATGGTACGGTAGAAGGGAATAATGTCGTTTGTAATTCGCCATGTATTGCCAAGGGGTGGTGCCCAGGCGGAAGGGAAATCAACACCCCATTCACAGATTTGGAAGACGATGGAACGGTTCGTGGATAGGATGGCATCGACCATGGTTTGGTAGTGAGGGCATGGAGAGACATCGGGGTCGTAGGCTGCATCTGGATATCCTTCTCCTTCGTCGGAGAAGCAGTTGTCATCTGAATCGTTAGTAGAGCTTCTACGAAAGGGGACTCTTACATTTGAGTAAATCAGCGCCCCATGAAGCAAATGTATCTGCGTCTGTTGTCTCGTGGTCTTGAAAGTCAGCGTTTTCTTGAGAAGGTGGTGCTTCTCGTACATAGACTTCCAACTTGTACAGGTTCTCCTGTCATACACATTTGTATTCCTCCATCCGAATAGATTCCAAATCCAAGACCTCGCTCATGTAGGAAATCACCTAAGGCTGGATAACCGCTCGGGAAACGTGCGGGATTCCATGTAATTGTGCCATCTGCTGTTCGATTTGGCAACGTCCATCCACAATCAATCGTAACGAAGTGATAACCTTTTTCTTGGAGTCCCAGGTCCACCAATGCTTGTGCGTTTGAGTGTGCAATCGTTTCGTTTGGGGCGCAGGAGTAGTGGTTGTAGGAGTTCCATCTGGGCTTGTTAGCTACGGATTGGAATGAAAGGATTAACATACCCCATCGGCGGAGTCTTTGCAAGCCCATTGTTCAAGCGGGGGTTCAGGAGGCTTCCAGAGGCAGCTCCCAACAGAAGCGTGAGGATAATCTGCTGCGGAAACATGGTGGGATAGGAGATGCAACATAACGAGCTGAGAGCAGCAAGGAGATCCAACTTATTCTTTTTACCTACGGTACTGATCTGACATCTCGAACTACACGGTGATGGTGATTGTCTCCATAGTTCTCGGTATGCCGTCGGCTCAATGCTGCTGCAGATGTCTAGCTAGACCCCGCATCTCATCTTCTTCTCGATGCGCTCCAATGAAATGCCTCTGGTCCCTAGATGGTATACGGCAGATGTCATTCCAAAGGAGGCATTGAGCTGGATATGGTCCTCCGCTATGAGGGGTTGGGAGAGGGGGTTTGATGGGAAGGTGTATAGGATATGTGGATGTAGCCCCATTGATGCTGGCTCCGCCTCCAAACGTCGCTTGGATTCGAGATCACGTTTCGTCATGACGACCTCCCATCTCGTATTCATCACTACGCATCTCTAGCAAAATCACAACCTTATATTACCCGTTTTCAAATTGACAGTATACGATCTGTAACAGTAATGCTGACAGTGACAATGATATGTTTTGATACAGCGGCTTTTGCCTCATACTAATCCACTCTCAAAGGGTATATTCTTAAATATCTTCGTTATGTTCAGGCCCTTCCATAACTTTGAAGTATCGCCGCCCCAATTTTCCGTTATATATTATCAAGTCGTTCCTTCCTTCCTTTAGATCATCTGAATCGAGTCATTGCTTCCTTCCTTTGGATCATCTAAATCAATTCATTTGAAATTCAAGTTCTTCACGAGTATATATACCTGCCTTTGACATTTCTCACGCTCATTTCCTCCATCTTCCCTACATAATTTTGCGAACAAGAGTACTTTCACTAAGTAAAATTCGAATTACCACCATGTGGTGATAAGGATCCCTTTGAACGGTTTGGATAGCTTCAATGGGAGCTTTTCGCTCCGGCATATAGGGACTTCTTACCACTCTCGGTCATATCACGTGCCAATTTCATGAGTCCCGTCCTTCCTTCCATATCTACCATCTCGCCCAACATCCTCTGTCTACCATCAATGAATCCTCTACATTATCTATTTGCACACTACATATTCGAAGCCCGCGGGTGAGAACTTCTGGCTTCCCGTGCGTAGGCACCGACAAAGAACCAAGCTTGATTGTCCATTTTTACAACGCACATTTAAAAGCTTCACTGGGCAGTAAGTCACTTAAGAAACCCCGAATGGCATCTATGGAACGTTATTGACGAGTGGTGATAAGCTCCCCTTACCTTCACAATGCCAATCACAGGACCACTACAGGGCATGAAATCTCTCGAGGGACTGTTCCGCCATCTCGAGGAACACGAGCGGGAACAAGCCGAGGCCAAGGCCAAGGCCAAAATAGAAGCTCAGGCACAGGCCAAGGTTGTAGTCGAAATTCACGATGTCAAGAGGGACAATCATTTTGGAGATGGACTCACCCGACTCATCGAAAAGTCACTCGAACGCATGGAGGCGACAATTATAGTATTCAGGACTGAGGGAGAGAAAAAGCGGAAAACGTTCAAAATTGAGGACATAAAAAAATGCGACGAATATGAGAACTTCATAGACCGGCAGTGAGATTACCTTCTGAATCGGATTGATGACGACCGCGAGAGGGGGGGGACGCACACGAGCTTATGGAGCTTTCTCTCGAGAAATTGGCGAAGGAGAATCGCGAATTTCAGAGACGAATGAAGTGGTATGTTGATCTGCTCGACTCCCGAGATAAGACTGTAAGGGGCCCCGACAGGCTTTTGATCAACTTCGTGAGTTGTGGAAAGAAAGGATGGCGCAGGGGAACGCGCTTTACATTAAAGAGAAGAAACGTGGCAGGAGTGGGTGCTCGAAGGTGAAATAATGTACCAGGAGCGGGAGCACAATCTACACAAACAAATCATCGAACTAGAGAAGTAATGCCAGGCAGATACAGGAGGGTATCATAACAAGCTTCTGGAACTTTCCATTTTTTACGAGGAAGATGCACAAGAACACCAGCGCCTGTTGCTTGATTTATAATTAGTACATTCTAGAAATATCTATATTCTACTATAGCTTATTCAACTATAGACCTATCGACTAAGGGGCTTCGGCTATATCACCTGACCAGCCCCCCTTTCCAACAACAGCGCCAACTTCGCGCACAATCCAAGTCTTAGATATTAGGGTCTAGTTTTTGCTAGCAGAGCGGTCTATGGAACATGATTGTGCTCTGCAAAGTGCGAGGTCAGCAGAAAGTTAATGACTAGGCATCAACTGTCATAGAGGGCATCCGTAAGATACAAGCAATGAGATGAAAATGGGTGCCGCTGCCACCATAGCGGAGAGGATTGATCCAAGAATCATACCAACAACGAGCGGACATGCGTCGGGAAAAGGGAAAACAAAGGTGCTTTTGATGCATCTGAGAAAAACAAGAAACGCCCCCAACCACCTCATCTCATGGTATCATGAGGAATGTGCTATGCCATGCTCGCAGACGAAAAGAGAGTAAACCCTTGACGTCACCCTACAAATCAAGCTGCGCGAGCTTTCTTCTTTGGAGCCGCCTTGGCATTTTGGGTAGTCTGGGGCTCGCCCTTGGCTTTGCCGGCGTCCTCGTAGTCGTTGTTAGATTCTCTTACAATTTCTGATGATAGAGCATTCTTGCCACCCTTGCATGGCTTCTTGCGAGAAGTTTCCTGGGCGGCTCTCTTGCGTTTTTGGCCTTGGCCTTGACCAGTACCAAAAGATAGCTTGATCGTCGTCTTGCGGGGAGCCTTTGTGGTGGTTTGCTCAACTTCAGCATCTGTGAAATGTGTCAGAAATGACTCCTTGCCACCGAGTGGTGATAAGCTTACCATCGGAGTTCTCTAGCGGAGCCTGAGTGCTCAAATTCTCCTCGCCTTCGATGTCACCATCGCCTGAGAAGATGTTAAAACAACTCCTTGTCACCGAGTGGTGGCAAACTTTACCATTTGCAGCATCGTCGTCTTCCAAATCTTCCTCCAGATCCTCACCAGCTTCTTTTTCTATATCCCAAGTTAATAGACCCCTCATTACCATGGAGTGGTGATTAGCTCACCTGCGGATTGGATTCTGCGAGGGGATAGAACAGCAATATCGGTAAGGTTGGACCGCTCCGAGTCAGATTCTTGCGGTGCAGGTGGGATTTTTGAGGCGGGGCCGGCTGGAAGATCGTCATCACTCTGATCAGCTTGAAAGATGTATTATTAGCCACAGTTGTAAAGCAAAGGGATATGAACTTACAGTTCCAGACGTGCGTGCTTTTCTGACGGGACCATTGCGAAATTCCCACGCGCTTTTTCACAGTAGCAGGGATATTCGGTCCGTCTCTCCTATGCACCTTCAAACGCGGATCGATTTCCTTGCCCTTCATGTCTTTCAGCGGGAGGCCTTGATCTTTTCGCTCCTTGTTCTCTTTCTCCAACTTAATCCATTTATCTTTATCCTTATAGTTGATGCTCCTCCACGCCTCAGGCCAGGTAGAGTGTTCAAGACCCATGAATACTCGTAAGAACTCTTCCGCTTGTTCTCTGATATCACCCTTCGCTTGATCCAGGTTTCCTTCACCGCCAAGGGAGGATACGAATTTCCGCGAAATGCGGTGCATCTGCAGCTGGTCGTATGAGTGGTCGATCCAGGGCACGAAAACCCATTGCTCATGTTTCTGACCCAAGCGGTAAATTCTGCCAAGGGCTTGAAGGAATGCTTGCACTGATTCAAACCACTCCATGATGATCATTCGATGAGCGCCAAATTGAAGATTGATGGACACCGAACCAAGACGCATTCCTAATAGCATGATCTGTACTCCAGATTTAGGATTGTTGAAGTCGTCGATCATTCTTTGGCGCTCAGTTTGTGTATGCTGTGCCTTCATGCTTACCACCCTGAAGCCGAGGTTTATCAGGTTCATCTCCATGTCCCTAAATCATGTTAGTGTGTAATAATGGGCCCTTAATACCGAGTGGTGATAAGCTTGCGTTTAAAACTTACCATTGGCTCATGGGGTATTGAAAGATCAAGATGCACTTCTTTCCTTCTGTGAGTACCCACTCACCCAGTTTTCCCAATGCCCACTGCATTTTCACAGAGTAGTAGGTCAGATAAGAAGCCAAACTCATGCGATCAGAGGGCACAACAAACTGCTGGCTGGGACGGGTCATCATATAGTAAAATGAAGCTCCGCAATCAGAATCAAGGTCCGTGTACTGGGATACGGGTGTTTTGGCTACACCCATGTCATCGAACTTGGCCATTTTCTTGTGGTTGATAACAGTGAGCTTAGCCAACGCAGGATCCAGGGTTGCGTGCATTAGATAGCGATGCACGCTTGCGTTGATGAGTCCTTTCCCCCTCGAATTGCTGTTGCCAGTGGTTTTCGCTAGTGGGGTGGAGCCGCAGGGACCACCATCAAGGGTATAAAGGTTTTTTAGCAAATGTAACGTCTTTGTGTTATATTCGAGCTGTTGTTTGGCGTTCATCTTCAGCTGTACCGTGTAAATATGGCATGGGGGGACAGAATCGCCGGGGGTCATGGTTTTACCGTTGCCCAAGTCAATCTTGGTAGCCATTCCGAGTCTGAGGGCCAGCATTTCCAGGATGGGACGTAAGATATGATCTGTGATATAGGTAGACCAACCTTTGTCCTCGCCGATCCGTCGATAGGCGTTTGGGTCCAGGATCCATAGTCTTAGCCCACGGTTATGCATATCCATGAACGCAGCATAATCTTCGTGGTCCTTGCGAGGAGCGACAGACTGAAGTGAATCACTACCACCAGTTTTGAAATCCACCTTGAGTGGATCAAAGCCTGATTGATAAGCTTCGTGCATCGCGTTGCCACCATTATGCAGCTGCCATTCAGGGTTCCATATCAAATGCAGCGGTCCTCTCATATCACGGCTGTGATTATGAATCATTGTGGCCGAGATGAAATGAATAGCCTTCTTGCGCGTCTGCAAGACAGCTTCGTGAACCAAAGACGCCGGGTTTTTGATAATCTGTGACTCATCGCATATGACGCGCTCCCAGGCGTACTGGACCAAGCATACATAGACCCTGCCCGTTTGTTTCTCTGCATTCTTCTTAACTTTCTGGCCTGGTGCAAAACATCGCTTTGTTTGCTCAGCCTCAATGAAGCCGAGGATACGCTGGAAGTAAGTGACGTACGAACTGTATACGATAGTGCGTCCGGTCTATATCAAGTGAGCTACTCGAAGGTTATCGCCGAGTGGTGATAAACTTACCTGTGGCTTAGTGGGGTCTAAAGCCTTCAGCATTGACTTGAGGTCTTCTGCTTGCTCTAGTAGACTGCTGAGATACTCAGGTCCAACTGAACGAGGATTGCCATAGAGCTGATACTCAGTAAACTGGCCCGGGAAGAATTTTGCACCGTCTCGGCGCCAGACCTCAATAGTTGGTGCTGGCATTAGTACAAGCGTTGCTCGGTAGACGCGCTGTTCTTCGTTGGGATGTTCTGCATTCCATTTCTCATCCTCACGGCTTGCTGCGAGAATGTGGGCCAAACTTGTAACAGTCTTACCTAGACCATTCTTTAAACCTAGAATGCTGCACTTGGGCTCTACCAGCTCTCGCTGGCGCATGAAGTAAGCAGCTGCATGAGAAGTTAGTAAAGGAGCTTATCACCGCTCGGGGTTAGAGGGGCTAATCCTTGCCTGATGGTTGATATTCTTTGAACTTGAGCTCATCCTTGGGATCAGTTCCAGGAACACTCAAATCCTCTGGAGTAACACCAACATAGCGACAGCCAACTTCATGTGGTGGCAAGGGGGCCGAGGTAGAGCCAATATCATCTTCTACCTTCCGTGAATATGCTTTCTTCATATATTTATCGGACATTTCGGGTGTTCCTGTTGGGTCATCTTCGGCATCCTCTTCCTCCTGCATGGCCCGCGCCACTTGCATCTCTTTCTGCACGAACTCCGCCATTTTAATCATGTCTACGGCGTTCGACGCCTTCGCTGCCTCCATCCGCATGTTGTCGATCTGCTCCTTGCCCCAAAGCTCGGTAACTTTGTTGCCCAGGTCTTTGCAGATACCGATAGCCTGGGATTTCGTCAGAAGAACGCGCTGGGACCGGACATCTCGGCCAATTGAAGAATTAGCCCGGGACATCAACTTGGTGGTAAGCACAGCCTCTAAATCCTTATTCGAATCAGCTGCCTCTTCCAATTCTTCCACGGTCATCACATTTTCTACCGCGCTGACATCGCCCAGCAGCTCTTCGATCTGCTTTTGTGTCTTGTAGAATGCGTTCAAAATCCCGACCTCTTCGTCGCTGTCCTCATTAACGAACTTCTCGAGATCTTTTTCTGTAAGAAATTGAGGGATTGTGATTGTATCGCGACCTTTGCGGGCTCCTGTTACATAGCTTAGCGGAGGCTTACCACCGCGTGGTGATAAGTGTATTACATACCTGAAGCAGCGCGACCATCTTGGGACTGACGAATGTGGTGCTTCAATACATACAAGGCCCGGTGCCAATTCTCTTGATAAAAACCTTGCACACACTCGCCATACGCAATGGGATGAGGGAATTGTTCCTCGTCACCGACCGACAACAACCGGTTAGCACACGCAATCCACTTCAGGTAGACAATGCGATTGTTGCTAGGTAGCAGACCCAGGTCATCTGCAGATGGCAATTTATATGCATCTTCAATGGCAGTAACCTCAGCAGGGCTGAGATTGGCAACAATCTTGTGGAAATTCTTAGTTTTGATCCCCTCGTTCGACAAGTTGACGCAGTCGTATCCTTTATCCTTCTCTGCCTTGAGTTCATCAAGGATGCTTGCGACGGCTAATATCCAGTCAGTAGGCTTATCACCGAGTGGCTATAAGGGTAACTTACTTTCGCCGGCCAAATATTCGCGGAAGGCGGTAATGGTAGGGAAGTTGAGGTATCCAGCCATGAGCGCTGTGTTATCCTCGTTCTTTTCGCCGATGATACGGACACCGGGGGGGTTGCCTTTTTTAGCTTTGTCAACGAACCTCGAATCAAGTTTCTTCTTCTGCGCGGTGGTATTTCCCTTTGCGGGTTTCTTTGAAGGGGTTGATGATTCTGCCTCATCGTCCGGTGATGTTGCAGCTGCACCTTTGGTCTTTTCGGTGTAGCGCCGGGGGGTTTTCTTGGTTTAAGTGGTTGTGGAGCCATGATTGTCTAGAAGACTTGTTAATATGTTGTCCAAGCTTCGGTATGCTGGAGAAGAAAGGGAGCTTATCACCCTTCGGTGGTAAGGAGGATAGGATGTGTTGGGATGTCTAAGGGGCAAAGGGGAGCTTATCCCCTTTCGGCGATAACAAATTTCGATGTTGGAGAAGGTTAATATGGGCCACACGAAGCGGGGTAAAGTGAAGTGAATAAAGTGAATGAAGTGAATAAAGAGGGAAGTTGGGATATGTTGAAAAGCCGTGGAGATGAGGCTTCCCAAAACGCCGATCTAGCCTTCAAGCCCCAAAAGTGATATTTTGGGCGCGAAAACGCTCAAATCGCGTGTAAAAATGCGTAGGTTTAGGGAGAGGGGCAGGATCAGGAATATAAGGGTTGAATGTCGCACTCAACCTCGAGGTAAACTTACATTGTACAGTTTCGCGCTCGATTATGAATCTTTGAGGTGTAATCTGCGCTCAGCAATGAGCTAATATGATGGAGTAAAGGTATTTTGTTATGTAAGTGGGCAAAGAAAGGTTGGAGTTATGTTGTGAAAAGAGTTGTAAAGAAGAAGAAGTTGAGGAGGTGAGCTATTCTGTTAAGCAAAATTAAGGTTTACTAGCGCCGATTTTAGCGAAGGTTTTAGCTCCTCTCGAGGTGAATATCAAGTGCTTAGAAGAATAGAATTCAAGTTACCACCGCGTGGTGATAAGGGTCCATTTGTGCAGTGTTTTTGGATAGGTGTTGTGGCCCAAGTGGTTGTGCCGCATTGTCCCATTCAGGGGCTCGCTTAGAGGACGGACCGAGCTGAGAGGTAAAGGGGAAATACTCAACACAACTTCGCGCTGTGTTTCGTCCCTACACGCAAAAGAAAAACCAAAACATTTTAGTTCTGCATGTGAAACA
>Ga0182030_10011083_pt1 | contig 18215 bp, 15 predicted proteins | sample 812S3MmetaG_FD_121299 | JGI IMG/M metagenome (GOLD analysis project Ga0182030, IMG submission 121299) | Permafrost microbial communities from Stordalen Mire, Sweden - 812S3M metaG (Illumina Assembly) | ecosystem: Environmental > Terrestrial > Soil > Wetlands > Permafrost | place: Sweden...
GCGAAGTTCGTTCACTACCGGCCGCGCACCGCGATCCTCAATAATCTGGAATACGATCACGCAGACATCTATCCGGACGTCGCTTCGATCCGGCGGCAATTCAACCAATTGCTGCGCACCGTGCCGGCGGCAGGCCGCATCGTCCAGAACGGCGACGACGCCGAGCTCCAAGCGGTGATCGCGGCGGGTTGCTGGACTCCGCGCCAAGAGTTCAGTCTGAGGCGGGCGGACGCGGAGTGGAGCGCTTCGCTCGCGCCCGGCTCCTCGTGCGGCGAGTTCACCGTGTTGCGTGCGGGGCGCCCCGTCGCCGACGTGAGTTGGCCGCTTCTGGGAGAGCACAACGTCATGAACGCGCTCGCGGCGATCGCCGCCGCCGATCACGTCGGCGTGCCGCCGGAGCGCGCCGCACTGGCGCTCGACAGGTTCATGGGGGTCAAACGGCGCATGGAGCTGCGCGGGGTGGTCGGCGGTATCAGCGTTTACGACGACTTCGCGCACCATCCGACCGCGATCGAGACGACGCTCAAGGGGCTGCGCGCCCGATGGCCGCACGCCCGCATCATCGCGGTCCTCGAGCCGCGCTCCAATACGATGAAACTCGGCGTCCATCGCGCAGAGCTCGCACCGGCCCTCGCCCTAGCCGACGCCGCATGGTTCTTCGGCGCGCCCGGGCTTGGTTGGGATCTGTCCGCGGCGCTCGCGCCGCTCGGCGCGCGCGCGCATATCGAAGCCACCGTGGATGCGTTGGTGCAAGGCATCGCCGGCGAGGCGCGCCCCGGCGATCAGGTGCTGGTGATGAGCAACGGCGGTTTCGGGGGTCTGCACGAGAAGCTGCTGACGGAGCTGCGCGCACGCGAATCCCGGGTTGCGCAGGGCTCGGGGTGAGCGCGATCTCGCTGTTCCCGCTCGGCATCGTCCTGTTTCCCGGGGGGCCACTGCCGCTGCGGATCTTCGAGACCCGCTACATCGATATGGTGAGGCGTTGCATGCGTGAAGGCCACGGCTTCGGCGTGGTGTTGATTCGCGAGGGACACGAGATCGGCACGGGCGAGACCGAGATCTACGATGTGGGCACCATGGCCGAGATCACCGATTTTCACCAATTATCGGACGGCTTGCTGGGCCTATCCTGCGTCGGCCGCGAGCGGTTCCGGATCCTCGAGCGCAGCCGCCGGGCAGATGGGCTCAATGTCGGCACGGTGGAGCGAATCGGCGCCGAGCCCAGCCTCGAGGTACCGCCGCGGCATGCACGGCTATCGCAACTGCTCCGCACGGTGTTGCCGCAGCTCGGCGAGGTCTACACGGGCATCGAGATGCGGCTCGACGACGCCGCGTGGGTGGGTCATCGGCTGGCGGAGATCTTGCCGATTCCGCTCGCCGACAAGCAAGCCTACCTGGAGATCGTCGATCCGCTCGAGCGGCTCGATCGGCTGGCCTCGATCGCGCCGCTCGCTGCGCCGGCGGCGTAAGGCACCCACGCGGCACGCGTGAGCCACAAGGCGAGTGCGATGGCCGCCGACCAGGGCAGGATCCAGTACCCGAGCAACCCATCGAACGCCCCGACCCACCCCGAAAACGCTGCGCCGGGGCCCGGCGCGGTGGTGTCCATGAGCACGCGCAGCACCAGCACCCAGCCCGCGTGCAGCCCGATGCTCACCGCGATGTTCCCGGTGAGCACGCGCGTGAGGCTGAGCAGAAGGCCCACGGCCAACCATGCCAGGAACGCATCGAGCACGAGCGCCGGAGATACGAGCGGTGCGAAGGAGCGCGCGAGGAGCTCGAAGCCGCTCGTCCAGTGAACTTGATCCGCCGCGATGTGCGCCCGGGCGAAAAAATGCAGTACCGCAAACAGCGGCGCGGTGAGGAGCGCCGCGGCGAGCTGGCCCGATTCGCGCGCGATCGCCGTGTGCATGGCGCCGCGCATCACGGTCTCCTCGATGAGCGCGACCGCTGCGCCTCCGCTCAAGCCGACGAGCAGCAGGTGGAGAGCACCCGCGACGGAAACCGCGGCATGTATCGGCATGCGCAGGTGCGATGCGAGCAGGAACGCGGCTCCCATGGCCGCCGTGACCACACCGACCGCGCCCCAGAGGAGAGATACCTTCAAGAACCGGCGCCATGGCAACCCGTAGCCGAGGTCGCGCTTGCTTGCCACGCCGAGACGCCGGCACAGCCAATAGAGCCCGGCGGCCGCGGCCAGCATGGCGAGGCGGGCCGCCACCCGATGAAACGGCCACGGAGCGAGCCGCGAAGTGAGCTCGAATACCGGGTAGGCGAGCGCGGCCGCGGCGAGCGCCGCGGCGAGCAACGTTGCAAAGAACCACGCGAACGCGCGCATCCGCAAGCTCCTTATGGCGGCGTCAAGCGGAGTGCAGGCTCGCGAAGGTTTTCATCGCCGCCACGATCGTCGCGTCGATATCGCCCGGCGAGTGCGCCGCCGACACGAATCCAGCCTCGAAAGCCGAGGGGGCGAAGTACACGCCCTCCTCGAGCATGCGGTGAAAGAACCGCTTGAAGCGCTCCACGTCGCACGCCATGACTTTCGCGAAGCTGTCGACCCGGCGCTCGCCGGTGAAGAACAGACCGAACATGCCGCACACGTGATTGGTCGCGAGCTTGACGCCGGAGCTCGCCGCCGCGCCCGCGAGACGCTGCACCAAGAGATCGGTGGTCTCGTTCAGATGCTTGTGGAAGCCGGGCGCGGAGACCAGCTCGAGAGTGGCTAGACCGGCGGCCATGGCGACGGGATTGCCGGACAAGGTACCCGCCTGGTAGACCGGCCCGAGCGGCGCGAGCCGTTCCATGATGTCACGTCGGCCGCCGAAAGCGCCGACCGGCATGCCGCCGCCGATGATTTTGCCGAGCGTGGTGAGATCGGGCCGCACCCCGTAGAGCTGCTGCGCGCCGCCGAGAGCCACGCGGAATCCGGTCATCACCTCGTCGAAGATCAATATCGCGCCCGCGCGGTCGCACTCCTCGCGTAGGGTTTGCAGGAACCCCGGAGCCGGGGGCACGCAGTTCATGTTGCCGGCGATCGGCTCGACGATCACACAGGCGATCTCGGTGCCGATCTCGCGGAACGCGTCGCGCACTTGGCGCGAGTCGTTGTAGTCCAATGTGACGGTATGCGCGGCGAGCGCGCGCGGCACGCCGGGCGAGGTCGGCACGCCGAGCGTCAATGCACCGGATCCCGCCTTGATCAACAGCGAGTCGGAGTGCCCGTGATAACAACCCTCGAACTTCACGATCGTGTCGCGCCCGGTAAACCCGCGGGCGAGCCGGATCGCGCTCATGGTGGCTTCCGTACCCGAGCTCACGAAGCGCACCAGCTCGATCGAGGGCATGAGCTCGGTGACGCGACGCGCGAGCTGCGTCTCGAGCTCGGTCGGAGCGCCGAAGCTCAAGCCGTCGGCGGCCACGCGCCGCACCGTCGCGATGACGTGCGGATGCGCGTGACCCAAGATCATCGGGCCCCACGAGCCCACGTAGTCGATGAATTGCCGGCCATCGGCCGTCGTGACATGGGCGCCCGCCGCCTGCTTGAAGAAGATGGGCTCGCCGCCGACGCCGCGAAATGCACGCACCGGCGAATTGACGCCTCCGGGAATGTACTTGCACGCTTCCTGATACAGGCTCACCGAACCCTCCCGCACCCAATCGCTAGGCCGTCAGCGCCGCAAGCGGCAGGCTGAGTCTCACCTCGAAGCCTCCGCCGGCGCGATTGTCGGCCCTGGCCGATCCGCCATGCGCTTTCATGACGCGGGACGTGATGGCGAGGCCGATGCCCTCGCCGCCGGTGTCGCGATCGCGCGATTCCGCCACGCGGTAGAACGGCTCGAAAATACGCTCCACCTCGCTCGCGGGAACGCCGGGCCCCTGATCTCGTACCGACACCGTGAGCCCGGCATCGCTGCGCTCCACGGCCACGTCCACCCGCGCGCCGTCCGGACTATAGCGCACTGCGTTGCGCAGCACGTTCTCGATCGCACTCCGCAGGAGCTCGCGGTTGCCGTTTACCAAGATCTTTGCGGCGCCCACCGTGCGCACGCTGCAGCCCTTGGCGGCGCCCTCGAAGTTCGCGTCGCGCACGACCTCTTCGATCACTTCGTCGACGTCGAATGTCTCGCGCTCGAACGGCGCGTCCGTGCCGGAGAGCCGCGCGAGCTTGAGTACCTGGCTGATCAAGCCGTCGAGCCGTTCGATCTCGCGCTCCATGCGGTCGAGTTGGCGGCTCGAGTCCGCCGTCGGCTGGCGTGCGAGACCGACCGCGAGGCGCATTCTCGCGAGCGGCGAGCGCAGCTCGTGCGAGATGTCGCGCAGCAGCCGCGTGATGGCGCCGCGGTTGGCCCGAAGCTGCTCCGCCATGGCATCGAAGTCGCGCGCGAGCACCGCGAGCTCGTCCTTACGGTCCTCGAAGCCTGCGCTCACGCGCACGTCGAGTTGCTCGCCGGCGAGGGCGCGCGCGCCCTCTTGGATGCGACGGATGGGCGCGCTCAGATGGCGGGCCAGCCACCAGCTCGCGAATGCGCTCACCACGAGCGCGATGCCCAGAATCATGAGCGAGATGCCGGGCAGGCTAAGCGCACCGAAAATGCTGGGGCGGCGCGGCATCAGCAAAACGGTATACGTCGCGCCGTCCGCACCGACGATTTGCGGCAAGCCGCGTTGCGGCCGGAAATTTCCGGGCGGCGCTCCGCCAGGCGGCGCTAAGCCCGGCGGCGGCCGCGGCTCCGGGCCCGGCAACGCCCCCCCGGCCTGAGCGGGGACATCCGGCGGCGCACCCGCTTCCGGCAGATCGGACTCCGGCGCCGACTCCCGGTTGAAGAATTCCAAGCGCCGGGCGGCGTTATCGGAGAGACGGCGGCCGAGGATGTCGGATCCGTCCGGACCGATGATGTAGAGGTTGCGGTCCGCAAGCGAATGCTCGTTGTCCGCGAGCCACTTTTTCAGCGCCGCAAGGCCACCCTTGGCGAGCACTTCCGAGGCCCGGATGGCGATCGCCGGCCGGCGCTGAGACTCGCGCGACTCGTATTCATGCGCGGCGACCGTGAACGTGACCGCGATGCTGCCGCCGACGATGATCGCCATGGCGATCCAGAACAACACGAAAATCCGCAGAAACAGGCTATGCATTCGCAGAGCTTACGGGGGAGCGCAGGTAAGAGTGTACCCCGAGCCGCGGACATTCTTGATCTCGGGATTCTTTCCGGCCTCCAGGTTGAGTTTACGGCGCAGATTGCTGATGTGCGTGTCGATGCTGCGGTCGTAAGGCACGAGCTTGCGTCCGAGTGCCTGCTCGGTCATCGATTCGCGTGAGATCACCTGCCCCGCGGAGCGCATCAACAACTCGAGCACGCGAAACTCCGCGCCGGTGAGCGCGATCGGCTGGTCGGAAACGCGAACCTGGTGCATGCCGGAATTGAGCGCGATCGAGCCCACCGCGAGCTCGTCCGAGGCGGTGCCGCGCGCCGGGCGGTTCGAGGCCCGCCGCAGGATGGCGCGGATCCGCGCCACCAGCTCGCGCGGGTTGAATGGCTTGCTGAGGTAGTCATCGGCGCCGAGCTCCAGCCCGACGATGCGATCCACGTCGTCACCGCGAGCGGTGAGCATGAGGATGGGCGTATCGTACGAGGCGCCGAGCTTGCGAAGCACGTCGAAGCCGCCCATGCTCGGAAGCATCACGTCGAGAATGAGAATTTCGAAGTCGTTGGCTTGCAGCTCCGCGAGCGCATCGCTCCCGTCGTGCACGCTCTTGACCTCGAAGTGCTCGGCGTCCAGATACTCGGTGAGCATCTGACAGAGCTCGCGGTCGTCGTCCACCAGTAGAACGCGCGCCTCGCGCGGCGCGGAGCCCTCGAAATGCGCTTTGTCGAGCGTGCTTGTCATGGTTTCTTCCCGTGCAGGGTCCAGTTTCCCGCTATCTTCGAATCCAAGTAAACGAATTGACAATTCTTTACATGTTGTTCACGCAACATTGCGTCAACGTGCCCTTGGCGAAGCCCGTTTCACCCTAGACTATCCACCAGTGCAACGCTAAGGAGAAGTAGCTGCCATGTTTAACCGTCGAAAATTGATTTCCGCAATATGTCTCGCGGGCTCCCTTGCGGGAGCGGCCGTGTATGCGGCTACTATCGCGCCCACGACCGGCGCACCGGCAGAGGCCACCGGTGGTCCCCATTGGCGCGGTCACCATCACGCCTTCATGGGCTTCGTGCTCCACAAGCTCAATCTGACCGACGCGCAGAAGACCCAGATCAAGGGAATCTTCGCCGGCGAGAAGAGCCAGTTCGAGGCGCTGCGCACGAGCGTCAAGGCGAACCGCGAAGCGCTCGAGACGACTGCACCCTCGAGTCCGGAGTATCCGGCGCTGGTGCAGCAGGCACAGACTAATGCCGCGGAGCGCATCAAGCTCGAGAGCGAGACCTGGTCGCAGATCCACGGGAGCGTGCTCACCAAGGCGCAGCAGGATTCGATTCCCGGGATCGTTGCCGCCGCGAGAGCGCAGCGCGCGGCGAAGATGGCTGCCTGGAAGGCCGAGCATCCGCAGCCGTCCGCCGCCACCGACGAATGATGCGGGCGACTTTCAACGCTGGTCCGCGCCGATGCCGTCTTTCTTCAAGAGATCGATGACGCTGTCGCGGCCTACCAGATGAGCGGTGCCGACGATGACAAGGTAATTCTTGTCATCGTCGAGCAACCGCTCGATGCGCGCGATCCACTTGCGGTTGCGCCCCACCAGAAGCGACTGATAAAGCGCGGGGTCGCGGCCGACATCCGTTCTGATCTCCGACTCGAACCAGGCCGTATCCCCTCGCTGCCACGCGTGCACCATGTCATCCACCTGCTTCGGCAGGTCGTGAGCCTGCTCGAGGCTCGCGATGAGATATTCGGCTTGCGCGTCCATCGGCATGCCTTGGAACAGCGCGATCTGGTCATGCGCGGTCTCGAGCCCATCGATGCTCTTACCGTCGGTGCGCGCACGTCCTAGGAAATACATCTCCACCCCTGAGCCCGGATCGAAGCCGAGCTGCGTCAGCTGCAGCTGCGAGATCGCTTCCGCGACGAACCACGGCGCGAACTGATCGAACGTCGACAGCTCGACCCCGACGTCGCTCGAGAGTCGGCGCGCTTGTGCGTAGCGCGCAGGACCCATGATGTCGGGCAGGCTCTTGCCCTCGGGCAGCATGGCGCTCGCGAGCAACTCGGATTGCACCTCGGCGGATTCGATCTCGTCGAGGTTGATCTCCATGATGAGCGACTTCGAGTCGCGGTACGCATCGAGTACCGCCGGCGCGAGCGGGTAGTCGCTCGCACGCAGCGTGTGAATCGAGCCGAGCACGTACACCGTGTTGTGCTTGCCGTGCAGCGCCCAGAGCGTGTGCTGCGGTGTGTCGGCATGCGCCGGGGAGACGCCCGCGCCGAGGCAGCAGAGCATCCATAAGCCGAGCGCGATTCCAGAGAGTCCTAGCGCGGGTTCCCGCGGTCCGAGCTTCGCGGCGCGGTCGTTTGCGGAAGTATGCCGCACGCGGGCGCGAAGATCAGCGCGCGGCCGCGGCTTGGCGCAGAGGGGGCGATTGCGCCCAGCGGATCTCGCTCTCGATGCGTCCGTCGGAGTGCAACGTGAAAGGCCGGTAGGCAGGTGGACGGGTGTCGACGGCGTAGCGGTCGCTCTTGGGCAAGAATTGCGCGCAGGTGGACGGTGTCCCGAAGAGGTGCACGTTGCCGCGCTTGCCGTCGTACTCCTGGTGCACGTGGCCCCACGCGACGGCCCGCACGTGGGCGTGCCTATCGAGAACCCGCCAGAACTCGTCGGCATTGGCGAGTCCGACCGTGTCGAGCCAGAGGCTGCCCATCGCGACCGGGTGGTGATGCAGGCAAACCATCGCGTGCGCGGGCGAGTCGGCCAGCGCCCGGTCGAGACGCTCGAGCTCGCGCGCTGCGAGGCGGCCGCCGACGTGTCCCGGGTCGTAGCTGTCGAGCATGATGAACTGCCAACCCGCAGCGGCGTAGGTGCCGCAGTAATGGAACGGCGCAGAGCTAAGCGATTGGCGCATGGCCTCAGGGTCATCGTGGTTGCCCGGGATGCATAGCACGGGCTTCGGCGAGTTGCCGAAGATGCTGCGGAATCGCAAATAACCGGAAGGGTCGTCCTGCACGAGGTCGCCCGTCACGAGCACCGCTTCGTAGTCCGGAATCTTGGCGAACGCCTCCTCGAGGACGCCACGCAGGCTCGCATCGGTGACGACGCCGCGGAGCGCCCCGCCGGCGCTGCCGTACAAGTGCGGATCGGTTATTTGTAAAATGTTCATGAAAAAAATAGTAGCAAGCCGGGCGAAACGCGTCGGTGAACTGGGTCATGACGGCGGTTTTCCCGCACCACGCATTACTAGACTATAATTGTGTGAACGCGGTTCCGGGCAAATAGCGACTTGCGTCCCGATATTGCTGGGGAGGTGCGCATCGGGGAGAATAGCCGCCCCCTCAATTGGAAGAAGCCCCCTATGCCCACCCGCCGCGAGCTCGCCAACGCCATTCGTGCCCTGTCGATGGACGCCGTTCAGAAGGCCAATTCGGGCCATCCGGGCGCGCCCATGGGTATGGCCGACATCGCCGAGGTGCTGTGGCGGGACGTGCTTAAGTTCAATCCCGGCAATCCGTCCTGGTTGGACCGCGACCGATTCGTGCTCTCGAACGGCCACGCGTCGATGCTGCTCTATTCGGTCTTGTACCTCACCGGGTACCCCTTATCGATCGACGAGCTGAAGAATTTCCGGCAGTTTGGCTCGAAAACTCCCGGCCATCCGGAGCGCGAGGTGCATCTCGGAATCGAGACCACGACCGGCCCGCTCGGTCAGGGGTTTGCGAACGCGGTGGGCATGGCGCTCGCGGAACGTTCGCTCGCCGCGACGTTCAATCGCCCCGGCCACAAGATCATCGACCACCATACCTACGTGTTTCTGGGCGACGGCTGCATGATGGAAGGGATTTCGCACGAGGCGGCGTCGTTCGCGGGCACCCAGCGGCTCGGCAAGCTGATCTGCGTCTACGACGACAACGGGATTTCGATCGATGGCAAGGTGCTCGGCTGGTTCGCCGACAACACGCCTCAGCGTTTCGAAGCCTACGGCTGGCATGTCGTCCCGCACGTCGACGGCCAGAACGCTGAGGCGGTCGCCAAGGCGCTCGCGGAGGCGCGCTCGGTGACCGACCGACCATCGCTGATTTGCGCCAAGACCACTATCGGCTGGGGTGCGCCCAACAAGCAGGGCACCGCCGCCATGCACGGCGAGGCGATGGGCAACGAGGAAATTGCCGCGACGCGGCTGCGTCTGGGCTGGACGTCGCCGCCGTTCGAGATACCCGCCGAGATCCGCGCGCAGTGGGATATGCGCGACAAGGGCGCGCGGGTCGAGCAAGAGTGGCTCGCTCGGTTCGGCGCCTACAAGGCGGAATTCCCTGCCCTGGCCGCCGAGCTCGAGCGACGGATGGCCGGCGACCTGCCGGCGGGCGTCGACGATCTCGTGAAATCGTGCGCTAACCAGGCTCAAACGGACGGCAAGTCGCTCGCGACGCGGCAATCATCGCAGGCCATATTGAACGCGATTGGCCCCTCGCTGCCCGAGATGCTCGGCGGATCCGCGGATCTCACACCCTCGAACGGCACGCTGCGCAAGGATTCCACCATCCTCACGGCCGCGGACCCTGCCGGAAATTACGTGCACTTCGGCGTGCGTGAATTTGGCATGTCCGCCATCCTCAACGGCTTGGCCGGGCACGGCGGATTCCTACCGTATGGCGGCACATTCCTCACCTTCTCCGATTACTCGCGCAACGCGCTGCGCATGGCGGCGCTGATGCGATTGCGCGTGAATTTCGTGTTCACCCACGACTCGATCGGGCTCGGCGAGGACGGTCCGACTCACCAGCCGATCGAGCAGCTCGCGGCGTTGCGTGCGATTCCGCACATGGACGTGTGGCGTCCGTGCGATGGGGTCGAGACGGCGGTCGCCTGGGGAGCCGCCATCGACAACCGCGACGGACCGACCTGCCTCGTATTCAGTCGCCAAGCCCTGACGCATCAGGCCCGCCGCCCCGAGCAGCTCGTGGCGATCCGCAAGGGCGGCTATGTGCTGATCGACTCCGACGGCCCTCCGGAAGCCATCGTGATCGCGACCGGCTCGGAGGTCGGCATCGCCGCCGACGCGGTGCGCGGCGCCACGGCGAGAGGGCGCAAGGTACGGCTGGTATCGATGCCGAGCACCACCACTTTCGACGCCCAAGACGACACTTACAAGGACAGCGTGCTGCCGCCCGCCGTGACGCGTCGCGTCGCGGTGGAGGCGGGCGCGCGCGAGCCATGGTGGCGCTACGTGGGGCTCAAAGGCCAGATCGTCGGCATCGACCATTTCGGTGCGTCCGCGCCCGCCAAGGAATTATTCAAGCAGTTTGGCTTCACGCCCGAGCACGTGACTCAGGCGATCGACAAAGTGCTGGCCGATTGAACGGTCCGCGGATTGGCGGGCCGGCGAGGATGGAAAGGCCGGCAGTGCCGGTGGTTCAGAGGTTGATCAACAAGGGGAGAGTCGATGGCGATCAAGGTGGGCATCAACGGTTATGGCCGCATAGGCCGAAACATTCTGCGGGCGCTCTATGAGGGCAACCACTCGGGCGATGTCAAGATCGTCGCGATCAACGACCTCGGCGACGCGAATACCAATGCCCATCTGACGCGTTATGACACCGTCCACGGGCGCTTCCGCGGTGAGGTAAGCGTCGACGGCGACGCCATGGTCGTGAACGGCGACCGCATCCGCGTGATCGCGCAGCGCGACCCCACGAAGCTCCCCTGGGGCGAGCTCGGTGTGGATTTCGTACTGGAATGCACCGGTTTGTTCACCACCAAGGCCAAGGCCTCGGCGCATCTGACCGCCGGCGCGAAAAAAGTGGTGATCTCGGCCCCGGGCGGCGAGGATGTCGACGCCACCATCGTGTTTGGCGTGAACCATCAGGTGTTGAAGGCCGGCGATACGGTTATCTCCAACGCCTCGTGCACGACCAACTGCCTCGCGCCCCTCGTCAAGGTACTGCACGAGGGAATTGGGGTCCTAGCCGGCGTCATGACCACGATTCACTCCTACACCAACGATCAGGTGCTGACCGACGTCTATCATTCGGACTTGCGGCGCGCCCGTTCGGCGACGATGTCCATGATACCGACCAAGACCGGCGCCGCGGCCGCCGTCGGATTGGTGCTTCCGGAGCTCAAGGGCAAGATCGACGGATTCGCGATTCGAGTGCCCACGATCAACGTCTCGCTGGTCGATCTGTCGTTCACGGCGGCGCGCAAGACCACGGTGAACGAGATCCATGCGCTGGTGAAGGCCGCGGCCGCCGGGCCGCTCAAGGGCATCCTGGCCTACAACGATCAGCCGCTCGTATCGGTGGATTTCAATCACGATCCCGCCTCTTCCACCTACGAAGCGACGCTCACCAAGGTGATCGAGGGCACTTTGGTGAAGGTTTGTGCCTGGTACGACAACGAGTGGGGCTTCTCGAATCGCATGCTCGATACCGTCGTCGCCTGGTCGAGAGTCTGCTGAACGGCGCGCACACGATGCGCGCGGGGACCAACATGAAGATCATCAAAATGACGAGCTTGGACCTCTCGGGTAAGCGGGTGCTGATACGCGAGGACTTGAACGTACCGATCAAGGACGGCGCGGTCGCGAGCGACGCCCGCATCCGCGCCGCATTGCCCACCATCCAGAGCGCGCTCAAACAAAATGCGCGTGTTCTCTTGATGTCCCACCTTGGCCGTCCCGAAGAGGGCAAATTCAACGAGGAGTTCTCGCTCGCTCCGGTGGCGAAACGCCTGACGCAGCTCCTGGGGGTGCCCGCGCATCTCAAGCGCGACTGGCTCGACGGCGTCGCCGCGGAGCCTGGCGAGGTGGTGCTGCTCGAGAACGTACGCTTCAACCGGGGGGAAAAAAAAGACGCGGAGGATCTTTCCCGGAAGATGGCCGCGCTCTGCGATATCTACGTCATGGACGCCTTCGGCACTGCGCACCGCGCGGAAGCGAGCACGCACGGCGTCGCGCGTTATGCGCCGATCGCCTGCGCCGGCCCGCTGCTGGTGAGCGAGCTCGCGGCGCTCGAGACCGCGCTCGAGAAGCCGGCGCGGCCGCTGCTTGCGATCGTCGCGGGGTCGAAAGTCTCGACCAAGCTCACCGTGCTGGAGACCTTGCTGTCGAAAGTCGATCAGCTGATCGTCGGCGGCGGCATCGCGAATACGTTTTTGGCCGCGCAGGGCTTCAACGTCGGCAAATCGCTGCATGAACCCGAGATGCTCGACATTTGCAGGCGGCTGCTCGAGCAGTCGCAAAGGCGCGGCATCGTCATCCCGATGCCGACCGACGTGGTCGTGGCCACGGAGTTCTCGGCGGTCGCCGAGGCGGACGTCAAGTCCGTGAAGAACGTCGCCGCCAACGAGATGATCCTCGACATCGGGCCCGACACGGCCGAGCAGCTCTCGAGGTTGATCGCCACGGCCGGCACCATATTGTGGAACGGCCCCGTGGGGGTATTCGAGTTCGACCAGTTCGGCGAGGGAACACGCATCCTCGCCCAGGCGATCGCGCGCAGCAAGGCCTTCTCGCTCGCGGGCGGCGGCGATACGCTGGCGGCGATCGAGAAGTACGGGATCGAGGACAGCATCTCCTACATATCGACCGGCGGAGGCGCGTTCCTCGAGTTCGTCGAGGGCAAGAAGCTGCCGGCGGTCGATATCCTCGAGCGACGGGCAGCATGAGCTTCATTCAGCGCCGCGCCAAGATCGTCGCGACCTTGGGGCCAGCGACGGATGATCCCAGGGTCATCGACGACATCGTGCGTGCCGGAGTCGATGTGGTGCGCGTCAATTTCTCGCACGGCGCACCGGCAGATCACGCCCGGCGAGTCGAGCTCGTTCGCGCCGCCGCCAAGCGCGCCGGCCGCTACGTGGGCGTGCTCGGCGATCTGCAGGGACCGAAAATCCGCATCGATCGGTTCGCGTCCGGCAAGATCGAACTCCTCGACGGCGCCGAGTTCTCGCTCGACGCCTCGCTCCCGGTCGATGCCGGCGACATCCATGCGGTCGGTATCGCCTACAAGAAGTTGCCTTCCGATGTGTCGGTGGGCGACGTGCTTCTGCTCAATGACGGCCAGATCGCCTTGCAGGTCGCGGCCATCGACGGGCCGCGAATCAAGACCCGCGTGCTGGTGGGCGGCGAGCTCGGCAACAACAAGGGCATCAACCGCCAGGGCGGCGGACTGTCAGCCGGCGCCCTGACCGACAAGGACCGCGAGGACATTCCAATCGCCGCATCGCTCGAGGTCGACTATCTCGCCGTGTCGTTCGCGCGCGATGGGGCCGATGTGAAGGAGGCGCGCGTCTTGATGCGCGCCGCCGGCAGCCAAGCGCTGCTGGTGGCCAAGATCGAGCGGGCGGAAGCGGTCAAGAACCTCGCCGATGTGGTGCGGGCGAGCGACGCCGTCATGGTTGCGCGCGGCGATCTCGGCGTCGAGATGGGCTTCGCCGAGCTGGCGGGCCTTCAAAAGCAGATCATGCAGGAGGCGCGGCATCAGAATCGCGTGGTCATTACGGCGACACAGATGATGGAATCGATGATCACCAACACCATTCCGACCCGCGCCGAGGTGTCGGATGTGGCGAACGCCGTCATGGAGGGCACCGACGCGGTGATGCTGTCCGCGGAGACCGCGGCCGGCAAGCACCCGGCCAAGGTGGTCGAGGCGATGGCGCAGATCATTTGCGGGGCGGAGAAGTATCAAGGCACCCACGTACGTATCCGCCAGCGCAGCACCGGCTATTTCGAGCGCGCGAACGAGGCGATCGCGGCAGCGGTCATGTACACCGCGAATCACCTGCATGTACAGGCCATCGTCGCGCTCACCGAGTCCGGAGAAACCGCGCTGTGGATGTCGCGGGTGCGCTCGGATATCCCGATCTATGCCTTCACGCGGCAGCTGGCGACCTTGAGCCGCGTGACCCTGTACCGCGGCGTCTATCCGGTGGCGTACGACGTCACGGACAAGGACCGCGAGGCGTTCTATTTTTCGATTTTCAGGCAGTTGCTGGACCTGAAATTGGTGAAGGAAGGAGATCTCATCATTCTCACCAAGGGGGAGCTCTCCGGCGTGGCCGGCGGCACCAATTCCATGCAGATCCTGCAGGTCGTGCGCAGGTAGCGCCTGCTTCGTCGCGCCGCAGCGTATATGCAGAAGGAATTTCGCGGAACGGACCGCTACATAGCGACCGAGGAGCTGATGATCGCGGTGAACGCGGCGATGGTGCTGGCGCGGCCGTTACTCATCAAGGGCGAGCCCGGCACGGGCAAGACGCTGCTCGCGGCCGAGATCGCCCGGGCGCTGTCGAAGCCGCTCTACGAGTGGCACATCAAGTCCTCGACCAAGGCCCAGCAGGGGCTGTACGAGTACGACGCCGTGTCGCGCCTGCGCGATTCGCAGCTCGGGGATTCGAAGGTGCAGGATATCCGCAACTACATCGTCAAGGGTAATCTGTGGGAGGCCTTCGACAGTGAGGTGCAGCCGGTTCTGTTGATCGACGAGATCGACAAGGCGGATATCGAGTTCCCGAACGACCTGCTGCGCGAGCTCGACCGCATGGAATTCTACGTCTACGAGACGCGCGAAACCGTGCGCGCCAGGCACAGGCCGGTGATCGTGATCACGAGCAACAACGAGAAGGAGCTGCCCGACGCCTTCCTCCGCCGCTGCTTCTTCCACTACATCCGCTTTCCGGACGAGGCGACGATGACGCAGATCATCGACGTGCATTTCCCGAATTTGAAGCGCGACCTCCTGCGCGAATCGCTCGCCGCGTTCTTCAAGATCCGCGAGACGCCCGGCCTTAAGAAGAAACCCACCACCTCGGAGCTCCTCGACTGGATCAAGCTCCTGGTGGCCGAGGACATCCCGCCCGAGGCGCTGCGCAGCGATGACGCGAAAAAACTGATTCCGCCGCTGTACGGAGCCCTGCTCAAGAACGAGCAGGACGTACACCTTTTCGAGCAGCTCCTGTTCCTCAACCGCCGGAATGCTCGTTAGGTTCTTTTCAGGGCTGCGCAGCGCCGGCGTGCCGGTGTCGATCACGGAATTGATGACGCTCCTCGAGGCGCTCCAGCAGGGCCTCGGGCAAGCGAGCGCCGAGCGTTTCTATCATCTCGCGCGTGCCTGTCTGATCAAGGACGAGCGCTACTACGACCGGTTCGACCGCGTGTTCGCGGCGCACTTCAAGGGCGCCCTGGAACTCTTCGGCGCGCTCGCGCGCGAGCTGCCGCCCGACTGGCTCCAAAAGATGCTGGTGCGCGATTTCACGGACGCAGAGAAGGCCGAGATCGAGGCCCTGGGCGGCTGGGACAAGCTCATGGAGACGCTCAAGAAGCGCCTCGAGGAGCAGCAGGGCCGGCACGAGGGCGGCAGCAAGTGGGTCGGCACCGCGGGGACCTCGCCGTTCGGCGCTTACGGATTCAACCCTGAGGGTATTCGGATCGGGCAAGAGGGGTCGCGCAATCGCACCGCAGTCAAGGTCTGGGACAAGCGCGAATTTGCCAACCTCGACGACACCGTGGAGCTCGGCACCCGCAACATGAAATTGGCGCTGCGCAAGCTGCGCAAGTTCGCGCGCCGCGGCGCGCCCACCGAGTTCGCGTTGGCCGACACGATCGATGCGACCGCGCGCTCCGGCGGCTGGCTCGACATCAAGATGGTGCCGGAACGGCACAACGTGGTGAAAGTACTGCTGCTGCTCGATGTCGGCGGCTCGATGGACGATCACGTGCGGATCTGCGAGGAGCTGTTCTCGGCCGCGCGCAGCGAGTTCAAGCATCTCGAACACTTCTATTTTCACAACTGCCCCTACGAGGCGCTGTGGCGCGACAACCGGCGCCGCTTCAACCAGCATGTGGGCACGGTCGAGGTGATGCGCACCTACGCTGCGGACTTCAAGCTCATTTTCGTCGGCGATGCGACCATGAGCCCGTACGAGGTCATGCACGCGGGCGGCAGCGTCGAGCATTGGAATCCCGAGCCCGGCAAAGCCTGGCTCGAGCGGCTGACGCGGGCGTACCCGAAGTTCGCCTGGATCAATCCGCGCCCGCAGACTCGCTGGGGCCATACGGCGTCCATCGAGATCATCAGCGAGCTTCTGGAAGGGCGCATGTACCCCTTGACGTTGGCGGGACTCGATGATGCCATCGGCGCGTTGAGCTAGCCGGCCCCCCCGGGGCAGCCGGACTGCGGCGCGTGCGATCCCGGTGATACGCGTTGGTGTGACGCAGGGCCGCAACAGTCCGCCGCTCGATGGCATACTGAATGTATGCAGGAGGAGGTTCCCCGGCTGGGTCTGGTATTGACCGGCGGCGGCGCGCGCGCCGCCTATCAGGTGGGCGTGCTCAAGGGTATCGCGGAGCAGCTGGGCCGCGGCTCGAGCAGCCCGTTCCAGGTCGTGACCGGCACGTCCGCCGGCGCGGTGAGCGCGATCGCGCTCGCCTCGGATCCGGCGCATTTCAGGCACGCGGTCCACGCCATCGAGAAGGTGTGGCGAGAGTTCCGCGTGCACCACGTCATCAAGGCGGACGCCGTCAGCATGCTGAGGTCCGGGCTGCACTGGATCCTCGCACTGCTCACCGGAGGCTGGCTCGTGCATCCGCCCCGCTCGCTCTTCGACAACACGCCGCTCTGGGAGCTGTTGCGCAAGAACCTCGATTTCGACGGCATCCCGCGCGGCATGTACAAGCAACACCTGCAGGCCGTCGGTATCTGCTCGACCAGCTACTCGGAAGCGGATTCCGTCACGTTTTACGCGTGCGCCTCGCCGATCGAGCCCTGGACGCGCGCCGCGCGCAAGGGCGCACGCGTGCAACTCACGCTGGAGCACTTGATGGCGAGCCTGTCCATCCCATTTTTGTTTCGGCCCATTTTTCTGCACCAGCAATACTTCGGCGACGGCGCCATGCGCCAGACCTCGCCCTTGAGTCCCGCCATTCACCTCGGCGCGAACCACCTTCTGGTCATCGGTGTCGGTGATCCTGCGGCCGCCGGGCTCGGGATGCCGAGCCTGCGGGCCGAGCCTACCTTCGGCCAGATGTTCGGCTTCATGCTGGATTCCTTGTTCATGGACCAGCTGCAGTCCGACCTCGAGCGCATCAAGGGCTTCGACGAGGCGATCAGCCGCGTCGGAGCGGGTCGCGACGACATCGAGTGCCTGGTGCTCACGCCGTCGCAGGACCTCTCCGAGATTGCGCGCCGCTATCGCGCCGAGTTGCCGCGGAGCCTGCGCGCCCTGCTGCGCGCGGTGGGCGCCAACACGCCGAGCGCCGGGACGCTCTTGAGTTACTTGCTGTTCGAGCGGGGCTACACCCGCGAATTGATCGCCCTTGGGTTGCGCGACGCCCGGGCCCGCTCCGCGGAGATCCGCGCCTTCCTGGCGCAGGGCGATGTCAGGCTTTCTGCAATGAGTCGTGCCGGGTGAGGACCTGCGGGTATTTGGGGCGAAAGTGCTCGGCGAGCCGGTCCACGATATATACCGATCGGTGCTGACCACCGGTACAGCCGATCGCGATGGTGAGATAGCTGCGGTCGGCCCGCTCGAATTCGGCGATGCGTGCGTCGAGAAACTGCGCAATAGCCGCGATCATGGTGTGCACGCTCGGCTCGGCGGCCAGGTAGTCGATCACCGGACCGTCGCGGCCCGTGAGCTGGCGCAGCGCCGGCTGCCAATACGGATTCGGCAGGGCCCGCACATCGAAGACGAAATCGGCGTCACCCGGAATTCCGTGCCGATAGCCGAACGATTCGAACATCAGCGCGAGCCGGCTCTCCTGGCCCCGATCGATGCGCTCACGAATCCGCTCTCTGAGAGCGTGCACTCCCATACTCGACGTGTCGATCACGAGGTCGGCCGCGGCGATTATCGGTTCGAGCAGGATACGCTCGCTCGCGATCGCCTCGCGCAGGCTCAAATCCGCGCGCACCAGCGGGTGCTTGCGCCGGGTCTCGGCGTAACGCTTGAGGAGCACCTCGTCGCTCGCATGCAGGAATAGCACCTCGCAGCGGATGCCGCTGCGCCGCAGCTCGGCCACGAGCACGGGAATGGTCTCGATCTCGTTCGGGCGGTTGCGCGCGTCGAGCCCGAC
>Ga0182030_10011084_pt1 | contig 18214 bp, 21 predicted proteins | sample 812S3MmetaG_FD_121299 | JGI IMG/M metagenome (GOLD analysis project Ga0182030, IMG submission 121299) | Permafrost microbial communities from Stordalen Mire, Sweden - 812S3M metaG (Illumina Assembly) | ecosystem: Environmental > Terrestrial > Soil > Wetlands > Permafrost | place: Sweden...
CCGGATCAAAGCTACATGAACGCCGGCGACATTATCGTTACCTATGATGGTGATTATAACTCTTACCAGGACACTTCATTCCCGTCATGGGTCGGTAATTACTCCGCCAGCCGCTTTTACAACATAATTTACAATGTACCCGATCAAACTATAATGCAGAATGTCTTGGACGAGGCTCAAACCAACAACGTCAGTTATGTTTATGCCACGAATGCCGGTGCCACGGATACATTTGGTACGTTGCCGCCATACTTATCGGTTGAATCGAAATGGGTCGAATCCAACTGCGCGCAATAAACCCTGAATAAATTTACTCGAAAAAGTACAGCTAATATAACCATACAAAAAGGCCAAGATGTCTGACAATAATTAATAGAAAGCATACTACGAGTAATATGTATTATAATTATCCAGACAGCTAATTAGTCAGATTTTATGAAACTAGAATTTATTTATTCACTTGACAGTGAAACTTCGACATAAGGAGATCATCCCCCTACATTAAGTAAAATCTAGCATAAGTAATAAATTGATGCAACAGTCAAATAAATATGATGGTGAGTTATTGGCCCGCTATACATATCGGATGGTTTGACTAAACTATAAGGGGTGGAAGTGAGATATAGAAAGATAAGCGGGAAGCAGCTGAAGGTGTATGGAATACAACTACTTGGCCCAAGTTAATAGTCTTTTGTCAAACTTATTGACATTATGCCAATGATTTAAGATAATATGTAACGCCCTACCAAAACAAAAAATCAACCCAATTTATTTATGATACATACTTCTGTCAGAAGACAAGTTGCTAGTCCGCCGACTCAAACCGGCTCGGTTTTTGACACTCTGCTGGTTTGCCTGATGTTACTAGTCAGCGTAATTGCTATATTCAGGCTGGTGCAAAGCCATGTTAGCGCTGATATTCCCAGAATCTCATCAGGACTATCCGGCTATTGTCTGAATGATTATGGCGGCCAGAATGTAGCTGATGCATCAGTTGATACCTGGAAATGTAATGACACGACGTCCCAGGATTGGGTGGCCACGATTGATACCATTACCCATGACGACACTTCTTGTCTGGCAGTCCAGGGAGACGCGGTAAACTCCGGTAGCAGTGTCGTAATGGATCCTTGCAATGGCGCTGCCGGACAGGTTTGGTTGCGTGATCAAACTGGATACCAAAACCCAAACAGCGGTCTGTGTCTGACAGCTTCGCCGTCCCGGCCGAATGACCAATTATATATAAGCAATTGTAACAATCTAGCTAGTTCCCAGGAAACCTGGACGCCGACGTCACCGGCAACTAAAAGTAGTAAAACCGATCTTCCGTGCACCGGTACGGAAGGGCAAAAAGTAGCCTGTTACACGATTAAACAGTGGACTGCTTGGCAATCGGGTTTGATCAGCCACGAATCGCTGCTAAACACCTATACCGACGGCGCGCCGAACGAAGAATGGTGCGCGGACTTTATCAGTTATGTCTACAAACAAGTCGGTTATCCGTTTACTCAGGGCGATACCAGTGGCTGGGATGAAAATGTTGCTGATAATATCCAGTATATGGGCTTCACTAGGCATCCGGCGATGTCTGGGTACGTGCCGCTAGCCGGCGATGTCGCATACTTCAACTATGGTGGCGGGCACGTCGAAATCGTGGTCAGTGGCGGCCAAACGCCGACCTTTGTTTATGGTGACTCGGGAGTAACCGATCCTACAACCGGCAACGGCCAGATGACCACCAATACCATTACCCAGAAAGCTAACGAAGGCCAACTTATCTATTATTTGTCGCCGAATTAGCAAGCTTTGCCTCACGGATTAATTTTAGGATTTTACCAGAATAACGATCCTATCCATACTTATATGTAATATGTCAACTCGCAGAAAAAGCGTTCCCGGCTCTTGCTATTAATATTTTTTATAAGATCCGGCATACTTGGTATAAGTTTAATATTTGGCTGATTGGTAAGATTGCTCCAAAAAGCTTCACCGGCCTTATTCGGCGATTTAACCTCCCCAACGGGATTTTTGGCTGTAAAGAGATGGAAAAATATCTGGCTGGCTAACTGCTTATCCTGATAAATCGTTATATAGCCGTCGCCGCGGTGGGTAAGTTTGGCGTTTAAGCCGGTCTTTTCTTGGAGCTCACGTTGGGCGGCAACGGCAATCGGTTCATCTAAATGAATCTTTCCGTAAGGGAAGCCGGCCATATTAATCATTGGCTGGCGCTTACGCCGGTATAACAGCCACCGGCCTGATTTATCCCGGCAGGCGATTAAAGTTACAATCTTTGGCTGGAAGCTGAATGTCATGGTTTTTAGGCTTAAACCTTCAGACAGGCGTTTCCCTTGGGTAGTTAGGGCATATTTGCCATCAGTTTGTTTTAAGATCAGGTCTTCGCTCATCAAGCAATGGAGGTGATAAGTAAATAAATTGCCCTCGACGGTTGCCGGCTTTAGTTTGGAATAGGGTAGGGAGGGGTTGGTAGTCAGGTTATAGAGAATATGTTTTTGTAGCCGGTGCATAATTAAATGCTAGCACATAAATTACTTATTATTGAGTCAAATTAATTTGACTCAATAACTATTTACTAGATTTAATTTTTAAGACTGGCTAAAGTTTATGTGTGAAGACAAATCTACCAACTTTAATTCTACTAGCCGGCATGCCAGGTGTCGGCAAATCAACTACTGCGGTGCGCCTGGCGGCATTATTAAACCTGGCTGTCGTAGTTGGCACTGATGAAATCCGGGATGTTATGCGGCTATATGATAAATCCGAAGCGTTAGCCGGAACAAGCCATGACCGCTGGCAAATATTCGGTGCTTTGGACAGCTTGTCGTTCAAGCAAGGTTATTTGGCTCATTCGTCGGCAATCCGGCCGGGCGTGATGGCAATTATTAACAAAAACTTAGCCTTAGGCGAGAGCCTGATAATTGAAGGGGTGCATTTAGCGCCCAGTTTGTACCAACATTTGCCCCGGGCTCAGATTTGCCACTGTTTGCTGTATTTAAGCAGCGCTGAGTTGCATCGTCGCAATTTAGACTCTAAGACTAAACGGCGGTTAGGCTATAAACCGGCTTGGTCACAACAGCTGGCCAGGCATGTCGTCCGGGTGCAGGATCACCTCTTAACCGAAGCCAAACATTTCCGGGTGTTGGCTATGGAGTCAGGTTCAGCTGAGCAAAACGCCCGGACGATCATTAATCACCTAAAAGCTGAGGAAAGGCATAAGTATGTTCCCAACTATCCAAGACAAGATTACGCTTTACAACCGCTATGCTAAGGATTACGAACAGCGAACCAGCGGTTTTAAGCAGTTTATAACTACTGATTACCAAATTTTTATGGATAATTTACCAGGTAAGCGGATTCTTGATATCGGCGCCGGGCCGGGCCGGGATTGCGAGGTTTTTAAGCATTCCGGCTTTATGCCGGTGGCCCTAGATATTTCTGATGAGATGCTGGCCTTATGCCGGGCTAAAGGTATCGCAACCTTAAGGATGGACATTGAGAATCTGGACTTGCCCGGTAATAGCTACGACGGTATCTGGAGCTATACGGCATTTACTACCATCCCGAAGTTTAGAGTCTGGGCTATTGTTGATAGTCTGGCAAAAATCTTAGTTCCGGGAGGTTGTCTATTTCTGGGTTTGATTGAAGGCCGTCTGCAAGGTTGGAAACCAGCCGATCAAAAGTACCAATTTAAACGCTATACTTCGCGTTATATTAGCCATGAAGTAATTACTAAACTATCCCGGCGCTACCAGCTGCTTTATTTCCGGCGTTTAGATAAGACTGAGAACGGCCGCAATACTTATTTGAATTTTTTATGGCAGCGGAAATAATTTTTATGCCATGGCTTCGTTTGTCGACGCTGATGGTTTTACCGTCCTGGTGGAGGTTTCCGGTTACCATGACGTAATCGCCGTTCCGGACACAGGACTGGAATCCCCAAAAATAGGTTACAACGCTGCAAACACTGCCCTCAGAGTCAATCTTAAACACTCTCGGCATAAAGTTAGTCCCGATATCGTCAGTTACTAGGCCCTTGATTTGGACTAACTGTTTGACGGGTAAGCTGGTCGGGTCTGGCGGGATTTCATCGTCTAAATAACTGAAGCGTAAGGTGCATAGCAAACCGGGCTTGATTTGGATTGACGACCATTTGTTGGCCAGGGTTTTATTAAATGAATTAGCTGACGGCTTAAAATCTTGACCGAATTTCCGGGAGTGGTAGTTTAAATGGTCGGCCGAAATCGGTCCATAACCGAAATGCCTTAAAAGTTTGGGCAGCGCTTTTTTAACCTTTTTAAGGTTAGACAGGCCGTAAATTACAAAATCGATATCTTTGATTTGACGGCCGGCTAAGTTTTGGTGCATGCCGACTAAATATGAACCGAATATACCTATATTCTCGTATGGGACACTGGCATCCCGGATCAGATAATCAATCAGATCCCGCCATGGGCCGGTTGTCTCTTCAGCCATAAACTGGGCCATTTTCTGTTTCGGCTGCCAAACATGGCTGATTTGAGAACGGGGTAACCGCGGCGTCTGCCTTGGCACTGCCGGGGACCGGTAGCTGGGATGAATTTCAAATAAGCGCTGATTAAAATCCGAAACGTTTTTTAGATACCGGCCAAGGGTAGGATGTTGCCGGTTGCCGCTCTTGTCAGGCCAATAAACCGGATAGGCGATTACTGCTTCCGCCGGGTGGTAGTAACCTTTAACCAGGTAGATTATGCCGTCATTCGCTAAACAATAGTCAAAATCACTTATTATCACTGTTATATTTTGGATTGGAAGCTTAGTTTTATCCAGTCAAATGTTTTTGAATGCCGTCCCGTTGCTATTGTTTAGTTACTATTTTCATGTTATATTCTTGTATTATTTGTTATTAAAGACCAAAGCTATGGATGACAAAGTATTTCCCAACCACAATCAAGTGCCATCCTTTATTCGCGACATTGCTAAAGATAGAGGCGTAGAAGGACTTACCCCAGGTGAGACAGCCTGGCTTGTACCGTGGGCTGTAAAAGTAGGAGAAGTTGGGATTGTACAAGTTGATATAGTTATGGAGCGAAGTGATGCCCCGGGGGGTACGTTAAAATTGAAAGTAATAAGTGACTTCGATGGCTTATTTATTGATGCATCAGCATTATCGCGTGAAGATATACAAAGATACTTTAGTCCCCGTAATATAAACGGTGGAATTATTGGTGAAAGTGAAGCTAGCTATAAACCTGTTGGTGGGGTTATCTACCCCTTAATTAAAGACGGCAAGGGTCTTAATCCAATTGATGTAAGAAAATTTAATGATGAGCAAGAAGCGACACGCAAAAAGTTTGCAGACCATTTTAAGTCCATGTACGGAAGAGAGTACGTTTTTGCAGATGATGAAATAAGTTCAAGAACAATGCCACAGAGAACTTTAGGAGAGACAGCTATCCAACATGTGCGTAATAGATGGGGGCGTTCTCGATAAATCCGTCAACATTAGATAATGTCAATCTAAATAGTGAACACTCCTTAATTTATAAAGCTTTTATAGCTCGATAGACGCCCATCCAAGAGTCGTATGGTTGCCTTGTAAACATCTTTTGGCATAGCTTTTGAGGCAGAATTTGTTGCATGTTTCTATGAAACTTGGCAGGCGATAAATTACCTCTGGCAACTTCAAGCATTTGGTCTATAGTGCCAGGGAACTTTTCATCTAACATCTCTAAAAATTGGCCGGCTACGGCGCCTCTGGCATGAGTTAGATATAGCTTATTAGCTTTTTTATTAACAAAGAAAACGTAATGTTCTTTTAATGAGGCCTTACCGTTGCCATAGGCAAAGCTCATGTCAAAATCATAACTCTTATCGGTAGCGCCAGACTGCTTTCTATATTGCCCAGCTAGATAGCAAGCAAAAGCTTCATCGATCCAGGTGGCAATATATTCAGATTCTGGTTTATCTTTTTGGTAGATTACTTCGGCGTCCAAATGTAGTCCGCCCCAGCCGATTATTTTATTAACTGCGCCGGACTTATCTAACTCAACCCGCCAGTGTTCAGTATTTTGGAAAACGCTGTGTGCTAGTTCATGAACATAGACATCAGTTAGTTCTTGCTTTCTATGGGAAATCTTTTTATCTAAAATTTTCTACCTATCGGTAATAATGCAGACATTGTAGTTGCCAAGATAACAATCAGGGATATCATAGTTGGGCTGTAATTTATTAATCTTAACGTTTAGTTTGTTAACTAAAAAAGGTAATGGATAACGACTATTTTTAAATATCTTGAAGGCCTTGTTATAAACGGCTTGGGTGTAGGGTATCAGCACTACCGGGGCTGTTTTAAGATTCAGTTTAGAAAAGAATTTTTGGGTAGCGATCATGAGTTCCAAATCATAGATGTTGGGGAAACTTTTTATTAGATTTTGTCTAACGCTTAAATAGTCGTCTGCCACCTGTTGCTGAGCCTTAATGATAGCTGGTGAGATTTTATTTGTTGGCAGTTCCATATATAGAAGTCTAACAAAATTAGCCGCAACCCTGAATAGTTAAGAATATTTAAACAGACCATCCTCCTCAACTCGTTGTAAAGAGACGCTCGCCCAGTAAAAGTCTGGCTAAATATGAATATTATAGTATAATATGTTTGTACCTAGAATGTGCGACAACTCTCATATGAGTTAAGCATTACTTGGGCTGATCCTTGACAAGCAGAATTTCGAGACAATTGGGAGGAAGAAATGTTTGAGCAAAAATACGATTCTGACGTACGGCTCCTATTGCCTGGCAGCGTCATCGCGCTGATATTCGCCATGCTTTTTCTGGGCGCAACTGCCTTCGTGATCGTGGCGTTGCTAGCCGTAGCGATTTACCCGGCTTATTACGCGGTTGCCTGGGCAAAAGGAAAAAGAGGTCCAACAACCTTCTTTGCCGCTGCAGGATTGTCGCTCGGCGAATTTATTCTCGCATTGGTAATCTATTGGGTGGTCCGCCGTCAAGACTGGCATCTTCTATCCGGAATCGGCAACGTTTTTTTCGGATACATTTTCGGATGGATTGTCGTCTTCGGCATTTTGGGCTTTGTCGGCTGGAATATATACCAAGCGCGGACACGACGATAAGTGGTAGCGCAGGTCAAGTCCGGCATTCCATGACAAGCATGATTTTCACTAAGAGCACCTCAGTAGTTATTTTAGTGAAAAATCGCCTAGAAAGGATCGCGCCAATGAAGGAGGTAGTCCCCCTAGTTTATCGCTCTGGATTGAGACGAAGTATGACAAGCAACTGTCGATGCTTATTTGGATAATTTATTATCCATCTAGCCTCTCCATTTTCTGCTTGTCACACTTCGTCTTACGCAAGTGTGAGCTTGTGCTGATGAGTCTAAAAAGACGAAAAGACGTAAGTATTATTTAATTTTGCTTGTTTACTTGTTGTGTGGATATACTTCCCAACTGGTTATATTAACAATATCTGATAAATTAAGTTAAATTGTATTAACTACAGTAAAAAACATTTAAAACATAAAATCAACAAGGATAAAAAATGACAGATGAAGATCAGTCTCAAGCCGATCCATCAGGATTAACAGATTCAAATCAAACAGATGGTGATAGCGATACAACTCCAAAAGAATTTCATGTACCGAATGAGCATGCAGCCGAACCAGACGCCGATATTGACCAGCCAACTGACACGATTATTAATAACAAAGATAAAGCCGAAGTGATGCGCTATGCCGAAAAGAATGTACGTGAGCACGTTAGAGGTATTGTGCCGCAAGAAGAAAATGAAAGTGATGCACATTATCGGAACAGAGTCTCGCAGATGGCTGATTACGGTTCTCGTCATGATGGGGACTACTATGAACTGGAGGCTGTTGCGCAGTGGTTTGGTAAGTCAAGCTTTGAGTTGTCTACGCTAATGCATGAAAATCTGAAAGCTTTTTGTGATTACGGCCACGTCATTATTGAGCACCAAAAGGCTTTTGGCGAAAAACTAACAATTCAGCAACAAGCCTTTGAATTAGTTAATGCTTTTCTGCAGGAACACTTGATAATCCACCGGGAAGAAATGAATGCGCCGGTTGAAGGTAATGCCTACACCGTATACGATAAAGACGGCAACATTTATATTGTCGAAGGTACGACTGCTTGGCTTTCCGGAGGTGTCCGGACGTCTTTTAGATTCTCTTTTAGACCACGTGATTATAGCCAAGCAAGCGAAGGGTGGCTGGTCTCACCCTTTGTCATAAATAATGACGATTTAACTGGCTACACAATTACTGAGAATACAACAGGAGCAGAAGGTTTTGATACCCAACAATCAATTAAATCCAGAAAATTAACCAACAAAGACGTCGAAAGACTGTGGGTAGTCGTTAAGGGCTTTACCGAGATTTAGTTAGTCGTTCAAGTAGTTATTGTTAAAAATGAGGCTGATAATATATTTACTTGCTGTGAGGGGATGCTTACCCTGATATAGTATTGCTAAAATAGCCATAGTATGTTAGTGAGTATCATGAGCTATGGTGATGAAATCACGCCTGACCCGACCAGCTTGCTATGCCGCAGGCCAGCGGTTATTAACCTGTCTCAAAGAATTAAGGCAGATACCGGCGGTAGAAATAATAGCCGGGCGGTAGGCCGATAAGTAAATTCAATACTCTATAAACCGTGGTGACCGAAACAGCCAGTGCCAATGGTGTGCCCAGGGCCACTAAAGTCCCGGCCATACCCAGTTCAAAAATACCGGTACTGAAGATTATGCCGCCGAAGATGCTGGCAATATTGGCAAAAAGATAGGCCATCACCGCGATACCCGGGTTTTCTACTTTGCCAAAGGCCAGGAAGGCCATGTAGAACGTTCCCAGCTCGATTACGATATAGATAATTGACCAGGCGAAAGGCATCAGTAAGCGGCGTTTTTGGCGGGACATCGCCCGGTAACCGACATAGAACTCATTGATAAAATACTGGGTCGAATTAATTTTGAAAGCCGGGAAAGCCCGCTTAAGGGTTTTGGTTAGCCAGGCGATAGTCCGGCGCACGGCTGATTCCTGATGAATAAACGCCACGACACAGGCTACCAAAGCGATGATAGCGATAACTGACAGCAGCGTCACCCGGACGATTGCCTGGCCGCTGTTGTTGCTTAAGTAAATTAGAATAAAACCGACCGGCATCATTAATAAAACCGCCAAAGCACTGAAGGCGTAGCGCATCAGCTGGGTTAGAAAAGCTTTGCCGCGCGGTACTTCCGGAGACAGCACCTGCGATAAATAACCGGCCCCGGCCAGGCCGACGCTTGGCAGTATGTAATTGACAAAATTGGTAGCCAGCGCTCCCTTAAACAGCCGCACTAAACCGACATCATAAGAGAATATCCGTAAAATTGACCGGTAGTACAGGGCGTTTACCCAATAACTGGCGACTTGCACGATAACAATTATGGCGACAATATACCAGCGCAGATTCTTCAGCAGATGCCAGCAGCTGGCCAGCTGATGACGGTTGAGCAGTAATACGATTGCCAGACCGATAATTCCCAGTAAGGTTAGTGCTGTCCGCAGTTTTGTTCTGGTTAAGTATCTCATCCCGTAATATTTTATACCTCTTAGAGGTCACAGCTAATAAGTTAGCGGTGTTTTTTTAGGATAAAACCGGTAGTTTTTTTACTCGCCCTTAAGCAACTTGGCGAGCGCTTCCGGCGGTTTCCGGCAGCCGCAGTGCTTGAGATGCTGCTTGTGCCAATGCAGTCTTTGCCCTAAAGACGGTTTTTTAGGCATGGTATTTTTTTCGTGCCACAGCTTATTCATAATAAGAATAGTCTAACATGTCCGAAGTGCCGTCAATGCCTCAAGTACTGTAATATATTTAATGATGTTGTAATACATATTCTGATATCCTAATAAATTTGTGTGAAGGGATGTAACAGATGTCATTTTGGACTCACCGGGAATTCGTCGCAGACTATGTCAGGCAGCCCGATCGTCTGCTGGATCTAAAGTCAGCCGAGGAACGCCCTAAAAATTTAGCCGTTCTGGCCGAAGTACATAATAGAATATTGAAAAAACTGGGTGTCTCAGCCGTGTCCCGCCGCCAGACTAACGGTACCGGGCCGGAGGGAAATTATTTCAGTATGATCAGAATTATTGATCCATCAGAAATACCGCTGCCAGCCGATCAGACAAAGCTTTCTGACTCTCCACCGGACGGTTCAGGGGAAATGGAATCAGATAACCAATCTAATATAGTATTATTAAGTCCCGGGCAATAAGAAATCCAGCAGACTCATGTTTAATAACAGCCTATAATTTTGTTATAAAGATTAAAGGGTTAACTTAAATGGCCAAAATATATTTATTCTGCGCGGCGGAACAATTCCAGCCGGAAGTCCTGGTTGAGCATGCTGTGCTGGCAGAGAAAGCCGGCTTTGACGGCATTATGATATCCGAGCATTTCCATCCCTGGGTCGACGATCACGGTTCCAGCGGTTTTACATTCTCGACGCTGGGAGCGATTGCTGCCCGGACCAAATCGATTCATTTGATGACGGCCGTCACCACGCCGCTGTTCCGCTATCATCCCGGTGTCATTGCCCAGGCGGCGGCCACTATAGACCGTCTCAGCCAGGGGCGGTTCGAACTGGGTATCGGTTCCGGCGAAAACATTAATGAGAGTCCGCTGGGGTTCACTTTCCCGTCCTACCAGGAAAGGTCTAAGCGCCTGGCCGAGGCAATTGAAATTATCTCCAGGCTCTTATCCGGCGAAAGTCTGGACTTTCATGGCGAATTTTATCACACCAATGCCGCCAAACTATATTCGCCGCCAGTCAGCAAAATACCAATCTTCTTAGCTGCTGGTGGTCCGAAAACTGCCGCCCTGGCAAAAAGATACTGTAACGGCATGATCGTCAGCGTTAAGGATATAGGTGAAACCAGCAGCCATATACTTAATCCGCTTGGTGTCCGCGGTGGTAAACAGAATTTTAAGACTATCGCCACGCGGTGGTCGATTTTTGCCGAAGATGACGAACAGGCCTGGGAAGCGCTGAAGGCCCAAAGGGGTTTGCGGGCGCCCAGCCGGGCGACGGCCGGCCCCCTGGAATTGCAGCGTGAAGCCGACAATCTGCCCAGAAGTGAAATACTCGGCAAGTTTCACCGCTTACGCCGGGCGGCTGACTACGAAACAGTCTACGCCCCGCTGATTACCAGTCTTCAAGCCGACATTGTCGGCATCCAGACCACTTCAACCGATCAGCCCTCAACTATCGCGATGCTAGGTAGGGAAGTATTACCTAAATTAAAAAAATTATGAAAGGAACTAAAAAATTATGAAAGTAGGATTACAAATAAACCGTTTTGATTTTCCGGGTGGCGACAAGAAAATCGGCGCCAACGTTAAGAAGATTTCAGTTGCCGCTGAAGAGGCCGGGTTTGACAGCATCTGGGTGATGGACCATTTTTTCCAGTTACCGGGTATTGGTAATTATACCGATCCGATGCTAGAAGCCTATACCACGCTCGGCTATATTGCCGGCGTGACTGAGAAAGTAAAGCTTGGCACTATGGTAACGGGGGTAATTTACCGCGAGCCGGCTCTGCTGATCAACGCCGTTACGGCGCTGGATGTGTTATCGGGCGGCCGGGCTTACTTCGGAATCGGCGCCGGCTGGAATGACCAGGAAGCTAAGGCTCTGGGTCTTCTGGACCCGCTGCACTCGAACCGTTTTGACCGTTTGGAAGACACTCTGAAATTAGCCCTCCAGATGTGGGCTGGTGACGCCAAACCGTTTAAGGGAAAAATGTACGAGCTGCCAGAACCCCATCTGTCGCCGCAACCAGTCAGCCAGCCCCATCCGCCGATTTTGATAGGCGGTGGCGGCGAAGAGAAGACGTTGCGCTTTGTCGCTCTCTACGGTGATGCCTGCAATTTATTTGCTCATGACATGGACCAACTGGTCCATAAACTGGAGGTGCTTAAAAAGCATTGCCAGGATGTAAAGCGCGATTACGCTAGCATTGAAAAGTCGGTTCTAGCCGGCACCGATATCAACTCGGCTGCCAATGATCCCGGCCCAGTACTGGCAAGAGCCAAAAAGCTTAAAGACCTGGGCATTGACCACTTGATGTATTCAAATAGTAAAGATGCCGACCTTAATTCCTATAAGAAATTTGCCGTAACCGTTAAAAAGATGCACGAGTTATAAAATGGATCTCAAAGATTTATTTAAAAACTGCCTGAAGCAAGCCAGCAGTGTCGTATCTCAAGTCAAAACCTCCCAGTTCAAGGATCCGACACCGGATACTGAGTGGGACGTGAAGGATCTTATCCGGCACATGCTCTACGAATTGTCGTGGGCCGCGGACATCCTGGACGGCAAAACAGTTGCCGAAGTAGGCAATAAGTACAATACCGATCTGATAAATGATAACTTAAAGAAAAACTGGCAGTCGGCGGGTGAGAGAGCGCTGGATTCGCTGAACCTGGTCGGACTTAACCAGATAATCCATTTGTCTTACGGCGATTTTAAGGCGTCGCATTACATTCAGGAGCAGGCCAACGACCAGCTGATCCACGCCTGGGACCTGGGTAGTGCCATTGGCGTTGAAGTGAAGTTTGACCCGTCAATTGCTGAATTCCTCTACGAAGCCGCCCTGCCGCGCCAGCCTGAAATGGCCACCACCGGCCTGTTCGCACCGGCCATTAAAGTACCAGAATCAACCGATATCCAGACCAAATTACTGGCTTTGTTCGGGCGCCGCAGTTAAAACTAGGCACCACCGTGGCACATCCATATGCCTCTAAGTTTATTTTCTTGACACTGTAAAAAAATCTCTAAGTTATAATTTTAACGCCCTAGTTAATAATTAAAAGTCCTAACTTACTAATTGTTCCTGCTGAGGGGCATTAATTAGGGCAGTATTCAACTGGTCAAGCAGGTCGTCAATTTCCGTCCATTCCGGAATACCGGGCAGTACGTTGACTGGCTCGCCATCAGTTTTTTTGGTAATTCCCGCTGAGCTGAATTTATAAAAATCGGTATCAGTTGGCGAACATAGTTCTCTTTCACAATCAAACAATCTGACATCAATTCCGACGTTTTTAAATTCCATACCGGTTTCAACCAAGTCTTTGCGTAAAATTACATATTCTCTGGTCAATCTGGCTTGCAAAAAGACTTCTTCCATATCATCAACTGGGTTAATATTGACCCAATCCGAGTAATAATCCCGGTTAAGGGCGTCCCGGCCTGAATAAATATGACCGCCATTATAGAGGGCCACAGCTTCGGCGATACTTCTGGCCTTTTGAACTTTATGGGCAACTCTTCTTTCAGCCTCATATGTTGAGTGCTGCTCTTCATCCCAAACTTGTTGGTGTAGCCTGAAACTTGAAACTAACGATTCCCTTGGTTCCATATCAAGTATTTTATATAAGACCGATAGTTATGCAAGGTTAAGCGCTATTAAAGATAAATATAATCAAAATAATACCGTTTTTGTTTAATCCACTTTCGTCCTTTTGGACTCGTCAGCATGAAAGCACATTCATGTAGTGGGATGATAAGCAGATAGAAGCGAGGTGAGTGTTTTGGTTGGGGGGAGGTGGTGGCCGATGAATTCGGACAGACTCTCTCACGAGGAACACTTCAAAACGCAACACGGGAATCCGCTTTACTAAACCATCCCACCTTTCACAAGGTGTGTCTCGCGGCCCTCATGCCATACACCTTGCGGTGCTTCTGACTCTCACAGTCGGCAACCTTCCTATCCTTGCGATGGGCTGCTTTGTGCAAGAGTGCTGGGCGCCGAGTGTCGACTTCAAGCGGAGAGCGCTAAATGGGTCGGGACTCGACGGAAGGAAAACGAAAAATTGTAGCGGTGAAGCAAAAAATTAGCTAAAAGGCTAAGGCGGGTGGATGATTCCTCCCTTGGTCGTCGGTGGACGGTGTGTTCTGCTTCAAAAGCTACGGCGGGTGAGGGTGGATAGTAAATCCTCCCTGGGAGGCGTTAAGCGTTTGTCTCGGGTTGGCTGATGTTGCCTCATTTAACAGGAACTTCCTGTTAAGCAGTGTTGCTGCCTGATGGGGTAATGCTCATCAACTCACTTTCTCTTATTCAGATGAGGAACAACGGCTCAATGGCCGGGCCCTTAAGAAGTCGTGCCTCATCTGGAAATGTCTTATATCTGCTTATCAATTTACGCATCGGAGACTATTGTAGTCTCAACAATGATTGCAAAATTATAACAACATATTTATATAAAGTCAACAACTTGTATGTAATTTTTCTTATATTAGAATTAAGTTATGAACAGTTTGGCTTTAATAACAGATAGAATTAGGTTGATTTAAGTAGAAAACCGTTTACGGCTAATATTGTAATAAATACTTCTATATGATATAATAGCCTAGATATAGGAGAAAATATGAATAAATTACACCCGCCTTGCTTAAAAGGCACCACTGAGGGCATTGACTGTACCAACCGGCATGAGTTGGATGAGGAACTCTTGGCTGAAATCGATGCCGCCTGTACTGGCGAATATTTTTTGGCGCCGATTGGCCGAAGGGAGAGGGGTCTTGTGTCTCGAAAAAAGTTAAGATGCCCGATACCTGGTTGCGGGGCAGAGAGTGTGCTAAAAGAATATGACGATGGTGATCTGGAATGCGAAATTACCGGCGATCCGGTCATGCACGCACCGGTTCCGGATGAGAACTGTCTCCGGCTGCGCTCTATTGAGTAAAATATTTGTTTTATAAAACTTTAGATGCTTAGAGCTTTAATTAGCGCGTTTGCGTTTTAAATGGTTGAGTTCGATTTTGCGCAGGCGCAGGGCCTTGGGAGTAACTTCCAACAGCTCGTCTTTTTCGATAAAGTCCAGGCATTGCTCCAGGCTCAGGATAGTGGCCGGCGTCAGCTGGACGCTGCCATCACTTGATTTGGAGCGCATGTTAGTCAGGTGCTTGGCCTTGCAGACGTTCATCTCGATGTCGTCTTTGCGGTTGTTTAAGCCGACAATCTGACCAGCATAAACCTTCTCAGCCGGTCCCACGAAACAGATGCCGCGGAGTTCGGCGTCTTCCAGGGCGTAGGGCGTAGTCAGGCCGGTCTCATACGCCACCAAGGCGCCGTTACGTAACTTCGGCAGAGCCGGGCCCAGCGGCTTGTAGCCACTCAGCAGGCTATTCATGATAACAGTACCTTTGGTGGAAGTCATTAAAATGTTTCTCAGTCCCAGCAGGGTACGGGTCGGCAATTCGTAGACCAGTTTGGTTAAACCCTTGGAGGAGGCAAATTGCTCTTGGCAGACTGCCCTTCTCGGTCCTAATTCCATCTGGACGGTGCCGACATACTCAGCCGGAACCTCAATTATAAGTTCCTCGATTGGTTCGACAGTATGGCCATCTTTTTCTTTGGTCACTACCTGGGGCCGGCCGACTTCAAATTCATAACCCTCACGGCGGAGTGATTCAATTAGCACGCTTAAGTGCAGCTCACCGCGTCCGCTGACCAGGTAACCGATATTGTCTTCCTCGACTCGCAGTCCCACGTTGGTTTCCAGCTCTTTTTGCAGTCTTTCACCGATTTGCCGGCCGGTTAGGAAACGCCCCTCAGTACCCTTGAACGTACTGGTATTGGGTCCGAGATAAATCTTTAGCGTCGGCTCTTCAATTTCAATGATTGGCAGGGCTTCGGGAGACAGTTCATCGGCAATCGTTTCGCCGATCTTAACGTCAGGAATACCGGTAAGCTGGACAATATCACCGGCGGAGGCTTGCTCGATCTGTATCCGGCTGATGCCGTTACTAATCAGGATCTTATCAATTTTAGCTTTAGTGAATGAACCGTCTTTTTTGCAGACCGTAACTCTGTCGGCTTCCTTAATCGTACCGCGGTTGATCCGCCCGATGGCGTACTTGCCATTGAAAGAGTCCCAGGACAGGGCCGAGATCAGCATCTGCAGCGGTTTATCGGGCTCGACTTGAGGGGCGGGGATATCTTTAATAATCGCCTCAAATATTACTGATAAATCAGCGTCTTCGGACCAGTCGGTCGGCGGTTTGGCCCAAGCTTTGCCCTGCCGGCTGAAGGCATAAAAGACCGGGTAGTGGAGCTGGCTTTCATGAACCGCCAGTTCCAGGAACAGATCAGCTATTTCGTCTTCGACTTTGTCAATCCGAGAGAATTGCTTGTCAATTTTGTTGATAATGACAATCGGCTTTAAATTATTAGCCAGGGCCTTAGCTAGGACATATTTGGTCTGGGGCATCGGTCCTTCCTGGGCGTCAACGATTAACAGGCAACCGTCAGCCATGTTGATAGTCCGCTCGACTTCACCGCTGAAATCGGCATGGCCCGGGGTGTCGATAATATTGATCCGGTAACCGTCATGTTCGATTGAAGTAATCTTGGCGGTAATCGTGATACCGCGTTCGCGTTCCTGGTCGCCGCTGTCCATGATCAGCTGCTGGCTCATCTCGGCCTGGTTGTCCCTGAAAGCATGGGATTGCTTTAACAGACCATCTACAAGGGTGGTCTTACCATGGTCAACGTGCGCAATAATAATAATATTGCGAATTTTATTAGCGTCTTCGCTCATGAAAAATGACAGCGTTTATTAGCCCACTGCCCCTTTGCTTAAGATGTATTATACCATAAGCAACAGAAGTAAGCAAAAGTATAATCATGGACTAGTTAATTAGCTGGCTGCCAGAGGCGTATACTTAAAAGATATGTCTGACTATTACAAATCCAAACGAACTCATAACTTATATGACCAAACCGATACTAAACCGTTTCGTTTAAGCCGCAGCAAGATTGATTTATTCCTGGAATGCCCGCGGTGTTTTTATCTAGATCGAAAACTAGGTATATCTAGGCCGCCCGGTTATCCTTTCAGCTTAAACAGTGCAGTAGACGCCTTGCTCAAAAAAGAGTTTGATATGCACCGGGCTCATAGAACAGTCCATCCGCTTGTCAAAGCCTTCGGGCTTGATCTTATACCGTTGCAGCACGAGTCTATCGGGGTGTGGCGCGACAGTTTGCGCCAAGGCATAACTTATCAGATGCCGGATACCAACATTATTGTTACAGGTGGGGTTGATGATGTCTGGGTTGATCCTAAGACTGATGAAATAACGATTGTTGACTATAAAGCTACCAGCAAGAACGGGGAAGTTAACCTTGATGCCGCCTGGCAAGACGGCTATAAACGCCAAATGGAAGTCTACCAGTGGTTATTCAGGCGTAACGGTTTTAAAGTTTCCAAGACCGGTTACTTTGTTTATTGCAATGGTAAAGCTGATCGTGATGCTTTCAATGCCACGCTTGAGTTTGATATTAAACTCTTACCATATACCGGAGATGATGGCTGGGTAGAGGCAACTGTGCTGGGAGCACATAAGGTATTGTGTTCAGATACAGTTCCTAAAGCTAAAAATGGTTGTGATTATTGTGCCTACTACAATGAGCGTAAGATACTTGATGAATGATACTTCGAACCTATTTTGACTCATATAAAGATAAGACTATAACTATTGAGAACGAAGAAGGTGAACCCTTCCCCGAAGAGGGAGACGTGATTTACCTAGATGGTTTTGATGATGAAGGTATTGTGGTTGGCAGAATACTATACGATAAATATAATGTCAGAACTTATGAGATTCTGGAATTGCACATTGAAGGATCTTTTGGCGATAGAGATTTAATGAGGTAAGAATAGCTTAATATCACACCAGATGCCAAGCGTATAATATGGGGCATGAACCGTTATCTACCCCTACTTGTACTCATAAGTTTTATCGGTTTCTTGCTTGCGATGTGTATTTGGGGTGTTGTGTCGGGAGTAGTTAATCCTTTTATCGCAGCAATTTTAATTGTTGGCGAAATTGCTGTAATCCTTGCTAAAATGAGGCAAAGTATAATCCATAATACAAAGCTTAATATACGTAATGAGAAATACCCTCATTTATCTGATCAAGATAAGATAAAACTTGGTAAGTTGTAACAGTCTTAAAGAAATACCACTGTGATAGAGCCATGGTTATATCCAATAGTACTTATAGCCAAGTAGCAAGGGAACTCTTGTACCGAATCTATACCTATACAACTTCAACAATACTTCTAATTGACCTTGATTTAATTTTCTATCTTTTAACTTTATATTACTGTTTTTACTTACCATACTTATACTACCTATCCTCA
>Ga0182030_10011085_pt1 | contig 18212 bp, 13 predicted proteins | sample 812S3MmetaG_FD_121299 | JGI IMG/M metagenome (GOLD analysis project Ga0182030, IMG submission 121299) | Permafrost microbial communities from Stordalen Mire, Sweden - 812S3M metaG (Illumina Assembly) | ecosystem: Environmental > Terrestrial > Soil > Wetlands > Permafrost | place: Sweden...
ACCCTGCATGCACCTCCACAAAGCCTGAGACCGAAAGATTCTGCGTTTCTTGCAGATCCGGGGTGCTGAGTATCTCGTCACGCCAAGTACCGCAGAGGATCAGCACGTTAACCCCATCTCCGGAGTTTGCTCGCGCAACTTCGTGAGGAGTTGCCAATACCGACCGGCCCGACTGAATACTTGCCACAACCCGGGAGTTGATATCCGGACGCGGATTGGCTAATTCCGTATCCGCGAATTCAGGCGAGATGAGCACCGAAGCGCCAAAACCAACCATTCTGTGCCCTCGATGAAGGGAGCTCGACTCGAGCACACACGAGTTAAAAAATCGATCTCGAATCAGCTGCTTCCACGCCTCAAGAGCAGCCTCGGCTCCCACTAGGGCGTCACCTCGGTACTTAGGCTGAATCGACAGGCCTGGCTCGATATCGTTCCACGTGGCGGGGCGCCAAGTAATCGGCATTCAGCGAACCTCGCGGAATTTTAGCATGGAAATTCGCAAAGGCTATCTTTTAGATCATTGCACGCGGGCGCGATTCCAGTGTATGGTCCCGGAATACGACTCGTTCGTTGCCGCATTCCCCCTCAGAGCCGGACCGGTTGGGTCGTACCGCGCCTCGAACATTGAAGCCACTCGCAGACGCGTACCTACCCAGTTCCAGCGGAAATCTGAACAGTTGAGGAGATCGACATGACAATTGATCGAGAAATTCTCCGGCCGTCCCATTCAGATTCAAGGCCCTCCCCCGCAAGGCGACGGACGAAAAAGATGGTTGCAATTGCCCTGGCTTCTCTGGTCTGTTGCGCCACGGTTGGTTCAACCGGCTGCACCAGTGGCTTACAAAACACAAAATTAAGCTTCGGTCCGTCCGGAGCCGAGGTCACCGCTGCCGCAATCGGAGTTGGCGTCGTGGTGGTGGTTGGCACGGTCGTCCTTATTCATGTTCATCATAGTCATCACACTGTGAAGGGCTGTGTCTTCAGTGGCCCAAATGGTCTCCAGGTTCAGGATCAAGGCGATATGAAGACCTATGCCCTGGCTGGCAACACAGCGAACATCACGGTGGGTGACCTCGTCCGGTTCTATGGGACGAAGGTAAAGCAAGTGAAAGGCAGCGCCGGCAATCAGCCATTTACGGTTGAGAAGATCAGCAGGGACTACGGACCGTGCAAGGTGAATTCCGGGCAGCCTGCCAGCGCTCCCATCGCCAGGTAAATAGCTGTTTCGGACCCTCATGGCCAACGCTGCGAACTCGTGAAGGATAGTCACTCTCTTCGGATATTCGTCGTGATATAGGTTGCAGATACGGCCGTGATCCGCAACTACCGCATGAATAAGCTTCCCCTGCTTCTTCTCGGCCTTCTCCTCAGTGCCTGCGCCTGCGGCGTGCTGCGCGGGCAGAGCTTCGATCTCGGCGCTGGCCGCGAGCCAATCGCGCCGCTCGATGGATTGTGGCGTTTTCATCCCGGCCACGATCCGGCCGGGGCCAATTCCGGCTTCGACGATTCAAAATGGTTGTTGCTCCGCTCACCTTTAACCCTTGGCGCGCAGAGACGTTCGAATTGCCATGGAATGGGCACCTTGGCTTGACGGTGGGGTTATTCCGGCCCGTCGCGTGTGGATTGTGTCACAGAATCGGTCCTGGAATGTCAGCAAGAGACACCCGATTTCACAGGAACGCAATGTCAGTTGACCTTAAATGCCCAAACCGCGTTTCGACGACCGCTCGCATTTGGCGCACAATTTGGCAATCTGGCTTGGAGGCAGGAGCCCTCCAGTTGCAATCGGCGTTTGACATTGCGGACCTGCTTCAGCGCCGAAGCCGAGAATTAGCCCCGTTGCCCCGATCCTCTGTTCGCTGAAATTACCGCACTACTCGGCTCTCAAAGCCTCAACTGGATTCACCGCGGCTGCGCGGCGGGCTGGAAGATAGCTCGCGCATGCGGCGCACGCCGCCAGAACCAAAGGGACCGTGATGAAGGTGAAGGGATCGAGCGGACTGATGCCAAACAGCAGCGACTTCATAAGCCGCATCAGGGCCGCTGCCGTGACCAAACCAATCGCCACTCCCACCCCTGTCAGCACCAAAGCGGATCGTACGAACATCCACTTCAGCTCGCTCCTCTGCGCGCCCAGCGCCAGGCGAATGCCGATCTCCCGCGTCCGCTGCGAAACCGTGTAGGAGATAACACCGTAGATACCGATAATCCCAAGCCCCAGCGCCATCGAGCCCGCAATCGCCAGCATCGTCAGCGTGAACGAAGTCCGCGCCAGCGACTGGCTATAGAGATTCTGCATCGTTTCCACCGTCGCCAGCGGCACGTTTCCGTTGACTGACCAGACGGCCTGCTGCATCTCGTTCAGGAAACCTGTTGTCCCGGCGCGGTCGCTGTGAATCACATACGTGACAAATCGCAGCCCGCCCATCTGGGGCGGAGTTGCGTAACGGTCCGAGAAGATGGCCGGCCAGTAGACGATGGCCGGGGCCTTATCATCCACGCCGTGTACCCGCACGTCCTCCACAACGCCAATCACCTGCTGCCAGGGCGAGCTCGAGTATTTTCGAACCCGTTTGCCGATGGCAGCGGCAGCCGAACCCCATGACTCGCGCGCAAAGTTCTCTGACACCATCACCATGGGCAGCACATTGTTCAGGTCATCCCATGTGAAGTCGCGGCCTGCCACAACCCGCGTGCCCAGCGTGTGAAAGTATCCGGGTGAAACGTAGTTGTAGAGCCGCAGCGGCGGTTCTCCGCCCTCATACTTTTTGCCTTCAACTGCCATCAGGTCCCAGTTCGGATCATTTCCGTCCATGGGAACGCCAGCGGCAAATCCAACGGAAGTGACGCCTGGAATGGCCGCAAGCTGGTTGGCGATATTGCGCTGCATTTGCGCCACGGTGTGTGGATCGGGAGCCTGCAACTCTGGAATCCAGATGTTCACGGTCTGCAGATGGGCAGCGTCTTTAAAGCCCGGCTCAACGTTGCGCAGCGCGGCAAACGTGCGGATCATCAGCAGCGCGCTCACCAGAAGCACCAGCGCCATGGCCACCTGCGCCACAACCAGTGCATTCCGCGAACGATGACGCGCGCGGCTTGCGCTGACCGTCCGGTTTGCGCCCAGCAGCCCTGCGGAAGCATGGGTCCGCGCATATTTGAGCACTGGAATCAAGCCGAAAAGCAATCCGCAGAAAACCGAAAGCAGCAGCGTGAATCCCAGCGAACTCCCATCGAGCGCTATCTCGCTCATGCGTGGCAAATCTGCGGGGCCGATAGCCACCAGGAGCCGCAGGCCTGCGTAGGCTACTCCAATCGAGAGCACGCCGCCCATCAGGCCCAACGCAACGCTCTCCACCAGCAGTTCGCGCGCGGTCCGCCAGAGACCCGCTCCTAACGCGGCTCGTACCGCAAGCTCCTGCTGCCGCGATTCCGCGCGCACCAGCAGCAGATTGGCCACGTTGGTGCACGCAATCAGCATCACCAGCCCCACCGTCGCCATCACCACCCACAGCACGCTGCCAATGTTGCCCACGACCTTGAGCTTGAGCGAACGAAAATTGGGCGCGATCCTCCATTTCTCGTAGGAGTGCGAATTGGTGCCGGGGCCGTTCGACCAGGTATCCATCCACAGGGGAACCAGCCGCGCAAGGTCAGCGTCAGCCTGGGCGAGCGAAACTCCGGGCTTGAGCCGCCCAATGCCGTCATATCCAAACGGGTACATCCTGAGCGTCGCGCGATCCAGAGCCATCGGAAGCAGAAGATCGAAATCCTGATCGATCATCCGAAAGCCACGCGGCATCACGCCCACAATCTCCCGCGTCACCCCGTCCACCTGGATAACGTGGCCAATCACACCGCGCTCGCCACCAAATCGCCGCTGCCAGTAGCCGTAGCTCAGCATCACCGTTTTGCTGCCGCGCGGGTCTTGATCGGCAGTCGAAAACCACTTGCCGGCCACGGGCGGAACGCCGAGCGACTCCAGCACGCCGCCGCTCACCAATGCGGCATTTGCCTGGTCCGGCTGCGCGATGCCGGTGACGTTGGCGTAACGCATTGCCCAGATCCCCATCGACTCAAACGAATGGTTGTGCTCTGCAAAGGTTAAGAACATCGACGGCGAAAGGCGCAGGCCGCTGTTAAAGTTGGCCAGCCCGTCTGCGCCGGGTGCATCCAGCCACAGCGACGTCAGCCGGTCTGAATCCGGATACGGCAGCGGCTTCAGCAGCACACTGTTCAGTACGCTGAACACCGCCGTATTCGCGCCGATGCCGATGGCCAATGTCAGCAGCACCGTGGCCGCGAATCCAGGAGATTTTCTGAGCCGTCGAAAGGTGAGCTTCACGTCCGCAAGAATCGATTCGAGAGCCGGCCACTGCCAAGCTTCGCGGCTGCGTTGCTCGATCAGCGCGACATTGCCAAATTCGCGCCGCGCCCTTTGCTCGGCCTGGGCGCGCGGCATTCCCTCGTCCATCAGTTCGTCGGCTCTCTCCGCAATGTGCTCCTGAATCGAGACGGAGAGATCGTTGTAGCGCCGGCTGCGCCGGAATAACCCGTAAAGAAACTGCATGCCTGACCTCCCGCTCTGGGTGCCCCAGGTCCCTCGCACTTGGCGACCTGGCAGATTCATATCCACGTGGTCGCGGAACTAGACCCCAGCCACAGCCAACACTCGTGTGATGCCGGTAAACATCTTTTCGAAGCTGACGACTTCTTTTTCCAGGTGGCGCAAGCCTGCCTCCTTGAGCCGGTAAATCCGGGTGGGCCGGCCCTTGGAGGAGACGCCGACCTCCGATTCGAGCCAGCCTTCGCGCAGCATCCGTTGCAGAGCCGGATAGAGCGAGCCTTCTTCCACCTGCAGCAGGTTGTCTGAAACCTCTTTGATGTGCTTCACGAGCGCATAGCCGTGCATCGGCTTCAAGCGCAGCGACTGCAAGATCATGATCTCCAGCGCGCCGGGGAAAAGGTCGCGGTGTTCGGGATTCTTTGCCATAGCGAGAATAGTACATCAACAATACCTATTTGTAAAATAGTATTTTCTAGTTTAGGTATCCGGAACCTGAGAACCTGTCCGGAAACTGCGACTGCGAGGACTGATTTGATACGACACGGCGTACGCAACCGGATGATATCAGTGCTAGCACTTTCCTCATTATGTAAAGGTTTACACGCACAATTGTGTGCGCAAAAAACATGTCAATTTGTGCACTTTTAGCGTCAAAAACGGCCTTATTTCATGTCATTTTGCACTGTTTGTCACACGTTTGAGTACGCGCATACGCGTACGCTACGCGGTGATTTTGCCATCGCTGCGTACGCAACTGACCGCACTCGCGGCGGCGCGCCGTTGGCAATGTAGCGCCGGCCTCCAGACCTTCCCCATCGGCTGCCAAACACCATTTCCCGCCCCTTGCGCCCACTGTGAGAAATGCGGGCTGAGGGTCGGGGCATTGCCGGGGGCCCCAGGCCAGCTCTGCGCTGGTTCTCACCGGCTTATTGTGCGCCCGGCTCCAACTGGCCAGCGGCTGGATCGGTAGGAAAGACCAGTTGCCACATTTGCGGGGGATTCGCGGTCTGTTCAGCGACGGGGACGAGCGCAACCTGCACCGGCTGTTCTGGAAATTCAGCGGGCTTGCAGCGCATTTGGGCATTGGCCACCGGCACCTGGAAGATGGACTTCGAGCTTGCGGGAACCTGGTGAAATGTCGATAGGTCAAATGAGTTTTGAGCCTGCATTTCACTGAAATAAACAGGATTCGCGCCGGACGATACACCGAGGAGCCATGGACCGAAGCGCAGGCTCCGTGCCGGCCCTGAACTCTTTCCGAATGCTTCAACATGCAAACTCATGTGATATTTCACGGCGATGATGTCTCCGGCCGCGGCCTTGTCGATGACTAAACCGCTCGCAGTGGAGCCGTTGTGGGTGAGGGTTACGCGGTCTGCCCAGGATGGTTTGAAAACAGTAAGCTTCTGATCTTTCTGGGCAGCGTGTATTTCGATTATCACCTCGCCATTGTTGCGGAGATTCGATGTGGCCTGGGCTAAAATGGCATTTGAATCGAATCGACTGTCGATGGGAAAGTCAAAGAACAATTCGTCTCCCGATACGCGAAACGATGAGTTCCGCAGATCGGGGAAGGCGCGCAAGCCATGCAAGGTACAGCACCACCAGGCCCGCACAATGACCTGCTCCGGGACGCCATCCTGATTGAGCTTGCCGTGGCCGAAATCCCCGGTCGCAAACTGGTTCATTGAGAACTCGTTGAAGTAAGTGTTCTGCGCCATATTCAGATAGATTGGATCGCCTGTCGCGCGGTAGAGGGACAGGTTTAGGCGAAGCCAGTCGCACTCGGCGCAACCCTCGGTTCGATATTTCTTTGGTGTCCACCCCTCGGGAACGCCGCCGGTAATGAGCAGGTCGCCGGAGTGCACTACATCCTGCCAGGCTGCGATCACCTGATTGAGCCAGGCAGCTTCGCCAGTGGCGATATGTAAATCCAAAGTCCCTCGAAGGCTGGTGAGATAGCCGTGAACGTGGTCGCCTGGCCGGCGGCTTATTCGTCTTGAAATGGCTGCGCATAAATCGCGATAGCGGTCGTCGCGTGTGGCAGCGTAAAGCGCCGCAAGCCCTTCTGTCTGCTGAGTCCAGCAAATATAGGAAGATGCGAAATGGTCCGCGCTGAACGCATCGGTCATTTGCTGCGAGTTAAAGCGCGGCGCAATGCGCAGCAGGAAATCGCCAAGCCTCTTCGCGGAAGCAAGAACCGCAGGGTCGTGGGCCAATGCATAGTACTCCATCAGACCGACCAGGAGGCGGCCGTTTCCCCAAAGCAGGGCGAGGTCGTCGTCGCCAGGCTGATCGTAATGGAATGCGCCGCCAAAATAGCCATCCACATGCTGCTCGGCAACCACTCTGTTAACCACATTGGGCAACAACGGGAAGGACTCACCAAAGCTCCGCGCGGACGAGGCCAGGGCTCCAATCCAACGGCCGGAAAGATCGCCGGAGAAGTTCGTAAACCGGCGGCCGGTGCCGCCTTGAACGTCTTCAAGCAGGAACTCGGGAGTGTAGACGGGAGCTGTGCCGTGAAGGACGCGGTCGCGCGTGAGGCGATATCGGGCTATGTCGGGGCCGGCTGCCGGTTCGGACTCCCTCGCGGATCCTGCGGCCGGCCCTGCGGCTTCGAAGGCTGCGTTGCAGCGTGCCGGAGTGAGAGCCTCGTGCGCTGCCAGAGAAAGGCTTGCGGCCTGTGCTATGAAGGTTCTTCTGTTCATATGTGCCTCCTATTCATTGTGCGACCTGCGAATCCTATTCTCTGAAATTTGTCGTTTGGCAACGAGCGATTTTTGAGTCCCGCGTTGTTCGCTTTCGGACAACGAATTGCGTTTCCGTACAGGATTTCGAGGCGAGCGAATTGTTGAAGGCGACTATCTGCTGCAAAATGAATTGCTTGCGATTCTTGCTGGTTTGGCAGGGAACGTGCAAATTCATTGGCACGTACTGGTGTCCTCGGAGGAATCGATGGGGAATCTGCTTCAGGATCTTCGTTTCGCGTTTCGTCAGCTCAGGAAGGCTCCCAGCTTTGCCGTGACGGCGGTGCTGACGCTGGCGCTTGGAATCGGCGCAAACACTGCCATCTTCAGCCTGGTGAACTCGCTGCTGCTGAAGCCGCTGCCGATTGCAAATCCCCAACAATTTGCGATGCTGGGCCAGCGGCAGAACAATGGCGCCTTGCTCCCAATTTTCTCACTTCCGGAGTTCAAGCAGATCCGTGCCCAGACCCAGGACTCGTTCAGCCAGGTGATTCTGGATACTACCGGCCTGGATGGTTTTGCAACGGAAGGGCAGCAGCCGCAGCGCGTTATGACGTCGTATGTGAGCGGCAACTTCTTCGATTGCCTGGGATTGAAGCCGGCTGCGGGAAGGCTGCTGTTGCCCAGCGAGGGCGAGGTTCTGGGCCGGGACAACGTGCTTGTTCTCGGCTACGACTTCTGGAATGAGAAATTCAACAGCGATCCCAACGTGGTGGGTCGACAGGCAACTATCGACGGACATCCTTTCACGATTGTCGGCGTTGCGCCGAAGGGGTTCAGTGGCGTGCAGAGCTTTGTAAAGATAGCGGCGTATATGCCGGTATCGGCGGTAACCGTGGAAGGGATGACGGCGGACTTTCTGAATGGCTGGCAGAACCGCAGTTTTATCGTCTATGGCCGCCTCCGCCCTGGAGTCAGCTTCAAGCAGGCAACTGCCGAATTGAGTGTCATTGGCAACGACATGACGCGCCAGCATCCCGACTTTGAAAAGCAAGTCGCAATTTCAGCCCTCCCCGAGCCGAGTATGCGAATCGGCGCGGGCGATCCAAAGATAATGCCGATTATTGCGGCTCTGTTTCTGTCTCTTGCCGGCATGGTTCTGCTTCTTGCCTGTGTAAATGTAGCCAACCTGGTGCTGGTGCGCGCCACCGTTCGCGAGCGCGAAATGGCGATTCGTACGGCGCTGGGCGCGCAGCGTTCGCGCCTGATTGTGCAGATGCTTACCGAGAGCTTGACTCTGGCGCTGATGGGCGGAGGGATGGGCGTGATTCTGGGCATGTGGGCTAGTTCCGCGTTGGGTCACCTTGATATCCACGCCGATTTGCCCGTGAACCTGGCATTTGATTTTGACTGGCGCATTTTCTTCTATTCGTTTGCCATCGCCATGCTGGCCGGGGTGGTTGTGGGACTGGTGCCCGCGATCCGGATCGCAAGGTCGAATGTGAGCAAAGTGCTGCACGAAGGCGGCCGCGGTGTGACCGGGGGGCGTCACTGGTTCCGCGACGGCCTGGTTGTTTTCCAGATCGCCGGCTCTCTGGTGCTGCTGGTGATGACCGGCTTGTTTGTGCGGAGTCTGGGGGCCATGCAGACCATGGACTTTGGATTCAAGCCGGACAACGTGCTGAACTTTGTCATTGATGCCAACGAGATCGGAATGAAGGATGCGCAAACACACGAGCTGACAGACAATATTCTGGTTCGTCTTCGTCAGCTTCCCGGGGTGATCTCGGTGAGCCACGCGAACTCGACGCCGATGGGTTACTTCAACAGCGGCGATACGATGATCATCGATGGCACTTCGGCTCCAACCGATTCCGGCGCATTCGGCGCGGGCGACAGCATTGTCACTCCCGACTATTTCAATGGGATGGGCATCGATTTTGTGCGCGGCCGCGCGTTTACCCAGGCCGACGATGCGCATGGCAGAGATGTGGCAATCGTCAGCGAGAGCACGGCGAAGAAGTACTGGCCCAATCAGGATGCCATGGGCCGCACCTTTCGCATGGCAAGCGAGAAGGACCGCAAGCTTGAGATCGTGGGAATTACTCGCGATGCGGAGTTTCAGATCTTTGGCGGCGGCAAGACGCGGCCATATGTTTTTCTCCCGTATGCCCAGCACGTGGCCGGCAACAGCCTGATGGTCGTACAATTGCGAACCCAAAACGATCCGCTGGGGTACGCTTCATCTGCGGTAAAGACCGTACACAATCTTGCGCCACAGCTTCCTGTGTTTCAAGTGCAGACCATGCGCCAGGGGCTCTATACCCTGAACGGACTTCTGCTCTTCCAGATCGGGGCATCGCTGGCGGCAGCAATGGGCGGGCTGGGGCTGACGCTGGCGGTAATTGGCCTTTATGGCGTGGTGTCGTACGCGGTAAGCCGGCGGATGCACGAAATCGGCCTGCGGATGGCGCTTGGAGCCAGCCGCGGAATTGTCTTCAGGATGATCTACCGTCAATCGATTGTGATTGTCGCGGCAGGTCTTGGGTTTGGCCTGGTTCTGGCATTTCTGTTGGCGCAGGCGGCGGGCAGCTTTGTCGTGGTCAGCGTGAAAGATCCGTCGACGTACGCGGTTGTTGCGCTTGTGCTGGCGATGGCGGCGCTTGGTTCCTGCTATTTGCCGGCGCGGCGAGCCATGAGTGTAGAGCCGATGGTGGCGCTGCGCGAGGACTGAGTCGGCGGGGTTTCGACCGCGCTTTTCCCTCGGGCCCATGTACCATTTGGGCATGGCACTCGTTGAGGTCGACGCGGTTTGGAAGAGCTATCCCATGCGGGCGGGGCGCGGGACCGAGTTGCGGCACGTGGTCGAGGATGTTTCGCTGGCGATTGAGGCCGGCGAAACCCTGGGGCTGGTGGGCGAATCGGGCAGCGGCAAGACCACCCTGGCGCGGATGATTCTGGGGCTCGTGACGCCCAGCCGGGGTACCGTTCGCGTACTGGGAGTCGATGTGGCGAAGGCTACCGGCAAGGAGCTGAAGCATCTGCGCCGCCAGATGCAACCCGTCTTCCAGGATCCTTATGCCGCCCTGAATCCGCGCATGAATGTGCTCGAAATCGTGAGCGAACCCTTTTTGATTCATCGAGACGATGTGGGGATTAGGACGGGCCGCGCCAGCCTGCGGGCCAAGGCCGTGGAGCTTTTGAAGGAGGTTGGGTTGGATGAATCGGCGCTCTTGCGGCATCCACACGAGTTCTCAGGCGGGCAGCGGCAGCGCATAAACATTGCCCGCGCATTGGCGCTGAGACCCAAACTGTTGATTTTGGATGAGCCGGTTTCAGCGCTGGATGTGAGTGTTGGAGCGCAGATTGTGAACCTGCTGCGAGGCCTTCAGCGCGATTACTCGCTGACCTACCTGTTCATTTCGCACTCCATGCCGCTGGTGCGCTATCTGTCGACGCGCATTGCGGTGATGGAGCGGGGACGGCTGGTTGAATCCGGAGAGGCAGTTGCGCTGTGCGCCAATCCGCGAGAGCAATATACCCGCCAACTGATTGCGGCCACGCCGGAGTTGCCTGCCGGCGTGGCCTGATCGACACCATACAAAGCCGACCCTATTGCGGTTGCGGCGGTGTTGCCGGTGGCGGCGTGTTGGACGCCGGCGGCGTTGACGGCGCTGGCGGCGCCTTGGGCTGCGGCACGGGCGTCGGCTGTGCCGAAGGCGGCGGAGGCGTTGACGGATTGCCGGGGATACCAGGTGACAAAGACGTGCCCGGAACCGATGGCGATGGAGGCGTGCCTGGAGCTGCTACTTTGGGTGCTACGCCTTGAGCCGGCCCGATACCGGTCGCTCCCGGCGCGGACGGCGCTCCCGGAGCGCCAGGGCGCTGCATGTTGGGCCGGCCGCCGGGCATCATGCCCATTGGCGGACGCGGTTGCATCGGAGGCGGAGCGTCGGCTACGTCCAGGAGTTCGACGTCGAAGATCAGGTCGGACATTGCAGGAATTCCCGGGTGGTCCGCGCCACGGTCTGGAATGGCCCTCGTCCCATAAGCGAGTTGCCAGGGGATAAAGATTCGGCGCTTGCCGCCAGCCTTCATGCCGCCAAAACCCTGGTCAAAGCCCGGAATGGTGCCGCCGACACCCTGATGGAACGGAAAGGACTGGGGTTCGCCCATCTTGGGTTTGCCGTCGGGGCCCAGAACTGGTTTGCCATCCTTGTCTCGGATCGGCGGTCCGGGGTGATCGTAGGAGGAGTCGAATTTGACGCCATCGGCGGCACGGTAACCGGTGTAATGGACCTTCAACAGCTTGCCTGGTTCGGCCGCCGCGCCGGTGCCGACCTTGATTTCCAGGTAACGCAAGGCGACCGTGAATACCGGCTTCTGGATTCCCTTGTGCACGGGAATATTGGCCGGCGCCTTGATGTACCGGGCAACGTTCGGATTAGCTGGAAGCCCGGGTTTGGCTGCTGGAACAGCGGGCTTCGGCGCAGTGGCCTTGGCAACCGGTTTAGCTGCGGAAGTCGCATGCGTTGCTGACGAAGGCGAAGGAGCAGGAGTTTGGGCGCCGGCGGAAGTTAAGGTTGCCGCCAGGGACAGAATCAGAATCGCGTGTTTCATTGTGTTGTCAAGCTCCGAGGTAGTTCTTCAGGCGAGTGTATCAGGCGCTCCCGCCCGTGCGCATCCGGCTGGTTGTTGCAGACTGACGCATCCACTCCAGAATAGGAAAACAAGGCCCTTATGCATCTTTATGTTGATTGCGGTTAAAGTGGTTGGTGGCCTCTTATCTGCTCCATGTACTGCGCATACTCTGGCTCCCGGCGGCCTCGTTTGTGGCTGGAGTGTTGAACACCATCGCCGGCGGGGGATCGTTCTTATCGCTGCCGGCCTTGCTGGCCAGCACCACCGCGGCCGGAATCGGCGCTGTATCCGCGCAGGCCACAAACACCGTGGCTCTGTGGCCGGGGCAACTCACCTCATTGGTGGCGTTTCGGCAACAACTCCGAGCGTATGGCTGGAAGCTGCTGCCGCTGGCGATTGCTTCGGGTGTGGGCGGCGAGATAGGCGGCCTGCTGCTGATCTATACCCCCAACAAGAGGTTTCGCGAACTGCTGCCGTGGCTGTTGTTGTTTGCCGCGGTGCTTTTTGTGCTGAGCTTCCCGCTGGGGCGCTGGCTGGCCAACCTTTCAGACGGGCGGCGCTACAACAAATCGCTGATCATAGGCATGGTGGTTGTGAGCGTCTACGTGGGTTACTTCGGCGCCGGCGGGGGTTTTCTGGCCATGGCGCTGTTCGGCTTCTGCGGGGTCCACGATATTCACGAGATGAACGCGCTAAAGGTGCTGACCGCGGCCGTTTCCATTGGCATTCCGGCAATCCTGTTTATGGCGACGGGCCGGGTTGCGTGGCAATTTTGCCTGGTGATGGCGTTTCTGGCCGGGCTGGGCGGCTACCTGGGCGCGCACCACAGCCGCAAGGTGAACCCGCGGGTCATGCGCTGGTCGGTCGCTGTAATTGGTTTCGCGACCGCGGGTTACTTTTTTTTGCAAAACTATCTGCATCACCCGTAGGGAGCCCATAAATAAGTCGGCATTGTGTGTGGGCGCGAAATTGGTCGTGCCCTTTCAAACTTGGGAAAAAACTACGAATCCCACCCCAGGACCGCGTGCGTCCGGGTCCGCAGACCGCTGGATTCACGCGCGCCGAACGTTGCTGAAACAGTAGCTACCGGTTGGCCGGTCATCCAACAGCGATGCCGCGTTCGCTGTTCATGCCAGCAATTCACACTAACCGCGGCTCACTGTTAACCGTCAACTCTGTAACAATGGAGACGGGCGCCGCGTCGCGAAAAACGGTCGCTCAGTGAACCTCCTCCTCGACTGTTGTTGTGCTATGGAATCCGGGCCGGAGGTCCGTGGTCGATCATGTCTATCTATACTAGAACGCTTGCTGCCGCGCTTTGCCTGGCCGCTTTGAACATGAGAGCAGTGCCCGCTCAGTCACCGGCAATCGGTTGCTCCAAAGACAAGAACCACTATTCTTGCGACAAGGCACAGTTTACGAAAGCCCTCAAAGCCGCCAGGGTTGTCGCCGTTGAAACACATCCGTTTAATCAGGTTTCTGCTGGGGCACTTGAGGGCCTGGCCAGAGAACTCGGCAAGAGTGTTCAATCTGGTTCCGCGGATCTCATTTTTGTGCTGGGGGCGCCTGACCCCGACGGGATCTATATCGGACCCAACGATAGAGAACTGGCATCGATCCGGGTGTTTCAACCGGGACCAAATGGCGAGCGCGGTCAACTGCTATGGGTCGAGAGCTTTATCGGTCAACCAGACATGCCTTGGCCGATGGTGGTTCATGGCGCCATTCAGCAGTTCAAAAATGAGTTCAAGTAAGCTCGTTGGGCGCTTTCGGAGACGAAATGCAGATCCTTCGACTCGCTGCGCTCCCTCACGATGACAGTATCAAGGGGGGAGGATGACGGCAGCAAATGGGGCATACGGCAGGTTTACCGCGCCAGCAACCCGGCCAGTAGCGCTGTTCTTGGCGCAAGGTGCTCCACAACAATCGACTCATGACGGGCATGCGCGCCCTCGCCTACGGCGCCCAATCCGTCGAGCGTGGGAATGCCGAGCGCCGCTGTAAAGTTGCCGTCGGATGCGCCACCCGTAGCAGCTTCTTCCAGTTCGAAGCCAAGCTCCGCGGCCAGCGTCCGGGCCTTGCGGTAGAGCTTGACGGTTCCCCGGGTTCGCTCCATCGGTGGGCGATTGATGCCGCCGGTTACCGCCAGCGCGCATCGCTTGTCAATCGGATTCAGCCCTGCAAATCTTCGCTCGATGCGGGGGCCGTCCGCCTTGCGGGCAATCCTGACATCGACTTCAGCCCAGGCCTGAGCCGGAATCACGTTCAGCTTCGATCCGCCGCCGGCCAGGCCGACACTCGCGGTGAGGCGATGGTTGAGGTCGGTCCAGCCGCTCACTGTCTCCACCACGCGGGCCAGTTCGCAAATGGCGCTCGCCCCTTTTTCAAAGTCGACGCCCGCGTGGGCCGCCACTCCGGTCACATCAATTCGCCAGTTGCCGGTTCCCTTGCGGGCGGTTTTACAAGCCAACCCTTGTGCCGGCTCCAGCACGTAAACGGCGGCGCACCCAGCTGCCAACTGTTCCGTAATGGGCCGCGAAACGGGACTGCCTACCTCCTCGTCGCTGGTGAGCAGCAGGACGATTTCGCGCTGCAAATGGCGGGCTTCGGCGAGCATTTCAATCGCGGTCAAGGCCATGGCCGCACCAGCTTTCATGTCCAGCGTTCCAGGCCCCCAGAGCCGGCCGTCCGCCAGACGGCAAGGCATGGTCTTGAGGGTGCCGAGCGGCCAGACCGTGTCCAGATGGCCAAGAAGGAGAATTCTTTCTGGAGAATCGGGGCCGGGTGTGGACCGTGGCGATTTCGGCCCGAAGCGCGCCTCCAGCACATTGCCAAAGCTGCGCTGACGATGCAACTTGACGCGTCCGCCCAATGCCCTGGCATGAGCGACGACCAGGCCAACACAGGCATCCACCGCGGCTTTGTCGTCGGAGGGCGACTCCATCCGAACAAGTTTTTGGATGAGGCCGATCAGCGCGGACTCACTGCGCCGGGCTCCGGCAAGCAGGGCGCGCATGGAGATGGGAAGATCGGCGAGGGAGGGCATCTTGAGGCCTTTCAGGGGTTTCCGCGCGGATAAAAACCGGAGACTCTATGATTTTACTCGGGGTTGTGACAGGATTACTGGCCTGATTCCGAAGCCGCAATGGAGTCTGAAAGGCTCATAGTGTGGCTAAAATGCCACAGCAGCGAGAAGCCACTTCCCGTCTAATCTAACGGTAGAGCCCACTTTTTACACAGCCTGAGAGGTTTTTTGCCGCACCCTGCACACTTGGAACAGACGATTGCTGAGCCTCTGGAGTTCATTGGGGTCGGGCTCCATTCCGGCGCGCCAGTAACCATGCGGCTGCTGCCTGCTCCGGCGGGCTCGGGCATTGTCTTTCGCCGTACCGATCTCGACAACTTTGAGATTCCCGCCGTCGGCCGCAACGTGGCCAAGGTCAGCTATGCCACCAGCCTGATGCGCCAGGGCGTGCTGATCCAGACCACGGAGCATCTGCTTTCCGCGCTGATCGGCATGGGCATCGACAATGTGATTGTGGAGCTGGACAACCTGGAGTTGCCCATACTGGACGGAAGTGCACTGCCTTATGTGGAGGCTTTCCTGAGCGTCGGCATCCGCACCCAACGACGGCGGCGCGAGACCATCCGCGTGCTGCGCCCTGTGGAGGTGCGCGACGGCGACAAGTTCATCGGCGTCTATCCGGGTTCCGGCTACAAGATCCTATACACGATCGATTTTCCAGCGCCCATTGGCCGGCAGACATCCTGCGTAGACCTGGCCGCGGAAACCTACGGCACGTATATTGCCGCGGCGCGTACGTTCGGCTACAAGGCGGATGAGAAGCGGCTGCGCGATATGGGGCTGATCCGCGGGGCCGGCCCGGAGAACGCGATTATTCTGGACGCGAACGGGCCGCAAAACGGGCCGCTCCGCTTTGCCGACGAGTACGTCCGGCACAAGGTGCTTGACCTGATCGGCGACCTGGCGCTGTGCGGGCGGCGCATTGAGGGCCATGTGGTGGCCGAGCGCGCCGGACACGCCATGCACACCGCACTGGTTTCGCGGCTGCTCAAAGACCGCTCGGCCTGGGAACTGGCCCATGTGCCGACGGCAGATGCGCCGATGCAGGCGAGTTCAAAGTTGGCGCTATCGAGCAATGCGCTGGCAAGCCCGGCGTTGATAGGGGCATAAGAGCAGGGATCAGGAATCAGAAAACGGCGATTTGATATCGAAAGCACTGCAGCTGGCCAATCTCTACCTCAGGCAGTATCCGCAAGCCAAAAAGATGATTTCAATGCAGATTTTCGATAGGCAGCGGCATCTCTGATCCCTATTCCCTGTTCCCTGTCTTGTTCACGCAAACAGAATGCACATGGGCGTTGCGGCAGCGAAACTCTCGCCTTCCTTGCCCAGCACGCCCGTTTCAGGATTGCGCGCGAAGACGCTGATCTGATTCGAGTCCTGGTTGGCTACCAGCATCCAGCGCTCGGTTGGATCGAGCGTAAAGTTGCGCGGCGTCTTGCCGCCGCAATCGAAGCGCCCGCCCGGCGTCAGGCTGCCTGTTTTCTCATCCGCGCGAAAAAAATAGATTGAGTTATTGCCGCGATTCGCAAAGTAGACCCACTTGCCATCCTTTGAAATCACCGTGTCGCAAGCGTGCGTATCTCCGGTGTAACCTGCGGGCAGCAGTGCGATGCGCTTCACCAAAGCCAGGCTTCCGTCGACCTTGTTCCACTCCACCACATCCACTGTCGAATCCAGCTCATTGATCGAATAGGCGGTGTGGCCGTTGGGATGGAAGTGAAGCGTACGCGGGCCTGCTCCGGGCTTGGCTCGATAGGCGGGCAGGGGCGTGAGCGCGGCCGTGGCTGCGTCGAGGCTGTAGATGTGAATGCAGTCGCCGCCAAGATCGTTGATATAGGCGAAGCGGTTATCGGGCGAAAAGGAGGCAAAGTGGGCGTGGGCGGATTGCTGGCGATCGGCATTGGGGCCGTGGGCGGTGTAGTGCTCGGTCCAGACTATAGAGCTGAGCTTGCCGGCGGTAACCAGAAAGCTGGAGGCACTGCCGCCGCCGTAGTCGGCTGAGAGCAGGACCCGTCCTGTGCGGTCGAGAGCTACATGGCAGGTGCCCGCGCTTGCCGAGTTCTGCGCGGAGATCTGCGTCAACGCGCCATTTTCGACGCGAAAGCTGGCGACCGCTCCGGTTGGCTTGCCGTTGAAGGAGTCGACCTCAGAGGCGGCGTAGAGAAAGCGCCGATCCGGAGAGAGCGTGATCCAATCCACATTGTCCAGCTTGGCGGCAACGCCGGCCGGGGTCAGCTTGGCGGTTCCTGGGTCCCAGTCGTAGGCGAGGATGCCGTCGGGCGTCCCGGAGCCGATGAAAACGCGCTGGCTGTGCGACGCGGCAAAGCTGGGAACAGCGGCAGCGGCTAGAGTTGCGGTGGAGGCGGTAATCAGAAAGTCGCGGCGGGAAAGGTTTTCCATGGCAGAAGCGATTGTCGCCGATGGGGCGGGGAGCGCGCCAGTTGCGATTTGGCTTTCAAACTTGGGTTATGATCCACATTATGGTTGAACCTGCGAACACCATTCTTCCAGCAGACGACCCCGAGCACACCGAACCGTTCCTGGGTTCGTGGGCGTTGGTCTCGTTCGAGTATATCTTGGCTTCGGGCGAAGTTTCGAAGCCATTAGGGGATTCCCCCACAGGTTCGATCCTCTACCAGCCCGATGGCCGCATGTCTGCGCAGGTTTCAATCCGCAACCCCACGAAGTTCGCCAATGACGATCCTGCTGGAGCCAGCGATAAAGAAGCAACCCAGGCTTGGCGGACGTATCTCGGTTACTGGGGAACTTTCAAAGTCTTCGTGGACAAGCAGGTAGTGGTGCATCGCGTTGAGGGCAGTTCGTTCTCCAATTGGATCGGAACCGAGCAAGTCCGCTATTTCCGGTTCGACGGAGCCAATCAGCTTATCCTCGAGGTTCAATCCTTTTCCGGGCGTTCAACGTTAGTCTGGCAACGAAGATTCAATTGAAATCGCGGTCTCTGAGCCCCTCATGGGACAATACCGCGCCACAAACTGCAACTGCCGAGTCTTCTACACTGAAGCCAGAGACCCCGATAAACGAGGGAGCGGGATTTGTCGCATTTCATCAGCTCTGTCCGCATTCCGGCACTGGCCATTCGCCAGCATCTGAGGTCGCTTACGCCGATGGGCGTGCTGGAAGAAGACCGGCTGCGCATGCATGTGTGGCCCAACGATATCGACTTCAACTTCCACTTGAACAACGCTCGCTACCTCAACATCATGGACTA
>Ga0182030_10011086_pt1 | contig 18212 bp, 15 predicted proteins | sample 812S3MmetaG_FD_121299 | JGI IMG/M metagenome (GOLD analysis project Ga0182030, IMG submission 121299) | Permafrost microbial communities from Stordalen Mire, Sweden - 812S3M metaG (Illumina Assembly) | ecosystem: Environmental > Terrestrial > Soil > Wetlands > Permafrost | place: Sweden...
TCAGCCAGCGGCGGGGTCGGCAACCGCGCGGACAAGGCACCAGGTAGCGAAGGTGAAGGTCTGAAATCCATTCTGGACAGACTGGATAGCACAGCTGAAACAACCGAAGAAGCCCCCATGGATTCGCTCTTTGGCGGCGGACGTCTTGTTTCATCGGCAACGAATATACCGGCCATTTCACAAAAAGATGCCAACACTGATTTATCGGCTACGCAAACGCCAACAGCTTCCACAACACCTGCTTCACCGCCGTCACAACTGAAGCGTCCGGGCCTTGGCATCGCTCTTGGTGGTGGCATCAAACCGAAACCAGAGCCAACTCCAGCTCCTGTGACACCTCCTGCTGTGACACCTCTTGCAGCCCCAGAGCCTTTGCCATCAGCACCAACTGCACCATTAGCGACTGAAAGCACGACAGCCGGTGGCGAAAGCATTTCAGATATGCTCAACTCAATTCAAACACCATCAATTCTAAATAAAGAATCTGGTTTAGCCGGTGCTAAACCGTCATCCGGCGGTTTGGGCTCTTCTGGACTTGGTTCAACTGCTCTCGGCAAAGCAGCATCAACAAATAAAATTGGCCTCGGGTCACTGAGTTCTACTTCTTCCACAAACCTCACTCCTGTTCGCGAACTCGCTGAAGAAACCGCACCGGAATTGCTGCAACCTGAGGTCGCGCCAGTCGCAGACGAGCCAATCGTTGAAGAATCTGTGCCCGAACCCGCTCACATCGCTGTAACTCCTGCAGAGGAAGTCGCTGCAGCTCCTGCAGAGGAAGTCGCTGCAGCTCCTGCCGTCGAAGATATACCAGCTGAAGATGATGATTCTTCATCAATTTTTGCCAAAGGGCTCGATCAAGAAATCGACGACATCTTCTCGAACTTGGTCCCAGAAGAAGCGCAAAAAGAAGTTAAAGATGCTGGCGTCAGAATAAGTCTGGAAGAAACGTCATTTGCTTCCACCGATGCTGCAACCGCTGAACCAGAAGCTTTAGAAGAGATCGAGGAAGTTTCTCAACCAACAACTCAATCAGCAGCAGTCGAAGAAGAGGAAGAATCTGAAGGTGGGCTCTTTAAAGGACTGGACCAGGAACTCGATGATATTTTCGACAGTCTCGTTCCAGCTGAAGCTCAACGAGAAGTAGCCAAGTCAGACGTAGCGCAAACTCCAGTTGCTACGTTATCAGTTGAAGCAAATGAAGTCGCAGCTGAAGACGATGACTCTGAACAATCAAGTTTGTTTGGTAAATCGTTAGACAGCGAACTCGACGATATTTTCTCCAATCTTGCTCCAGAAGAAGCGCAAAAGAAAGTAACGAGCGAAACACTGGCTCAGGTGCGCGGAGCCGAGTCTGCCTCCACCGAAGAAGAAGAACTATCTTTTGCACCACCTGCTGCAACTGAAGATACCACTGCTTTGAGCGAAGTCAGCAAAGGCAGTAAATTTGTTGACACCCTGGGCAATCTGCCCGCACTAGATGCAGCTAAATTGCCAGTGCAGCTTTCAGCAAAAGATGCATCGGCAACGTCAGCACCAAATGCGGTCGCACGCGAACAAACATTCAAAGGCACTGAAACAGCTGAACATCCTGTGCTGGAAGAGACATCAGCCGAGGGTGCGGCGGGAACTCCAGTGAAAGAACTAAAGGAATTCGGTCGACTTTCAGCCCGAGTAAGTGCTACCGCCAAAACCAACGAAACACCAGGCACGATGAAAACTATCGGCAAATTACTGATAGATGTGCAGGCAGTAGAAAATATTATTCGCAACGGTGAAACCGGCCAAATCGGCAAAAACCTTGCCAGTGCTCGTGTTTTGAGTGCGCAACGCGGCGAAGGCATTCAAATGATGTTGAACAAAATCGACGCTTACCCTGGTATCGCCGGTAGTTTAATCGTTGGTCATGACGGTCTGGTAATCACCTCTACTCTGAAAGGCGATATGGACAGAGATTCGCTCGGCGTGCTGTCTGTAGCTTGTTTGAGTACAAGCAATCTGGGCACTCGCAAATTAGAAATTGGCAAGCTTAAGCAGATGGTGATGATTACGAATACGACAGTGAGCGTCCTCACAGATGTGGATGTAGGCATACTTGCTGTGTTTATGAGCGCGGTGGAAATCGATAAAATCGATGGTCTGTTAGAGACGATTCATTCAACAATCCACGGCTAGATTTTTCGATCAAAAAACATCAATAGCGAAAATGCTCAACTGTCTGGTTGAGCATTTTCTCTTTTAAAACCCAATTTTTAATTGACAGAGCCTCGAAAAGTAGACGAAAAACTGTATCATTCAAAATAACATTGGCAGCCTGAATACACAAATATGAGGACCAGACCATGACTTCACCTCAAAGTTCAATCACCGCCCCTAAAGAAGGCGACACAGCTCCAAAATTCACATTACCGGCCTTTCCTTCGGGCAATGTCACCCTCGAAGAATTCTCAGGCAAAAAGAATGTCATCCTAGCGTTTTATCCCAAAGACGATACACCAGGTTGCACCAAAGAGATGTGCTCATTTTCTGATGACCTGCAAAAATTCTCTGAAGCTCATACGCAAGTGATTGGCATCTCTTGCGACTCAGTTGAGCACCACGAAAAATTCGCTGGTAAATATAACCTCAAACAAGTTTTGCTGGCCGATCAAGGTGGTGTCATTGGCAAAGCGTACGGAACTGTGATTGAAGGCAAATCAACAGCCAATCGCGTACTTTTCGTGATCGACAAAAAAGGGATCATCCGTCACATTTATCAAGGCATGCCGAACAACGGAGAGTTACTCGCTTTCGTCAAAACTCTGGAATAAAGTTACTGAGACGGTCCGGCTTCATTTAGTTTTTCAACAACTAAATCGGTTGTGATCACCTCTGGCAAAACAATTGGCTCGGTGGCATTTTTTGCTGGAAAAATTACGTACAGAGGTACTCCAGAACGATTGAATTTGTGCAGGAGTTTTGTAACGACTGGATCCTGTTTGGTGAAGTCAACTTTCATAGTTACCACGTTGAGCGACTTGAGCTTATCAACAACAGACGCGCTCTGCAAAACAGCGCGTTCATTTACCTTGCAAGTTAGACACCAGTCGGCAGTAAAATCCAGCATGACTGTTTTATTTTCAGCAACAGCGCTATTTAAAGCGGCTTCCGTGTAGGGCTTCCACTCGATAGCAGAGGCGCTCTCTGGCAGATTTTCAAGCACCTTTTGTTGCTGTACTATCAATCCATAACCTGGTTGCGACGCATAGCAGAGATAAAAACTCATTGCCACTACTAGCAGTGCCATACCCCACATTCCATAAATAGTAGATGGTTTTGAGCGCAAGCTCGTAAAACTATTAGTGAGCCACGTAGCAAACGAAATCGCAATCAAAAAACCAAGAGTTCGAACGACGCCATCTGAGCCAACGAGTCTTCCCAACACGTAAAGAAGCCAAAGCACTGTCACAAGCAAAACAAAACCCATCGATTCTTTAAAGCGCTCCATCCACGTGCCTGGTTTGGGAATGAATTTAATCCACTTAGGCTTGAGCATCAAAATCACATATGGAGACGCCATTCCCAGTCCAATCGTAAAAAAGATCGAAAGAACAGTGAACGCACTTTGCGTGAGCGCAAAACCGACTGCTGTTCCGAGAAACGGAGCAGTGCAAGGAGTAGATAAAACAGTCGCCAGGACACCTTTAAAGAACGTGCCAAGCAGACCTTCTTTACGAGCCAGTTGATCGACTTGCTGAGAGGCACCAGGCAAATTGATATAGAACATGCCAAAAAGACTCAAAGAAAAAAGCAAGACGATTACAGACATAACAATGAGAAATGCAGGATATTGAAATAAGAAGCCCCAGCTAACACTCTGACCTGTCGTCGATTGCACAATTAAAATGATTATGGCTATCACGAGAAAAGTGGCAATCATTCCTGAGGCGAAAGCGACTCCATGAACGCGAATGTAATTGTTATCCTCATGGGCGCTGTCGACCATGCTGCAAACTTTCAAGGCTATGACTGGCAAAACGCAGGGCATGAAGTTTAAAATAAAGCCGCCAAGAAAGGCAAACATCAAATAAATAGGCAACGATAGTTGCTTTTCACCCTGCACATCAAGCTTTTTGTCGAGAATCGAGCCGCCACTGCTAGTAGTGTCAGATTTGTTTAGCACAGCAATAGCAGTGGAATTTTCATTTTTTGCCGGCGGTTTCGAATCAGACAGAGTCGTGAGTTTGTCAGACCAGCCAACCTTTGCAAAATCGGCGGCCTCAGCTGATGGCTGAGGTTGCGCGTCACCGACAGGAAGCACGATAGAAACCTTGGCTTCTCCTGGAATGCAGACATCTTTACAGGACAACCACTTAACGGTGGCTTTGATCGTTTGCAGACCAGACAGCCCCTTGGGGGGCGTAATCGTTGCTGCGACAAGAGTGTGGTCATGATAGCCATACGTGACGATACCGCCATCATCAAATCTGTTCGGTTTCTCCCAGAGCAAATCACTGGCTGTGCAGCCTTTGGGCAAATCCCAGATAATTTTGGTCGGCATGCCGGCGTCGCCGCTTTCTTTGTAATAGGTGTGCCAGCCAGGCTCCTGCTTCAGCTGCGCGCCTAACTTAAAGGGCACGCCGGGCTGGATACTTTTAACATCCGCCACAAGCTGTGCTGTCGTATGACTGACGTTTGCCTGGGCCTGAGCATCGAAATTATCGCTGGCAAGCACAACTGTTGGTGCCAGCGTCACAATGCTACACAACAAGGCTAAAAATATGAATGCTGTTTTAAATTTCATTTTCAACCATACTTCCACTGAGAATTCCATTTTTCTTGGCGATGTCCGCGTAGACGTGGGCGCTCTTGCGTAAGGTTCTCTCCTGCGTCGGATAGGTAATTCGCACCAGTCCAAAACGCGCTTTAAGACCTTCAGCCCACTCGAAATTATCTAGCAACGACCAGTACAAATATCCTTTCACATTAGCACCATCCTTAATGGCGCGGTGAAGAGCATGCAGATGCGTCTCTAAATAATGGACGCGCAAATCATCGGCTAAAGACCAGTCTCCTTCCTCCATATCAGCATTAAAAGCAGTAGGAAAGCCATTTTCAGTGACATAAATCGGTCTAACCGAGCCATCCAAATTGTATTTGAACGGTTTTAAACCATTGACCAGAGTTTGATAAAAACCGTCGGGAAAGTTTTCCCAACCAAGACAGTTGACCTCGAACTCAGGCTTATCAGAAGCCACACCAAAAAGATCGATTGGCCATTTGAATTTAAAACACGACAATTCTCGGGTGTAATAATTTACAGCGATGTAATCCTGCGTTCCTTTCAAACCAAGAATCGGTCCACTGAGGGCTTTTACAGCACCATTCTTGCTAATGGGATAAGGGAAGCTTAGCTTTCCTAATTGCACCGCCTGGGGAAACATTCTATTAAAAACGTAATTGCGAAAATAAGTAACCATGCAATCAAAAGGATTCCATCGTGTCTTGGGCACAAACGGACGCCAGTGCATAGCAAAGCTGACTTTGGCTCCAGGACGCAAGTTATGAATTGCTTTATAAGCCAGAGCGTGCCCTTCGAGCATATAGCGAATGGATGTAAATGCACCAAGATAATCATGCTTATAGCCCGGAGGCCACAGACCCGAGACATATCCTTGATAAACGTAAGCAAGCGGTTCATTCAAGGTCAGCCAGAAATCGACCAGGTCACCAAAGGCAGTCACCGCCTGCTCAGCGAAATTGGCAAAATCGGAGGCACTTTCTGGATTGTTCCAGCCACCTTTTGCTGACAACCAATGAGGCAAAGTAAAGTGAAATAATGTGACAAAAGTCGTCACGCCATCGGCTTTAAGCGACGCCAGCAATTCACGATAATAAATCACACCTTTAGGATCTAAAACCAGTGGCTGACCTGGCTCTGGTGCAACTGGACAGAGAATTGGCCAATTCAAACTAATGCGGAAAGCGTTGAGATGAAGATCTCTGCAAATCTCCATGTCCTGCCCGAAGCGTTCGAAAAACTGACAGGCCAGGTCAGCCGTGCTGGCGTCAGCAATCTTGCCAGCCGTGGCGGTCCATTGCGACCAGTCAGAGAGTCGGTGAGACAGTTCTTCTGGATGACCTTCAATTTGAAAGTGTGAGGTTGCTGCCCCCCACAAAAATCCTTCGGGAAAACCTAGAAACTTACGTTCAGTAATTGCTGCCACCCCCTCTTAATGGTCATTGTTGCAAATTCTTCGAGTCCTAACCACCAAAAAAAAGCAAACGTCGAAAAGCTTCAGATCTACAATTGCCTCAAATAGACTAAACGCTCATATAATTGGTTCGTACAGTCACGAGACGATTAAGCGAAATGGCCCTGGTTCACTCTGCAGGCTTAAAACATTGCCAAGCGACGAAATCGAAGACATACCGCCAGCAAAAGAAGACGTTGCTTCATTGAATTTGAGCCAGGAGCCCGCTGCAATTTCTTGCGCGCCCGATCAACCAATCGCATCAAACCAATCAAACAACGCCACTTTATATCTCGAGCAGCAAAAGTTCGATTTCGAATCAAATCGAATTCAGCTAATTCTTGGAGCCATTCTCCTTACTGTAATGGGCTTCCTTAATTATGCTCCATATTTTGCTGTAGCCATGCATGAACCACTGATTGGCGCTATCACAAGGAATAATTTAATTTATCCGTGGACCCTCAAGGCGCTGACATTTACCAGCAAATACTGGCACCATTTTTTTGACATAAAGGCTGAGGGACCACAAGCTGGCGATGTAGTCCTTTTCTGCTTATCAGCATTTTTTGTCACGCTTGTAAGTCTCGAGCTGACTGGACGTACCGGCAACAGACTTAAGGCTACGCCAGCTATCTGGGCGGGCTTGCTCTTTGTACTCTTTCCTATGCACGCCAATCCGACTGTAAATTACATCGGTCATATCGACATTCTGGCGTCTACTCTTTATTTTGCCAGCGTGGCATTTTTCTTACGCTATCAACTTCTACAAGAAAAAATGTACCTCATCATCTCTGGTATTACCGGTGTTCTTTGTTTGTGCGCGCAAACCTCTGCCTGGACTCTCTTTGTCGTCCTGTTAACTGCCTACTTTCTTGTCCGCCCCGTCAATCCCAATCGTCCTGTAGATCAAAGTACAAGCAGAGTTCCAGCAGCTCCTTCGACTGCATTTAACTGGCGCGCCATCTCATTTTTGTGCGTCTGGATGGCTGTTGCGATTCTTGCCACTGGCACTAGTTTGAGCCTGGAATATCTCAGTATCAGCTCATTATCTGTGGTATTTTCAGCACCGTTTTGTATACTTCTCGCTAATATCATCCTGCCTGGTTTTTACACTTGCGACCAACGAAAAACCAGAGCCTTAGCTGCACTTGGCTGTGCAATACTGAGTGTGATGGTTGTCTTATGGTCGCTTGCTTTGAAAACCAATTTCAGCATTATGACAAGACTTCCAGCAGCTCACAGAGCTGACAATTAAACCAAGCTGACCATTAAAGTGAATGGAGTTCGTTCAAATTATGTTCTTACACAAAAGACAAATGACGGATCTAGTAGTTCTTTTCTTGATCGCCTATTTGGTCTCATTGTCACCTCCTCAGGGAAACTGCGCGAGCAATCAGTCTCCTGCTGTGCCAGCGGTTAAACATACGCCACAGGAAATCCTGGATCAAATTCCTGGAGTAAAATTCAAGAAGAATCTGCCAGATAATTTCCCTGTGCCTAAATATTCTGCGAATGTCACGAAGACGAATTTCATTTATTCCACGACAGGACTGCCTGCAGCTTCTGCAACAATCATCACATCTGATCCTGCGCAAAAAGTTTTTGACTGGTATCAAGATGCATGCAAAGGTGCTGGTTGGCAGATAACAGTACCAACTGACGACGCCCTTGGCAAGACAGCCAAACGCGGCAAAATTTATATGCTGCGCGGCACCCGACCGAAAGAACAGGTTTCCTTGTTTTGCATGGACTTAAAGAAAAAGCCAGGCACCACAATCAGTATCAGCTGGACTAAGACTCCATAAAGTTTTAGAACGGATTACACACACCAAGGCTATAAACGTCAGTCCATCGATTAACCCGGATCGTGCCCAGACAGCCATTTGAGCCAGTTCCTGGCGTCCAGCCGACAATCTTGCCATAGAAGCCAAAACCAAGTTCCAGTAAAGGCGAACAAAAAGGAGCCGGTACCACGATTGGGTCGAAAAATATGGCAGCTGGATCGGTTGTGTTGATAATCTGATTTTCAGTACCGTCTGGACTATTGCTGATCAATGGAGCAAGCCACGGTGATTTGGCAATAGCGAGTGGTTCAGGCATGCAAGACAAGTTTTGACCATCTGGCGAAAAGATATAAAAATCTTGAACACCAGCGATCAGCTCGCCTGTGGTTAACGGATCTTGCAGCAATGAGTGCAAATCCGAGGCCGTTTTTGTCACGCCAACTGCACCAACCATTTCGTTGATCCGGTTGACCATATAAGATTCGACCTGGGACGTATTGCCATATGGATAATTAAAGATGATGCCGTCAAGAGGCTGACCAACCACCTCCAGTCCCATCTCGACTGAATCTGGTGTAACTGAAGTGCAACAAATGCCACCTGGAAACGAAGGGATATTCGTCTGGTCATCAGTAGTGTAGCCATAGGTTTCAGTAGGATCTAGTTCAAGAGGTGGATAACCAGTTGGAAAGAACCACCAGTGAGACTTCATATCATCTACATGTATATGTAGAAATGAGTGCGGTAGAGAAAGTTGAAAAGGCTGGTTGGGATTGGTCATGACAAAAGACGAGGCAACTTGGTTCATCGAACCTGTTTTTGTCGTGGTGCCTTCAGCGGAAAAGGAATTTGGCACTGGCTTGGTCCAGCTAAGCGGTATAGCCGTTGCCATATTTTGATTGAAGGTAGATTGTGATACCAAATGCGGTTTTTCATCATACTGATAGGGTACCTGCCAAAAGGTTTGACCAGCAGCAGTTATGGGGGCATATCCTTTGAGAAAGTATAGGTTCGCAGCGGCAGCTGGCACGGGACTTCTTGTGCATTGCGTAAAAACGCTTGAATCCAAATTATAATTTGGCGGCAAATTGAAATTCGGCGGTGTGCCCGCAATAACTAGGTTGCTTTCATCGTTGCGCTCGAGCAAAGATGTTTGCCAGTTGCCGCCAGTGAGAACTTTGGTCGAGGTGCCAAGACCCATCATCCGCACCGAATTAGCAGTCGAAAAATCGGTAAAAAAGCCGTACAAATTAGACGCTTGATTCAATTTATCTGAAAGATTGTCGCTGATTTGTTGAGCCTGCTGACAGGCTTGTTGAGCGTCTGATTCGCCAGAGCCTGCGTTGCCATCGTTCTGGGCAGCGTCAGCGTTGATGGCAATTAAAAGTGCCGCACCCCAGAGTCTATTGATACGCCGCAAAGTAATATTGCCATCTGTTGAGACACTACTGTCGGTGCTATCGCTCGAGACACCATTGAGCCAGGAAGTCGGGTCCTGTGCACCACTGACTGATACTTGATCCAGGGCTTGTTTGCCCAGATTGAGAGTGCCTGAATCGACCGCATTGCGAGTTTCGTTCTCCGCGCCCATAATCAGGACCAGAGCGATAAAACCAAGACCCAGGACAACCAGGAAAAATGCCAGAGCGGTGCTCAAAGCAATTGCGCCACCGAGACTTTGGCGCTGGTATTTCTTTACTCTGGCACCGTAATGTATACCGCGCAAACTAGTCATAAAAAATCCTCTTTTTGAGCGCCATCATTGTTGCTTGACTACGATTGGTTCTACAGCGTTTGCCATAAAAGTAATTTGCGAACAACCTGGAACAGGAACAGGCAAAATAACCAAGATCTTTGTTTTGCATGCTACCGAATCGGCAGTCGGCGGAATGTCCAGTGAAACGAGTTGCAAAGACGGAATAATCGAAGATGGCTGAAAGGAATTTAGCGATTTGAGCGCGGCATCCATGGCCAAAGTACCATTAGTTTCATTAGCGGCAGCACGCGCTGCATTCTTGCAGGCAGTGTCGTTAATGGAATTAGCCAGAACAATAAAAATTATGTCGAGCATGCCTAAAGCAAGCGGAATCAAAACGATCGCGGCCACAGCCGCCTCGGCCAGTCCAGAGCCTTTTGTTCTGCGAATCTTCTGTCTGTTCTTATTGACCATTATCGGGATTTTCCATGGGTTTTTCTGAAGTGATCTGGAAAACCATCGGCGCATTCAAACCTGGACAACTGACAAAAGGGACTGGAATTGAAAGAAATGGACTGCAACTTATTGTTGTTCTAACACCGACAATTTTATCGGTAATTTGGTCTGTTCCTGTTTGACCTGTACGGTAAGCCACCAGAGTTTGCGGCTGACCAGACATTTTCACAAAATGTCCCATACCGCTTTCCCACATCTCTGGAATTTGCTTCATCACAGTGCCTGAGGGATCGGTGGCAGCACTCCAGGGCAAGAGTGCTGCCTCTTTCACTTGATTGGAATTGAGTACAACACAGAGCCCGTATGAGACACCCATGCTGAGAATATCCACAAGCGGAAAGAAAATACAGATTAAAAGAATCCAGAGGGCGGGTCCAAATTCGGCAATGGTTTCACCAGATGCGCGACGAATCTTTGCCTTTTTCGATTTTATTACTTTGCTCATCTTCATCTGTATGCGACCTTAAACTCTATTCACTTCAACTAATTCTGCACGTTTGCTTCCTACCAGCATGCCTAATATACGCATACCGTAGAACATTTAGAGGGGGTTCTTCCTTAGAGATCTATTTTATTACTGCTTGCTTGCAGGATGACGCTTTGCGTAGTTGTTATGAGTTGGGTATTATGAGTGACAGCAATTTTTGCCCAGGCGGGATACGGCAAAGATATCTGACGATTGCTTTCAGTTAGGAGCTTAAGACTATGACGGACGGTTCGGAATCTTCTAATTTCGAGAACGGAGCAGCAGGACCAGACTCTCAAGGCGGCGCTGCAAAGCCAAGAAAAGTGGCGAAGACGATGCTCGAGCAAGATTTTCAGCCGCAATCACAGCAGCCCAAGATCGCCAAAACAATGCTTGAGACTGAATTGCCTTCTGCCAAGCCGGGTCTCAATGCCCAGGCCAGAAAGACGGTCGCGAAGACCTTGCTGGATTACAGCGTCACAGAAACTAAAGTGCTCGAGGCTGCAGCGATGCAGGAAGAGATGGTCAGAAACGCTAACGAGCGCCCTCGCATCGCAAAAACCCTGATCGAATATTCTCTACAAGAAGACTTTCAAAATCCAGACTACGCTCTGACTGAACAGCCTCAAAGCAGCGACACCTCAGAAGTCCCCAGACGAAGACCTTCTCAAAATTTCGTTGCCAAAACAATGCTCGATCACAGCGTTCTATTTGATGCGCTGGCAAAATCATCAGCAAAAAAAGAACAAAAGGCTGTTGAAATAGCCAGAGAAAAGGCCAATGAACCGGTCAAGCCTTTCATCGCCATTACTGATTTCAAAAAAACTTCAGCCTGTCCCTGGAGCTGGGAAGAGCAAGACAGCAAAGAGCGCTTCCGATACTGCGGGCAGTGCCAGGCTTCAGTTTATAACTTTGACGGCATGGAATTACCTGAAGCAGAAGCACTGATATTTAAAAGAGAGAACCGCGAACACGCACCACTGTATAAGCGCGCTGACGGCAAATTCATGACCAGCGATTGCCCGGTACAGGTCAAACAAAAGCGCGAGCGTCTGTCGATTATTGCAATAGCGGCTGCTGTGGCAATTGCCTTCATTGCCATCGTAGCGATGATGCCGCCTGCTCCACCGCCGCCGCCGCCAGCACCGGTCCCACCACCACAAACAAGCAACCCGATTCGAGCGCGCCCGAGCAACAGACAATCAACGGATCAAAATCAAACAAACAACAATCAATCCGCTGGTGGGCAAAAAACAGATGGCTCATTCCACTGGGACAGCAGCCAGAGCAGCAACCAGGCTCCTACAAATTCGCCAGCGCCGGTCGACAGCCCAGCTGCTACACCAAACGCTGATGAAAAGGGTCAGTTCTGGCAATACTCAAATGGTCAGGGCAACGCTGTGCCCGGCAAAGACACACGACCGGTATTGCCAGGGCAAACAAATGCACCAGCAATTCCAGTCAATTCGCAAAATAACGACAAAACTCAAAGTCAGTAGAACTTTGAGTGCTTAACAAAACCAGGCTCTTGGTCCGGCTTATTCGATGCGATAGACGGTCCTGCCTACTTTAATCATGTCATGAGGGGCAAGTTGCCAGGGCGCTTGAATCAACTGGTCATTTACCGACGTGCCATTGCTGCTCATCAAATCTTCAATCCACCACGAATTATGGTCCCAATAAATACGAGCGTGAGATGCCGATGCATAGCCATCGTCCGGCAAAATCACGCTATTTTCGGGAGCCCTTCCCAGTGTAACAGAAGGGTCCGCCAACACATGTCGTTCGCCGGTTGTCAAGTTCACCAGTTCAGGCAAGTGGGCAGGGTTTGCCGGATTATTAGTCATGTAGTCTAAACCTGTGTGGAATCGAAGTCTTCGCCATTGTAGACGGTGAGAGGACAAGATGCCAGCCCTTGCTCACCGGCGTTTAAAAAGAGATTGAGAGTGGCTCAATTTAGTGGATGATGCCAGAGAGTATATGCGCTGAATTATGAATACTCAAGGTCAGAAACATAGTTTGCAACAAACATATCTCGATGCTGAAGCTCGCAACAAGGCCCAGACTATTCGCTACAGACGAGCCTATGGTCAGGCGGTGCGGCGACGACTAAATCTGTCGAAAAAGACCAAGGCTTTTGGCTGTTCAGCGATAGCTGTTATCTACTACATGTTCGGCATTAGCTTTTCTCATCAGCTGGGGCCGCTTTTCTGGTGCGCATATCTTGTCGCGGGCGGCCTGTGGTGTTGCATGTTCACTTTGTTAGCGCCTGAAGATCTTCTTTACCTGGACAGATTGAGCTTGATTGTCCCTGGCAAGAATTTCATGACATTTGCACCAAAAGTTCTCTGGGGCAAAGTGGAGGACATAAATTTAGTAGATCTAGCTAAGCCTGGAGATGCCAGCGACTTTGTCATGCAATTGAAGCAAGTATCTGGCGAAACTACCAACATCCATCTCAGCGCTTTAGACCCCGAAGGACTAAAGACCATTGTCGATCACATGCGCACGTATGCACCGCATTTACGAGGTCTGTCACAGCTCAATGACATCGACCGTTTTCTTGATTATCAAAACGGCAAACTGCCACAGCTGTCCTACACCCAATTGTGGGAAAGCGCGAACCAGGTTACGTTTGGATTGACATCTTTTACTCCGCTTGCACCATTGACGAAAATTCAAGAACAATACTCAGTTGTCAGACAAATCGCAGCCGGTGGCTTTTCGGCAATCTACTTAATTCAAAATAACGAGGGTGTAGAATTTGTTTTGAAAGAATCGGTTCTACCAAGCACTTTAGACGAAGCCACTAAAGCCAAAGCGACCGAACAATTTCAACGTGAAGCGACAATTCTTTCGCGTTTGAATCACCCACAAATAACCACTGTTTATGACCACTTTGTGGAAAATGGACGAAATTATTTGCGCCTCGATTTCATCAAAGGGTTGAACATGCGCCAGTACGTAAACCAACAAAGCGGACAAACAGAATCCACCGTCATGCAGTGGGCAACACAGCTAGCAGGAATATTAAAATATCTACACAGCCTGACACCACCTGTAGTGCATCGTGATCTTTCACCAGACAATATTGTTGTTCGAGCTGATGGGCAATTAGTGCTGGTCGACTTCGGTGCCGCCAATGAATTTATCGGTCAGGCAACAGGCACTTTAGTTGGCAAACACGCCTATATGGCGCCCGAGCAAATCCGCGGCAATGCCCAACCAGTAAGCGATGTCTATGCTCTTGGTGCCTGCGTTTATTTCGCCCTGACAGGGCATGATCCTGAACCAATCGCGACAATAGCAGCAAAGAAACATGGACTGGCAATATCCGACTGGCTGGATGATTTCATCACCAGATGCACTCAGCTAGAAATTGATGAGCGATTTGCTACATCCGAAGAGTGCCTGAACTATCTGAGCCTATCGAGGACGAGCGTTGGACAAAACACGACGTAATCATCGTGAAATTCTTATCCGTTACGGACGTCTGGCTCCTCATGCGCAAGACCGTATTCTCGATCAGTTTTATTTGATTCTGCCTGGCAGCATGTCTTTGCAGGGCTTCCTCATCACCCAGACTTTTGCTCTGGTGACTGGCTCAATTGGTATAGCCCTTTTTGCTTCAGCGATACTTCTTGCTATCGGCGAAGGACAATCGCTAGCAAAAAGTCTTTATTGTTGCTTCGTCATAGAAATTATCTGGGTGTTTGTAGTCATGCACCTCAATTATGCTCGACGCTATCGCGAAAAACCTTTCGATATAACCGAGATTGGTCTCACCAATGATGAATTGCGCCTGCACTCGCGCAACATCCATGGCGGTTTGATTTTAGATAGTTTTCGTTGGCAAGATATTTCGACACTAGACTTTGTGGAAGGTATAGTCAGTGAAAAGAACGAATTATCACGCGACCACATCATTATCTCTGATACAAGAAAGCATCAGGCGCGTCTCTTTTTGGACTCATTGCAAACTATAGAAGAGCGAAATATATTGCGCGCTTTTATCGACAGCAATATCAAACAAATCGACGCTCAAAAAGCGATGACTGGCCTCACTCGGACGGGGAAATTAGCTGATGTCCCGTTTACAAAATTGTGGTCACAAGCCTTGCGAGACGCAAGACCACGCCTGCATACTAACGCTCTCAGTACAGACATTAGGCTACAAAATGGACGCTTCACAATCAAAGGTTTAATTGGCGGGGGTGGTCAGGGCGCCGTTTATATGGCTGAGGCAAACGACCTTTCCGAAAATTCTATCGTTGTTTTAAAAGAATATGTTCTGCCAGATCTAGTCCATGACATCGAACACAAAGATGCATGTGAACAATTTGAAAAAGAAGTGCATTTACTAAGCAAATTAAATCATCCAGGCATTGTCAAAATGTTTGACGCTTTCGTTGAAGATCACAGAGCTTATCTCGTACTCGAACTGATTGCCGGACATTCTATCAGGGACGAGATCCAAAACCACGGTCCCATGCCCTATACAGTGGTCTTGCCGCTGTGCCAGCAGATGGCCGTTATCTTGGAACATTTGCATGCAGCAACGCCTGTAATCATGCATCTGGATTTCTCGCCTGAAAATCTAATGCTTTCGCCAGACAGAAAAATAAAAGTCATCGATTTCAATATTTCAAGCGAAGAAAATTCTATGCGCACGCGCACGGTCATGGGTAAACAACGTTATATGGCACCAGAGCAGTACCGGGGAAAACCAAGCGTCCGTAGTGACATTTATGCCCTTGGTGCCACTCTATACTTTATGTTGACTGGACTTGAACCAGAGCCCATCACCACAGCCAGATGTCGTAAAAATTCAAGAAACGCAGAAGTTATTCCTGAGAGTCTCGACAAATTTGTTAGCCGAGCAACGGCTCTTGATGAAGAACAACGCTTTCAGTCAGTCGCCGAAGTAAAAATAGAGCTAACAAAATTGATTCAAGAATTGAGGACCTAGGACAAAACCATAATGCCTGACAATCAACCAGACTCAATATACACTGACGAACTGACCCTCTTCCAGGCGAACTCATGCCCGGCAGAACTACTGATACCTTATAATTTATCCGCCAATCAAAGCAAATTTATACCGTTCATTTTTTACAAAAGCAAGTTTAAACAATCCATATTGAATATGGACTCACCATTGGTGATGGCAATGTCCACCGTAGTGCTTTTGAATCTTATGGCTACATTTATTCTTGGCATCATGGCGGCACTGGGAATCGCTCCCCTGGGCGCACCCGCGGCTGTCCTTGCACTTATGCCATTGTCATTGTTTCTGCTGACAGTTCCTCTTTATGCCACTATCGTCATATGCAATTTCAAAATAGGTGGTAACAGGAACTGGAAGGATAAATTATTGGGACCGACGCATATCGGATTGACCGACTCTGGATTTAAATTGTGGTGGCAGGGTCTTGCATTTTACAATTATCCAAATCTAGCTCTCTGGACCGATATCTTTTATATCGACCTCAAAGAAAATGAGCGCTATGGTGATCAATCTCTAAACTTCATTTACCAGAGCGGCTTTGGCAGACGCACAATTGAATTACCTTTGCGTGGTCTGATCAATGTAGAAGACGCACGATTGGTATTGGATTATTTCGCTCGTAATGTAGTTCTAGATTATCAAAGCGATAAATTCAAAGAGCAGGCGGCTATTGGCTTTAGTGATAGTTTGAAAGAGGTTGATCGACAAGTACTGCTAAACAATGAACCCCAACAAGGTGAATGAAATTCACTTCTTCTTATCATCGAACACACTCGTGACAGCCTCTTTGTCACCGCTAACAAGACCATCAGATATAAACTGCAAGCGCGCCTCCATATCATCGGGATAATTTTAGCCCTGGTTGAAAGTAAGCTCGGCATGAAAACCGAAGCTGCTAAACACATAAAGGCAGCCATAAATGCCAAGGAATTAGCTGCAATTATCTACGTTAATCAAGCAGGAGTGGAGTTAAATATTGGCGACGCCGCTCAAGCCCTGAAATACGTCAATAAAGCAATTAAACAGGATCAGTGGTTAAAAGAGGGATATGCAATGCGAGCCGCTATAGAGCTAAAGTTAAACGATAAAGCAGGTTCAGATAAAGACTCAGATCAGGCGAAAAAACTGGTATCACATCTAGATTATTAGGTAGCAATGGCACTTAAATGTCGGCTTCTATTCTGGTGTGATTGGAAACTATCTCTGCCACAGTGGTCCCTTCCATTTGCAGCAATTGATCGAGACGTCGATTAATGTCATGCACGGCAAATGGTCCCAAATAAACAAGCGCTGTATAAATTTCTACGGCGCTTGCTCCAGCTTTTAAAAATTCAAGCGCGTCATCACCAGAAAAAATGCCACCACATCCAATTATCTGCTGATGAGCCTGCTTAAGTCTGCTCACCTTTGCGCACAACCCAAGCGCTTTACTTTTAAGCGGTCTTCCACTGAGACCGCCCTTGCCACAGGCATCTATTGTTTTTTCAGTAGATTTCAGTGAGTCTCGCGAAGTCGATGTATTGCCACAAATGAAACCATCCACTTGAGTATCGGTAATGGATGAAAAAATCGAATCTAATAATTCGTCCGAGCTGTCCGGTGACAATTTCAAGAACAGCGGCAAATTGTGCGAATTTAAACGATAAATTTCTTGCAGCATCACCACCAGTTCCGCCGCTTCTTTTTCACACCCCTCATGGGTATTAGGACAGCTTACATTCAGCACAGCATAAGCTAAAGGCAAATCTCTGATTTCTCTAAAGCTTGCAACGACGTCAGCGATAGCGCGCTCTCCGACGATTTCGACTCGGTTACTTTTAGCTATATTTACGCCAATGGGGATTTCGGCGCCACTCGAGCGCAGCCGCCCAGCGACCGCACGGACGCCGTCACCGTTTAATCCCATGCGGTTGATAATTGCTTCATCTTCGACCAGGCGAAACAACCTTGGCCGAGGATTCCCCTCTCCAGGCATATGTGTCACGGTGCCGATTTCAGCAAAGCCAAAGCCTAAAATATCAAGTAAACGGCCAAGTCGCGCATTTTTATCAAAACCAGCGGCCAGACCGACAGGATTGGCGATAATACGACCAGCCAGTGAAGTTTTCAAACGAGGAGACTGGTAAGAGCAAAAAGGCTCTAATAACGAAGCGAAGGGACGCACATAGGGCAACGATTCAAAGACAAAATCGTGAGCCGTCTCTGGGTCGAACTGAAAAAGCCAGTGCCGCATGAAATTCTCGTAGATTGCGGTCAATCCAGTATCCACAGACCAGCTCCTCACTCTTACATATGGCGGTTTTCAAAGCCAGTATACTCTGCTACCCAGTCAGTCGAAAAAATCACCGCGAAACCTGTTCATTTTTAGTTTATATAAACGCAGCCACACCAGGGCATATCCCCCAGAGAGACCAAGAGAGCAAGCCTGATTAATAATGCGTTCAGACGAAGCGATCATCTGCCCCAAATGTCGGCAAACATATCATAGTGGGACAAATTTTTGTCCTGCCGA
>Ga0182030_10011087_pt1 | contig 18211 bp, 19 predicted proteins | sample 812S3MmetaG_FD_121299 | JGI IMG/M metagenome (GOLD analysis project Ga0182030, IMG submission 121299) | Permafrost microbial communities from Stordalen Mire, Sweden - 812S3M metaG (Illumina Assembly) | ecosystem: Environmental > Terrestrial > Soil > Wetlands > Permafrost | place: Sweden...
CGTTACCGCGTGCAGCTCGATGCCGGACACGAGATCGTCGCCTACACCGCCGGCAAGATGAAAAAGAACCGGATCAAGACGCTGGCGGGCGATCGGGTGACGATCGAGATGTCGCCCTATGACCTGGAGAAGGGCCGGCTCATCTTCCGTCACAAGGACGAGCGTCCGGGTGGCGGCGGCGGTCCGCGTGGTGCACCGCCGCGCGGCCAATTCCGCCGCCGGTAGGGTCGTCGCAACTGCCTCGAAATCGCGCAAGGCAAGCTCATGTCGCGGAGCGGACAGTAGCTTCCCATCGCGGGACGCGGTTCAGGCCTGATGCGGGCTTGGGCGCGATCAAAAAATCGTGCACGTCAGGATTGTTTTGGGGGCTACTTTGGAATAATATCAATACATCGATTTTCGGCCGGACGACATTAGCTATCCACCGGTACAGCCGGTTTAGACGCTGACGACCCTTCCAAAAATTCGATCTCACCAGCCCATCGAAAGTGGGCTTCTGCTATATCTATCTTGAGAAGGGACTACCCCCGTGAGCATGGGAACCGTGAAGTGGTTTAACGCGACCAAGGGCTTCGGCTTCATTCAACCGGATGATGGTGGCAACGACGTGTTCGTGCATATCAGCGCCGTAGAGCGCGCCGGACTTGGAACGCTACGTGAAGGCCAGAAGATCAGCTACGAGATCGTAGCCGATCGTCGCTCAGGCAAGTCTTCGGCCGACAATCTGCGCGCCGCCGGCTAAGCGAATCTCGCTCGGTCCGGCTCGCAAAAAGCCGGGACTTTCGAAATTCGCGTCAAATAGAACTCGTCAGTTAAAAAAGGCCGTGCTCACCGCGCGGCCTTTTTGATTTGAACGACGCAGCCTTCAGCTGACTGCGGTGGCGGCCCGAGCACCCGCCGTCACGACGTCGGACAACTGGTGGGCAGGGGATCCATCGTCGGATAGAAACCACATTGCGACTGGCGTGGCCGCGTATAGGCCACATCGTGCAGCGTCACGCCGGACTTCGACATTACGTAGCCGATGGTGGGCATATAAAGCTAGCTGACCTCGCTAAAGATCAGGTAGGTTCCGCCAGTCGCGAGAGCGGTCGGTATCGTAACGTTGGATCCCGTTGCGCGTGGTGCCGACCCCTGGCTCCATTGCACCCGCGCCTGGAGCGAGGATGGATCGACATACAATTCGGTGATCGTGCCTTGTATCGGCGCCGCGGAATACGGCGTCATGATTCCATTGCTCGCGTTGAAGAAGTTGGTCAGATCGGTATCGGCGACCGACCTCGACTGCGAGGTCAGATTGGCGAGCGTTCGCGCCATCAGCGTATCCTTGCGATCAACCGCGACGCCGGAAGAAAACTCGACCGTTCCGAAGAACATCACGAGCATGAGCGGCACAATCACCGCAAACTCGGTCGCCGGTCCGAACAAACTGCCCGTTCGCTTTGACCGATCATTAACCAGCGTGGCGGCCAATGGTGGGCTAACCGCCGCCGGCACCCCTCTTGCATAGCGGCAAACACGAATAGACTTCGCGTTCATCGCCGCCACGAAACACCGTGACAAGTCCGTCGCCCGATGCCTCGCTGCGCGGAGCGCTCGGCGCGCCGGCATCGACCAGGCTGCGCAACGCCAGCGAGATCGTGCCGGTCTGGCGCGCCCGGGCCAGCGCCTCGGCCTGCCCAGGCTTCAATTCGAGCGTGGCGGTCTTGCCGACGACCGAATTCTGGCCATCCTTTTCGCGCGGGGCCTGATCGATGGCGAGAACGCGGATATTGCCCAGAATGATCTCGGAAGTGACGATGTCACGATCGCCGCTCTTCTCGTGTCTCGACAGAAGCACGTCGACGCGATCGTTGGGCAGGATAAAGCCGCCGGCGCCCGTTTCGGGGGAAATCTCGGTCGACACCGCGCGCATGCCGCCGGGCAATACCGCCGCCATGAATCCGGATCCGTTGGCCTTGACCAGCTTCGGTTCGCGGATCGGCTCGCCCGCGATGAACGGCGAGCGCGCGATCGATCCGGCAATCTGGGAGGTCGCGTCCGGGCGTTCGGTGCGGCGAATGAAGTTGTTGCTGGCCGTCGCCGCCGGCCACGTCTGCCATTGTACATCGTCCGGGCCGACCGATTGCCCAAGCCCGATATCCGATTTCGCCACCAGAACATCGACGGTCGGCAGTTGCACGGTCGGCTCGGGCACGGCGGTCTTGTCAGAGCCGCTTGCAAGATAGGCGGCAACACCACCGGCAGATAAGGCAACTGCCAGAACGACAATGCGCGCGGTTTTCATACGCTTTACTCTCTACACGCTACTCTACTGACTTCGAAGTCCTGCACATCCGGCCGATACGCGGCAGATCGCAGCCGGACACGACAATCCGGATTTAAAACTTGGCCGTTCAGATTTGGCCCTTCAGACTTGGCCCTTCAGACTTGGCCCTTCAGATTTGGCCATCCAGACTTGGCTAATCTGACCTTAATTGATGAACGAACTGCAAACCGGGAGCCGACAACGCGACGGATACCCTGGTCTCTCCGGTCACAATTGCCGAAACGGATAGGCCAATTGCCCGCCAATCTCGGACGGCATCTGCTGATCGTCCACGCCATAGGCATTCGGGAGTTTCTCTTCCGGCATCCGGAATGTCCCAAACAGGATATCCCAGATCGGAAACGTTCCGGCAAAGTTGGTATTGCCGCCCTCTTCCAGCGCGGTGTGGTGCCAGCGGTGGAAGACGGGCGTCGCCAGCACGTATTTGAACGGACCAAGCGACCAGTTGAGATTGGCGTGAACGAATGCCGAATGGAACGTCGTGAACGGCCCGACCCAGAGCATGATGTTGGGCGAGATACCCGCCATCAACAATATGACGTCAACGGCTATGGTGCCAATCAACAGATTCACCGGATGGAAGCGCGCCGCCGAGATCCAGTCCAGATCTTCGGACGAATGGTGGATCGCGTGATACTTCCAGAACGCGCCGCCGTGAAACATGCGGTGCAGCCAATACAGCATGAAGTCCGACAGAACCAGGAACAAAACCGCCTGAAGCCACAGTGGCAGCTCGGACAGGGGGCCGTGGCCGTTGTCGTAAAACGCGATCAGTTCGTCCGCGTCGTGAATTTTAAAGATGAGGCCGGCGCCGAGCACCAGCAGCCCGATCCGCAGCGCGCGCGCGAACAACGGAACGAAGAACCAGTAACAGATGTCGGTGACGAGTTCGCGCTTGCGCCACCACGGCGTTCCAGGATTGCAGGCCCAGAAGTGCGCGAGCACCGAAAACACCAGCGCCAGCACGATCGTAATCGGCACCACCTTGGCAATCGTCTGGCCGAACATCTCGGCGATTTCCAGGGGTAAATTGAACATGGCCGCCTCATCTGATCAGGGATTTCAAGTTATCCCGCCCAAGCTTAAAGAGCCGTGAATCCGAAGCTGCAATGTCCGCACGCAAAATCTCCCTGTGCCAGAAGTGATCGAATACAAGTGAATCGAATAGCGTTTTGCGCGGACACCTTAATTCGAAATTTACTCTGCTTAAGAACAGCCGGTTCCAGCGATATTTACACAATCGAATTAACTGCCCTGAAATTCTAACGATCCTAGGGTGGCGCCATGGTCACGGTGCTGAGAACGCCGGGAAGACCAAACGTTAGTTCGACTAGCCAAGTGTACACATGGAGTTATCTTATGAAGAACCTGATTTCGCGTTTTGTGAAGGATGAGTCCGGCGCGACCGCCATCGAATACGGCCTGATTGCAGCCGGTATTGCGCTGGCGATCATCGCTACGGTCAACGGCCTCGGCACGACCCTGAACACCAAGTTCAGCTCGATCAACGCCTCGCTGAAGTAAGCATCTGTTACGGATAGGCATCAAAGGCCTCGGTGTTCCGGGGCCTTTGCTGTTTCCGCCGGGTGATAGTGGCGTCAATATGCGCAAGCCTGCTGTGGCCGCTGTCGCGGCAAGAAAAACCTTCCTGCCGGCGGACCGCAGGGACGGTGCGGCGGCGGGGCTTGTGTGTCTGGCATTGGCGCTGGCGCTTTTCGTTCTGGCTTTCCGGATTGCAAGCGTCTGGTGATCGCCCGACCGTTTCCCGATTGTTCATCTCTCATGGCTAGGTTAGGGGCGACACTCCGACCTCGCGCCAGCAGCACGGGCTGTGTAATCCCATGATCCTCGACATCGCGCGCCTTCTGCTGTTTCCGGCCCTGATGGCGTTCGCGGCGGCGAGCGATCTTTTCACGATGACGATTTCCAACCGGGTGTCGCTGGCGCTGGCGGCAGGCTTCCTGGCGCTCGCGCTCGTAAGCGGCATGGGATTCTACGACATCCTCTCGCATGTGGGTGCGGGTGCCGCCGTTCTCGCGGTGGCTTTTGCCTGCTTTGCCATGGGCTGGGTCGGCGGCGGGGATGCCAAGGTGGCGGCCGGGGCGGCACTCTGGTTCGGCTTTGGCCATCTGATGAACTATCTGGTCTATGCTTCCTTGTTGGGCGGCGCGCTGACGCTGTTGTTGCTCCAGTTCCGGCAATGGCCGTTGCCCTATTCGCTCGCGGGCCAGACCTGGCTGCTCAGGCTGCACGCCAAGGACAGCGGAATTCCCTACGGCATCGCGCTCGCCATCGGCGCGCTGATGATCTACCCGGAGACGGAATGGATCAAGGCGATCGACCTGACCCACGTCACCATTCGCTGACCGCGCGGGTAAACTTCCCGTTAAGGCGATTTAGATACGCCTCATTAACCATGCTTTGACGAATAACTGGTCAACTCCCATCACGGCGGCGGAAGCGTCGCGGCGTAATGTGGAAAGTGAAGCGTATGAATACCTCACGCATTGTCGTCCTGACCACCGCCGGCGGTGCCGGCGGCATTGCCGCATATCTCGCGGACCAGTCCGGCAACAAGCCGCTCCCGACCGAACCCGGTACCCGACTGCCGACCGCGGACGTTCTCGTCGCCAAGTCCGGCGGCGGCCCCGACGCAACCGCCCGGATCTCGGGCGAGTCGATCCTGGAACCGACGCTGGGCAAGGCCAATGCGGCGGGCCTGATGGCGGCGATCCTGCCCACCGGCATGCGCGTCTCACGCCCGACCACGACACAGAAGTGACCGAAAGGACGCCCGATATGAAATGCAGGGGAAATCAGCGATCGATGCGGGCCCTTATGGTTCGCGCCCTGTCGTTTTCGGCCGTCGCCGCGCTGACCCTCAATCCCGCCTTGACCCCGGTTATGGCGGCCGACTATCGCCCCGCGGCGCCGGTTGTCGCTGACGGGCAGATGCGCTTTCTTGCGCTCGGCATCGGCAAATCGGTCGTGATCGATTTGCCTCGTGACATCAAGGACGTGCTGGTCGCCGATCCGAAGATTGCAACCGCCGTCATCCGCACCGCGCAGCGCGCCTATATTATCGGCGCGGCGGTCGGCCAGACCAACATTGTGTTCTTCGATTCGGCGGGGCAGCAAATCGCGGCCTACGACATCGCCGTCAAACGCGACCTCAACGGCGTGCGCGCGGCGCTGAAGCAGACACTGCCGAACTCCGATATCCAGATCGAGGGCGTCGGCGACGGCGTGATGCTGTCCGGCTCGGTGGCCAGCCCGATCGAGGCGCAACAGGCGGGGGATCTCGCCGCACGGCTCGCAGGCGGCGCCGATAAGGTCGTCAACAGCATTACCGTGCGGGGCCGCGATCAGGTGATGCTGAAGGTCACGGTCGCCGAGGTCTCGCGCTCGATCATCAAACAGATGGGCATCGATCTCAGCGCCAGCCTGAATTACGGCAACTCGGCGGTGACTTTCAACAACACCAACCCATTCACGGCAAATGGTCAACCGCTGGTCACGAACAACGCCTTGACGACGTCGTTCGGCTCTACCCCGTCGGTGCAGGCCACGATACGGGCGATGGAAAGCGCCGGCGTGGTCCGAACGCTGGCCGAACCGAACCTGACGGCAATCTCGGGCGAGTCCGCGACATTCATCGCCGGCGGCGAATTTCCGATTCCCACGGGCGTGACCTGCCAAACCACGGCGGCAGGCTCGGTCGGGCAATGCTCGCCATCGGTCGCATTCAAGAAGTTCGGCATCTCGCTCAATTTCACGCCGATCGTGCTCACTGAAGGCCGGATCAGCCTGCGGGTGATGACGGAAGTATCCGAAGTCTCGAACGACAATTCGATCACCATCAGCGGCCTTACGGTTCCTTCGATCAAAACCCGCCGCGCTGAAACCACGCTGGAAATTCCGTCGGGTGGAGCGATGGCAATGGCCGGCCTGATCCAGGACCAGACCAAGCAGGCGATCAACGGGATGCCCGGCCTGTCGACATTGCCGATTCTCGGGACGTTGTTCCGCAGCCGGGATTACATCAACAACCAGACCGAGCTGATGGTGATCGTGACCCCCCTTATCGTTCGGGCCGTCGCGCAAAAGGACCTGTCGCGGCCGGATGACGGGTTTGCCGCTGCCGCCGATCCGCAAGCGGATCTTCTGGGCAGCATCAATCGCATCTACGGCGTACCGGGCCGCGTCGAGCCGGCCCAGAATTATCGCGGCACTTACGGCTTTATCACGGACTGAGGCGGGACGAGGAAACAACGATGACAGCCAGAATACCCGTCGATCGCAGTCGCATCTTCCGCATGGCGGGAGCGCTTGTCGGTCTCGCCGTCGTGCTCGGAGCTTGCACCCACACCAACAACGATGTGACGGCGAGCGTTCCCGACGACTACCGCCTGCGCCATCCGATCGCGATCCAGGAAGCGGACCAGTCCGTCGTGATCTTCATCGGTCATGCGCGCGGCGGTCTTACCGCTTCCCAGCGTGCCGATGTGATGGGGCTGGCGCAAAGCTGGTTCCACGAAGGAACCGGCGCGATCGTCGCCGATCTGCCGGTCGGCACATCCAACGCCGCGGCAGCCGCGGATTCGTTCCGGGAAATTCAGGCGCTGCTCGCGGCGGCCGGTGTGCCCGCGCGCGGGGTTGTCGTCCACCGCTATCATCCGAGCGACCCCCGCCAGATGGCAGCCATCCGGCTGAACTATCCGAAAATATCGGCGATTGCCGGGCCTTGCGGACTGTGGCCGGAGGATCTCGGTCCCTCGATCAAGGACAAGAGCTATCTGGAAAACAAGCCGTACTACAATTTCGGCTGTTCCTATCAGCGCAACATGGCGGCGATGGTCGACAATCCGTCGGATCTCGTGCAACCGCGGACTGAAACCGCCGCCTATACGGCGCGGCGGACCGAAGGTTTCGAGAAATATCGCAAGGGTTCCTCCACCACAACCATCTATCCCGAAGCCGAAAGAGCCAAACTCAGCGATTCAGGCAAATGATCAGCTACGCCCGCCAAAACCCCGAACCACAATCGGACGTCACAGCGCCGCCCGCGGACGATCATATCGCCCCGGCGCCGCGGGTGTCCGTGCAAGCCTTTTGCGAGACGGTGGAAACCGCTGCGGCCGTGCAATCGGCGGGTGAAGACCGCCGCCTCGGCAAGGCCCATCTCAAAATTCAAATGGGCGGCATGGCAGCCGCCATCGAGGCCTATCGTACCGCACCCACTCCGAACGTCATCATCCTTGAGACCGAAGGCCGCAGCGACATCCTTGCGGGACTCGATCAACTGGCGACGGTGTGCGACTCCGGAACCCGGGTCGTTGTCATCGGCCGTGTCAACGACGTCACGCTCTATCGCGAACTGGTGCGCCGCGGCGTCAGCGACTACGTGATTGCCCCGGTCAATGCCCTCGACGTGGTGCGCTCGGTTTGCGGTCTGTTCTCGGCGCCCGAAGCAAAAGCCGTTGGCCGCATCATAGCGATCGTCGGGGCCAAGGGCGGCGTCGGCGCATCCACCATCGCGCACAACGTCGCATGGGCGATTGCGCGCGATCTCGCGATGGACTCGGTCGTCGCCGATCTCGATCTCGCGTTCGGCACCGCCGGCCTCGACTACAATCAAGACCCTCCGCAGGGGATCGCCGATGCGGTGTTCTCGCCCGATCGTATCGATACGGCGTTCATTGACCGCCTGCTGTCGAAATGCACCGACCATCTCAGCCTGCTGGCGGCGCCGGCGACGCTCGATCGGGTCTACGACTTTGGCGCCGACGCCTTCGACTCGATCTTCGATACGCTGCGCGCCACAATGCCGTGCATCGTGCTTGATGTTCCTCATCAATGGTCGGGCTGGACCAAGCGCGCCCTGGTGGGCGCGGACGACATCCTGATCGTCGCAGCACCCGACCTCGCCAACCTGCGCAACACCAAGAATATATTCGACCTGTTGAAAGCATCGCGGCCCAACGACCGGGCGCCGCTGTATTGTCTCAATCAGGTCGGGGTGCCGAAGCGGCCGGAAATCAACGCCAGCGAATTCGCCAAGGCGATCGAATGCCAGCCGATCGCGGCTATTCCGTTCGAACCGCAAATGTTCGGCTCGGCGGCTAACAATGGCCAGATGATCGCGGAGGTCTCCGCCGGTCATCGCACCACCGAGATGTTCCTTCAGATCGCGCAACGGCTGACCGGCCGTGGCGAGACCAAAAAGCCGCGAGCCTCATTCCTGTCGCCCCTGATCGAGAAGCTGCGGGCAAAGTAAGCTACCCGCGTGGAGTGCCGTCGTGTTTGGTAAGCGTAGCGGAACAGAAAGCGATTCCCGGGCGCCGATGCCCGGTGCCGGCGTGCTGGAGTCATCCACCGGCGCGGCGGTAGCCGTCCCGCGCGACGCAGCCGGGCCCACCGTTTCTTCGCCACCGCTATCGCCGGCCAAGTCGCCGGCGCCGATGCCCGCAATCGACGCCCGGCGGTCCGACACCTATTATCAGGTCAAGGCGACGATCTTCGGCGCCTTGATCGAAGCGATTGATCTCACCCAGCTCGCCAAACTCGACGGCGAGTCGGCACGCGAGGAAATTCGCGATATCGTCAACGAGATCATCGCGATCAAGAACATCGTGATGTCGATTGCCGAGCAGGAAGAGCTGCTCGACGACATCTGCAACGACGTTCTCGGATATGGTCCGCTCGAGCCGCTGCTGTCGCGCGACGACATTTCCGACATCATGGTCAACGGCGCCGGAACGGTTTTCATCGAAGTCGCTGGCCGGATCCAGCGCACAGGAATCCGCTTCCGCGACAATCAGCAGCTGCTGAACATCTGTCAGCGCATCGTCAGCCAGGTCGGCCGGCGCGTCGACGAATCTTCGCCGATCTGCGACGCGCGCCTCGCCGACGGATCACGCGTCAACGCCATCGTTCCGCCGCTGGCGATCGACGGCCCCGCACTGACGATCCGCAAGTTCAAAAAAGACAAGCTGACCCTCGACCAACTGGTCAAATTCGGCGCGATCACGCCGGAAGGCGCGAGCATTCTGCAGATTATCGGGCGCTGCCGCGCCAATGTGCTGATCTCCGGCGGCACCGGCTCCGGCAAGACGACACTGCTGAACTGCCTCACGCAATACATCGACGACGACGAACGCATCATCACCTGCGAGGACGCCGCGGAACTTCAACTGCAGCAGCCGCATGTAGTGCGCCTGGAAACCCGCCCGCCAAATATCGAGGGCGAAGGTCAGGTTACCATGCGCGAACTGGTGCGCAACTGCCTCCGCATGCGGCCTGAACGCATCATCGTCGGCGAAGTCCGCGGACCCGAGGCATTCGACCTCTTGCAGGCCATGAATACCGGTCACGACGGCTCGATGGGAACGCTGCACGCCAACAATCCGCGCGAAGCCCTGTCGCGCTGCGAATCGATGATCACGATGGGGGGATTTTCGCTCCCGTCCCGAACCATTCGCGAGATGATCTGCGCCTCGATCGACGTCGTCATCCAGGCTGCCCGTCTGCGCGACGGCTCCCGGCGCATCACGCACATCACCGAGGTGATGGGCATGGAAGGCGACACTATCATTACCCAGGACCTGTTCCTTTACGACATGATCGGCGAAGACGCCAACGGGCACATTATCGGACGGCATCGTTCGACCGGCATCGGCCGGCCGCGCTTTTGGGAACGTGCGCGATACTACGGCGAAGAGAAGCGGCTTGCCGCGGCACTTGACGCTGCCGAAATCGTCGTCGACAGGTAAGGGAGCGGGCCATGAAGATACAGGCGCTCGCATTGGCCTTTCTTGCCGCTACCACGCTTGGCGGTCTGGCATGGGTCTTCATTTATCCTTTGCTCTCGGGAGAGCAAAAGGCCGCACAGCGCCGTGCGTCGTTCGCGAAATCGGAGCCCGCCGTTCGTCAGGTCGACAAAAGCCAGCGCTCCCGGCGCGAACAGGTCGAAGGCTCGATGAAGGAGGTCGAGGCGCGCCGTCAGAAGGCAAAAAAAATTCCACTTGGCACCCGGCTCACCCAGGCCGGCCTGTCCTGGTCGCCTCAGAAATTCATGATCATCTCCGGCGTTCTCGCAGCCGTCTGCCTGGGGATCGGGCTACTGCTCGGGGGTGGACCGATCGCCGCCATCGGCCTGGCATTCGCCGGAGGCTTCGGTCTGCCGCGCTGGATGCTGAGTTTTCTGAAGACCCGCCGGGAAAAGAACTTTCTTCGCGCGCTGCCGGACGCCGTTGATGTGATCGTTCGCGGCATCAAAGCAGGCCTGCCGCTGTTTGACTCCATCAAGGTTGTCGCAGCCGACGCCCCGGAGCCGCTCAAGAGCGAGTTTCTGGCCATCATCGAAACCCAGGCGATCGGTATGCCGCTCGGCGAGGCCTGCGCGCGTCTGTTCGAACGGATGCCGGTGCCGGAAGCCAACTTCTTCGGAATCGTCATCGCGATCCAGCAAAAATCCGGCGGCAACCTGTCGGAGGCTTTGGGCAACCTGTCGAAAGTGCTGCGCGACCGCAGGAAAATGGCCGAGAAGATTCAAGCGATGTCGATGGAAGCCAAGGCGTCCGCCAGCATCATCGGTTCGTTGCCGCCCATCGTCATGCTGCTCGTATATCTCACAACCCCCGACTATATCTCGCTGTTGTGGACTCATCCGACCGGTCAGTTGATGCTTCTCGGCTGCGTGATCTGGATGACTATCGGCATCCTCGTGATGAAGAAAATGATCAACTTCGACTTCTGATGGTGCAGCATGTTTCAATTTCTGATCGCCAAGATCCACGATGCACGGTTCATGACCATGGTGCTCGCCGCCATCGCCGTGAGCGCGACCGCCTATACGCTGATCATGCCGCTGTTCGCTGGCGAAGAGCTGGCAAAGCGCATGAAGGCGGTCGCGAGTGAGCGCGAGCGGATCCGGCAACGCGAGCGCGATCGTCTCTCAATGACCCAGAAGGTGTCGTTGCGTCAGACGCCGAAGCAACTCGTCTCCAAGGTGGTGGAAGACTTCAACCTCGGAAAATGGGTCGCCCAGGAGTCCGCGCGCGAAAAGCTTGTCATGGCCGGCTATCGCGGCCAGGCGCCTTACATCACCTTCCTGTTCTTTCGGCTGGTAACGCCTGTCGTGCTCTTCATCGCTGCGGTTCTTTATATTTTCGTGATCTCGCACCTGGAGAAGTCGCTTCCGGTGAAGATCGGCATCTGCGTCGGCGCGGCCTATCTCGGATTGCAAGCGCCGATGCTGTTCCTGAAAAACGCGATCACCAAGCGCCAGCTCTCGATCAGACGCGCATTTCCCGATGCGCTCGATCTGCTGCTGATCTGCATCGAGTCCGGCATGTCGATCGAAGTTGCATTCCGCAAGGTCAGCATCGAGATCGCAACACAGTCGATGGCGCTGTCCGAGGAATTCACGCTGACCACGGCGGAGCTCTCCTATCTCCAGGACCGCAAAATTGCTTACGAAAATCTGGCGAAGCGAACCGGCCTTGAGGGTGTGAAATCGGTTTGTCTGGCCTTGCAGCAATCGGAACGCTATGGGACGCCGCTCGGCCAGAGCTTGCGGGTCATGGCGCAGGAAAATCGCGACATGCGCATGAACGAAGCCGAGAAGAAGGCCGCCGCGCTGCCGCCGAAACTGACGGTGCCGATGATCGTGTTCTTCCTGCCGGTATTGTTTGTCGTCATCCTGGGGCCGACGGGCATCAAGGTCGCGGCGATGCAGTGAATGCTGCCGGGCACAGGTAAACAACGCTATCGTCGTCGTCGTCGCCCGGCTTGATGATGGGGCGATCCGGTATGCGGCGGCCGCGCCGCAGATCGCTGATGCCGCCTTTGACGATCGAGGCCGATCAGCCCGCGCGGCCGAGCGAAGCCATCGGCCCGGGTCCGGCGCCCGGCCGCGGATTGTCTTTGCGGCTCAGCATCTGCTTCAGATAAGCGACATTGGCTGCCGCCTCTTCCGCCGGCAGATCAGCCCTTACGATGGTTTCGGCCTCGGCGAAGCGGCCCTGCAGGCCAACCACCAGACCCAGATTCTGCCGTACCCGCGCATCGGCTTTGTCGCTGCCATAAGCCTGGCGCAGGACCTCTTCCGCCTTCGGCAAATCCCTCGACAAAACATAAGAGAGGCCGAGGTTGGACAGCACCGACGGCTCGCCGGGCACGATCTTCAAGGCGCTGGCATAATAGCGGCGCGCTTCGTCATGTCGGCCGAGCTGATCGAGAACGGTTCCCTGCACCGAAAGAATCCCCCAGTCGGGATTGTCAGGCGAATGGGCGCGGGTCAGGACGTCGAATGCCTGCTGGAGATTTCCATTATCGGCAAGCGCCCGGCCGAAGCCGGCGAGCAACGCCTTGTTGCCGGGATGGGCGATGGTGGCCTGTTCGAGCACGGCGGCAGCCTGGGCGCGCTGCCCTGTGGCGCGCAGTGCCTTGCCATACGCCAGGGCGACACCGACATCCTTGGGATCGGCACGGTAGCGCTCGCCGTAGACTTCCACCGCGCGCCGCGGATCGGCATCCGGGCTGGCATCGGCCCTTGACGTCAGCGGTCCCGCGACGTCGGACATGGTCTGGCAGCCGCCAAGCCCAGCGGCCAAAATCGCCGTCACGGCCGCGGATGCAAGAAGCCGGGCAAAACTGGACTGCTGACGCATGGCACTTTGACTCACGATATCAGGCGAATTGATCGAGCCGAACGCGCCCAGCAATAGACTGTTAACCCTAACGCCGGGTTAATGTTCGCAACTGCAAAAACTGCCGATTTCACGGTTCAGCGATGGTGCTTGGCGTTGCCGCAAGGGTCGCCAGCGCGCGTTCGCTTCTTGGTCTCGAATGTGATCGATCGGCTGCCGTGCCAAACCGGACTGATCGGCTGTCGCGCCATGGCGCTGAACCTCGCCTATCGATTTTTGGCAGACGCCGCGGCGACTTCGTTATCGCTACACGCCGCGCGCAGCGGACGTGAAAACGACAACCTAATCTTGAAAGATTTGATCCTCGAAGACTTGATCCTTGAAAACCTGCGCTCGGCGCTGACCGGGCGGGTATCGGCCCTGCAGCCAACTACTTATGATGCTTGCGCAGATAGGCGTGAAGTGACTCCGTGCCGGTCTCAGCCAGCAAAGTCTTGAGCATCAAGTCAGCGCGCCGTCCCTTCGCAAAATGCTCGCCATAGGTTTTTCGCAGCGACTTGACGCGAGTATTGCCGTGCTTCTTGTCGATGCGGCCGGTCGTATCGCGATGCCTGCCATCCAGGCTCTTCTTGGTCTTCTTGGCCATTTGATCCTCCCAAAATCATTGATCTAAACCATCAAGTCTATCACGGTCATGGAGGAACGTGTAGCCGGTTGCGGCCATTCGGTGTTAACAACTGCATCAAGCATCGATCCCGATCAACGGCATCTGAGAATCGCGGCCAAACTTCAATGCGGCCCTGCCGGAAAATTCTCTAAGTCAAAATTCTCTATCTCAAGATTCTCCAGTATCTCAAGATTCTCCCGTCAAAAAAACGGCCTCAGCGGGTGACACTGAGGCCGGTTGGTCCTGGGATCGTCGGGGAGTCATCTACAATTCGGCTGATGATCGTTGCAACCGTCGCAGCGTCGAACGGTCGTAATCCGCCGCCGATGCAATCAGCTACAGACCTCGACGTTGCGTATTCGCCAGCCATGGGGCGTCTTGACGCGAGCGCGAGCCAGATAGCAACCGCCCCCGTCATCGTAACCGCCGTAGCCGTAGGGATAGCCATAGTAGCCGTAGGGATAGTCATATCCCGGACCCCAAAAACCGAAACCAAAGCCGCCGCCACGGAAACCGCCACCATGGAAGCCACCGCCATGGAAACCGCCGCCATGGAAACCGCCACCGCCACCATGACCGCCGCCGCCGCCATGACCTCCACCGCCGCCATGGGCAAGCGCGGCCGTGCTGGATGCGCCGAGCAAGACCGCCGATGTGCCGACAACACCGAAGCTACAGATGGCGAATAAAGCTATCACCGACAAACCGCGTGTCAGGATGTTGCGGTAGCTCGTGCGGTTCTGAGTCATTGGTATTCCTTCCTGACCTGCGCACACACAGGCAAATTTGCAAAAACTTCCGTGAGTAACCGTAGGTTTCATGCGCGTCGCGGGTCAAATCACCTCAACGTTATCCTCGCCGCGCCGGATTAGAACCGATCAATCGCAGATCGGCCCATCGCAACGAACGTCGCAATCACAATCAAATGCCGCAAGGCCAGGCTTCAGATGTTGTCTCGCAACGATCGCATTCAGAACTGCTCCGGAAAGTTGACAAGGTTTGCGGCGCACCGTTCACGCTGGCTCGACATCGCAAGCCATTGTAGAAAGCCTGAAAAGCCTGCAACGTCCGGAAGACTGGGCCGCCCTGCCCGTTTGGTTTTTTTCGTTCAATTGAAGGCCGAGAGCAGCATGAATTCCGTGTTCGAGACCGCGCCCGCCGCAGCAGCCATTCCGATCACGTTCGCGACCAAGGCGACGTGGGACGCGATCTGTGCGAATCTGCCTGCAGAAGCCCGGCAATTCGCGCAAGCAAACGGCTTTGCGGCAAAGCCCGGCGCATACCTCACGCTACCCTCCGCGGACGGACAGATCGCGCAGGTCGTCTTCGGCCTGGAGGATGAGGCCGGCAAATTTCGCGACCTGTTCAGGCCCGGCCTGTTGCCTGGCCTGTTGCCGCCGGGCGTCTATCGCTTCGCCAATGCGCCGCACGATACGCGCCTTGCGACTCTCGCCTTCGCGCTCGGCAGCTATCGATTCGGCCGTTACCGGAAGGCGGATGCAGCCGACGTCAGGCTGGTGCCGCCCGATGGCATCGACGTCGCCGCTGTCGCGCGGATGGCCGAGGCGGCTACGCTTGCCCGCGATCTCATCAATACGCCGGCGAACGATATGGGACCGGAGGAACTGGCGCAGGCGGCGCAGCATCTTGCAAAGCGCTTCGGCGCCCATTTCGACTGCATCGTTGGTGACAATCTCACGCGACAGAATTTTCCGCTCATTCATGCCGTCGGCATGGCGTCGTCGCGCGCGCCGCGCCTGATCGATTTGACCTGGGGCGATCCCGATCATCCCAAGGTGACGCTGGTCGGCAAGGGGGTCTGCTTCGACAGCGGCGGGCTGGATCTGAAGCCGTCCAGCGGCATGCTGATCATGAAGAAGGACATGGGCGGGGCCGCCAATGTGCTGGCGCTGGCGCTGATGGTGATGGACGCCAGGCTCAAGGTGCGCTTGAGGGTTTTGATTCCGGCGGTCGAGAACGCGGTGGCGGGCAACGCCTTCCGCCCGCTCGATATCTTCCGCTCGCGCAAGGGCCTTAGTGTGGAAATCGGCAATACCGACGCCGAGGGCCGGCTGGTGCTGGCCGACGCATTGGCGCTCGCCGACGAGGAAAAGCCCGATCTACTGATCGACCTGGGGACCCTGACCGGCGCGGCGCGGGTGGCGCTCGGTCCCGATTTGCCGCCGTTCTACACCAACGATGAGACGCTGGCGCAAGACGTCGCACGCTGCGCGAAAGAGGAGAACGATCCGTTGTGGCGGCTGCCGCTGTGGCCGGCGTACGACGCCTGGCTCGATTCCAAGGTCGCCAATGTCAACAACGCGCCGTCGGGCGGATTCGCGGGCTCCATCACCTGCGCGCTGTTCCTGCAGCGTTTCGTCGAGCAGGCGAAAAGCTGGCTGCATGTCGATATCTATGGCTGGACGCCATCGGCCAAACCGGGTCGACCGGAGGGCGGCGAGTGCCAGGCTGCGCGCGCGATCTTCAAACTGCTGGGCGAACGCTATGGATGACCCGCGCCTGACGCCGGCGCGGCCCGACCTCGCCGCGCTATATCTCAAAGGCAAGATCGAGGCGGCGCGCTTTGTCGCCGGCGAGACCTTCGAGATCGTCGACAGCATCGCCCCGCTGCGCCGTGAACCGGCCTCCGATGCCATGCTGCTGACGCAGGCGCTGAAGGGCGAGCGGGTGACGATTTACGATCGCGATGGCGAGGGCTGGGCCTGGGGTCAATTGAACAGCGACGGTTATGTCGGCTGGCTTCCGGATCGCGCGCTCGTTGCGCCCGCTACGGCGCCGACCCACAAGGTCACCGCGCTCAGGACATTCGCCTTTCCGGGTCCCTCGATCAAACTGCCGCCGGTCGAGACGCTGGTGACGGGGACAACCCTGACGGTGCTGCGCGAGGAAGGCGCTTTCGCGGTCACGCGCGAGGGCTGGTATCTGCCACTGCGGCATCTCGGCAGTATCGACAATCATGAGGACGATTTCGTCGCGGTGGCCGAACGTTTTGTCGGCACGCCCTATCTGTGGGGCGGCAAGAGCAGCCTCGGCATCGATTGCTCGGGCCTGGTCCAGATAGCGTTGAATGCCGCAGGCATCGGCTGCCCGCGCGACAGCGACATGCAGCAGGACGGCCTTGGCCGATCGCTCGACGTTGCGCCGGTGATAAGGCTGCAGCGCGGCGATCTGATGTTCTGGAAAGGCCACGTCGCCATCGTGCGCGGCGCCGACACCATCGTGCATGCCAACGCCCATCACATGGCGACCGTGATCGAAAATATCAACGACGCCGTTGCACGCATCGAGCGGGCCGGCGGCGAACTGGTCGCCATGAAGCGGCTTTAAGTTCCGACCTCACCGCCGTTCGCGGTCTCGAGCCGGAACGCGGCCGCGAACAGCGCGCGGGTGTAGTCGGTCTTCGGATTCTTGAACAGCTCCGCGGCGGCTCCCTCTTCCACCACCTTGCCGTGACGCATCACGATCAAATGGCTCGCGAGCGAGGCCACCACGCGCAAGTCATGCGAAATGAACATGTAGGTGAGGTCGCGCTTGCGCTGCAGTTCGCGCAGGAGGTCGACCATCTGCGCCTGGAACAGCATATCGAGCGCGCTGGTGGGTTCATCCAGCACCACGAAATTCGGCTCCAGCACCACCGCGCGCGCGATGCTGATGCGCTGGCGCTGGCCGCCGGAGAACTCATGGGGATAGCGGAATCGCGTTGCCGGGTCCATGCCGACATCCCTGAGCGCCTTGATCACGCGCGCTTCGCGTTCGGTTTCCGAAAGCGCGCGCTGATGCACGCTGAGGCCCTCGGCAACAATATCCCCGATCGACATCCGCGGGCTCAGCGCGCCGAACGGATCCTGAAACACGATCTGCATGTCGCGGCGGAACGGCCGCATCGCCTTGAAACGCAGGCCCTGGATATTGCTGCCGAGAAAGACAATCGGCCCGTCGGACGAAATCAGCCGAAGCAGCGCCAGCCCCAGCGTGGTCTTGCCGGAGCCGGATTCGCCGACCACGCCGAGCGTTTCGCCCTTGCGCACCGAGACGCTGACGCCGTCCACCGCCTTGATGTGACCGACCGTGTTGCGGAGCACGCCGCGCTTGATCGGAAACCAGACTTTCAGATCGTCGGTCGATATCACCACCGGCGATTCGGGACGGGGCGGCGCCGGGTCGGGCTTTGGCTCGGCGGCGAGCAAGGCGCGGGTGTAGGGGTGTTTCGGCGCGGTGAAGACCTGCTCCACCGGTCCCTGCTCGACGATCTTGCCGCCATTCATGACGCAGACCACATCGGCAATGCGGCGCACGATGCCGAGATCATGGGTGATGAACAGCAGGCTCATGCCGAGCCGCGCGCGAATCTCGGCCAGCAGCGCCAGGATCTGCGCTTGCACGGTGACATCGAGCGCGGTGGTGGGCTCGTCGGCGATGAGCAAATCGGGCTCGTTGGCGAGCGCCATCGCGATCATGACGCGCTGGCGCTGGCCACCGGATAATTGATGCGGATAGCTCGCGAGCCGGGTTTCAGGCTCGGGAATGCCGACCTGGGTAAGC
>Ga0182030_10011088_pt1 | contig 18211 bp, 15 predicted proteins | sample 812S3MmetaG_FD_121299 | JGI IMG/M metagenome (GOLD analysis project Ga0182030, IMG submission 121299) | Permafrost microbial communities from Stordalen Mire, Sweden - 812S3M metaG (Illumina Assembly) | ecosystem: Environmental > Terrestrial > Soil > Wetlands > Permafrost | place: Sweden...
ATGGGGGTCAGGTGGCGGTGTAGGGTCGCTGCGGGTGCTTTGGGGACCGAGGTGGCTATCGCCCGCCTAAGTCTTGATGCCAAGCAAAATGGTCGCGACTTATTCAAGAAGGAAATACTAAGGAGAAAAGGCTAGATGCTAGTTCTGTGTATAGCTATATAAGTAGCATTGTCCCAGGGAAGCGCAGGTCACCTGACCAAGTAACCACATGGGTCACAACCCGTTAGAGTCGCGCGCGCGACGTCCGGTGAGGTCGAGACTCGAGGACACGCACAAACATAAAACAAGTATACTGTCACGGCTAGGCGATACAGTAAGCACGGGACCAGTGGTCACGTGATGGCTTATGGCGGATTCTTATGATCCAAGCTCCTGGGATCGCGGATCGCGATGATCTACTGCAATCCAAGAGCATGAGAATTCTATATAATAACTGGTACCTCTGCTATAGATAGGAGCTTTGTGCTCAACTTTAAATAGCAATCGTATTTCTTTACCTTCGCTAATTACAACGACTTGGATTTCTATTCAAGACGAACTGCTACTACTCACTTCATTCTCGATACCAACCAACGATACATACCAAGGGTACTACTGCGACGCGGTCGTTTCATCTACCTGCCTCTTACGTTTGCTGCCTAATATCTCCCACCGAGTCTGTCTCTGCTCCTGCGACCACTCGTTGAATTTCATATATTGGTAGCATAGTTCAACCAAACCCTCAAAACCCTCGTCTAACCTGGGGTAGCCGGCTATATTCTTTTTCCATCGGTCTTCATCCGAGTCGTAACCGTCACTATCTTCGTTTCCTTTGGGAAAAGGTGATCTGCCTTGCATGACATTCGTAACCCAGCTATCGCCATTATAATATCTAAGCGCTATAATGCACCGAAAGCAGGTATCAGGATTGTCTTCTATGGGGGTGGCGCATATCTGGCAGCAGGCGATGCCTTTAGCTTTTAGTTGTTCCGCTGTCACTTTCCAGTACGAAATCTCGCTAGTTATCAGTTTATATATAGTGAACATGCGTCCTTCTATATTGCCGCCCAGCCGCCGCGGATCTTGCCATGGAACATAGTTTCTTGTAAAAAGATACGACCCTGATTCGGCTGACGCTCTGAGCGAACCTTGCGTAGTGGGCACGCTATCGTTACCAATTTTGCTGCCGATCTCCATCAGGAAGTGGAGTATGCCGAAGTGCTCACTGTATATTCCGTACGTATTTTCAAGATTCCAAGGAACTTGTTTTATGTTGGTGAGATTAGAGGTGCCATTATCTTGAGTAGTATGATAGACGTCGCAAGTCTCCACAGTGTCCATGAGCCTTTCAAATAGCTGCTCGCGCGTAGGTGCTGCGGGCTCTCCCTCCACTATGTAAATGCAGACTCCGGACTTGGAACGTTCCGGATCGTGGGAATGGCAGGTGGAGCTGATCAAAATGCATCCGCTATCAGATACCTGTAACGGTGCCTCCGTGGTCGAAACTGGTTCTATATCGAATTGAAGAAGATGTTGTTGGTCGAACCTCTTGGAGACTCTCATGAACGACTCCTGTGGTTCTAGATTTCCTTTCTTAAAGAACTTGTAGATATAATGTACGATGTCGCGAAACGTACCATTGTCCGGGACGACTTCGCAAAGAGCAGGACCAGAAAGGTTCGTATCGACCGAGCTGGTGTCGGAAGCACTTGTATCGACGGAGCTCATTCTGGCAGAGCTGGTCTGGACGGATCTTGCGTTGGTAAGGACGATGTGGATCTTCACCGCCCTTCGGATAATTGCGGCAAGAAGAACATCCGTCAGAGAGCCTGCCTGGAGCCTTTTGAGTGTTGTCAGAATGGAATTCATAATGGCCATGTCAGCGAAAGCGGGCTTCTCGGCCTTTCCCCTGTCTTTCTTCAGGTTCGACGCGTCGACAATAGCTGCCCATGCACCTTCGGCAATAGCGACAACATAAAGCTCACGAACTTGGTGCCAACTTCCAGATAGATAGTTCGTACAGGAGACCACAGAGTAGAACTTCATCTGTTCCAGATGGCCGGGCGGCGACAACCGAGCATTTCCAGTCCACTGCTTCTCCATTGCCACTAGAGTCGATAGATTGAGAGTTATCGAGTCGGACATGTGACCCAAAATGAGACGGCACAGCTGTTGCGTCCTCGTTTGCCGCGTGGACTGCAGGAGAGTCTGGACATTGTCCGGAGTAACAAAGACCGCGCAATATCTCGACTCAACGAAGGTGGCGTGACGGACGATACCTTTGGCTGAATCTAAAGCGGTGTACTCCTTTTGGCTGGAAATGTAGTGTTCGAACTGCTTGACATCCTCTTGATCGGGAACCCCAGAGTACTCCAGTTCACGAGTGGAGTAGATGTCGGTGTCTGAGTAAACGTTGCTGGCAGCGTCGTTCTCACCAGACGCAAGGGTCCTGAGCTCCTGGATGATGTAGTCTCGGTAGACGTCTCTTGCCCAGTCAAATACGTAATCGACTAGTAACAGGAGCTGCAGGGCCCCGTTACGAGTACTAATCGAGCCTTTCCAGAGCTCCACAACTAGCTAAAACTTGGGTTAGGTCCTTTCGCAAAACACAAGACTGTCTAAAACTGGAAATATACTTACATAGTCCACGGTCCCTATCGTGTCTGCTCTGGGATGTGCCTGCTCCATATACGCCGCAGAGAGGCTCCAGTCCTCCCCTTTGTTTGCAAAGAACCACACTAGCGGGCCCGCGTGCCATTTCGACCGTTGACCAGTTGCTCTTCGCAGACGTTCCTGTGTATCAAGGAAAGCTTTGATGGGAAAAGCGGTTTGCATCTGGATAGAATACCAATCGCTATCCGAGGTACCGGATTTTGCCTCCACGACTAGGAATGGGAACAGGAGCTGATCGCCTTTTTGGCTGATTGGCTGTGTGAGAGGTGATGGATCTAACAATTCGTGGAGCTGTTTCTCTTGGTTGGCTGCCTCGAGCTCGAGCCTGAGCTCTCTTTTTCTCGTATCATGAAGAAGATTTTCGATGTTCCTGGTTTGGCGAAGCCCGAATATGGCGTCAGGTTTCTGGATGTCCTTGTGCAGCTGCTCAGCCACTGCTCGATCAAGTCGAACCTGTTCATCTTCGCGATGGCCAAAAATTTGGTTCAGCCCAACTGCCTCGAGACTGGAAAACGGTTAGTTAGGTCAACGCCTTTCTTCTTCTTCTTCTTCTTCTAAAATAGCTAGATCAGGGCCCTTACTAGTCCTCGCTACGTGCCATTCGCGAACATCGACATGGTTCTCGATTCTGCTGCCGCTTTTGTAATGCTTCTGCTGCTGCGGATGTTTCTTCTCGGCTTGCCTCGATTTCGGAGCGCCATATTCGCTTCCGACAGTTCTTGCTTCACAACCATTAGTAGCCGTGCTCGGGCGAACTGTCATATACTGGCGGGTGGAATAGAAAGGTAATCTTACCAGACTACTTCCGCCTCCAGCCTCGCAAAGACGAGAGGCTCGCACGCAAACCTCCAACTGCTCTCGTTCCGCTGCCGGCATCGCTGCGATTTTTCAACGAGAAGAGCCGCTTGGGACTTGACCTGGACCTTCCAGGGTTCATCACTTGTCACATTGGGCTCGGTCGCGAACGAGTCGAATTTTCTCTCCCCAAGCTCTGTGGCGTGTCTCAGCGTCGACTTATGGCACTTGGGCCATTTCGACGGGGGCAGGTCGCCGGCGAATCTGATTCGATGCTCTTGTGCGAGCCGGTCTAGTCGTTGCAGCGTTTCGGTGGGTGTTGAAGGCATTCTGTCAGCACTTGGGCGATGGCAGGAATCTGCTCGCCGACCATTGCCTCAAGGTCGCCGAGTTCTAACGGGTTCGTTTTTATAATACAACTGTCCGGGCAGCTTATACGCGCCGTCGTTTTTCGACAGATGCCCTTTTGGTTCACCGACAGGAGAGGTTAGTGCCTAACCGGTGGGGAAGGCGCAGTTTTCAGGGCAGTGCAGTTCACGGCCCCTGTGCCTGCTCCACCCCTCGCATTGGATAGAATCATAAAACACCAACCAACATTGTCCAACATTCAACATCTTTTCGAATCAGGAGCCCAACGGAGCGCTCCTGCATATTTCTGAAACAGGACTGGATAATCAGCCACACCCAGCCACGTCCAGCCACGTCCAGCCACGTCCAGCCCTCTATCTTTAGCTTTAGCTTTTGCGGATCCACGGCGCGCGATTCTTGGCGCGAAAGGCTCGCGGCCGCCGTTAGCCGTTAGCCGTCGGCCGTGGCTTACTTCCTATAGGTACAGTACAGGCCCTTTTGTAACAAATCACGTGTCGTGAATCGTGAGACGCAGACGGTCTTAGGACCTTAGGCTGAGGAGCACTGTCATCTTGGAACCACCGGGCCGGGCTCGCAGGAGAACCTATACCGGGCTAGCCACACCTGTTGTGTAATCTCAGTACTGCGGTACAGACCCCTGGTTTTGGGACCAGGCTCACGTGATGGATCCCGAGGATCCTGAGAGAACGAAGGTTCTATTTAAGACTGGGACTTCTGCCGTAGATAAGAGCTTCGTGCTTAACTTCTTATAGAAATAGTATCTCTATACCTTTGCTCGTAACGACTCGAGTTCTGTCTCGAGACCACGTGCTATTGCCTACTTCATTATACGATACCAACTGAGGAATCACGTGATATGGACCGCGACACACACTAGCTAGGGGTATATATACAGGGTGCACTGCGAGCACAACCTAGCCTTCAACTTTTCTACTAATACCTAGGTAGGTATTTAGACATTAATAGAATAGGGGAAGGGGGGGGCCTTCGGCTGGGCGGCGGGTGGGGGCCGGAGGCCCCCTAGGTATAGGTATAGATATAGATATATAGGTAAATGGCAAAATCTCAAAGTAGAAAGCGGTATATCATGTGATGCTCTAGCCAATCAGCGTCAACCTCGACCAGCAATGAGCTTTTCTCTCGCATAACCCTTCAATATAAAACAAGTTTTATAGTTGAAGGCATTCAGAGGCTAGAGTACTCCTAGATAGACACACACAATAAGACTCCCTTTAATAGACACGACTCACGAACCCGACCTCTCTTCTCCAACCGACGACGTACCACGGGTACCGGAGACCATCGTTACAGCTTGGACAGTACAAAACCAGCTTTATATTTTGTCGTTACTATATTCAATTTTTTTCCCCACCTACTTCAACTCGTCCTTCGTATTTATTTATGAAGGCAAGTCAAGGATTACATCAAGTGTTGTGAATATGCACTTATACATACCTTACTTCACAACTTCATATCGCTCTTCTGAGCTGGATACTCAATTTGCAATCCTCCTAGGTACTAAAAACTTGAAGCTGGAAATAGAGGGAAGTCAAAGGTTCCACTGGTTCTGTCTAAACTTTGAAATGAGGGTAGTTATGAGCAATAGACTAACTTCGTTTGCGTTCGTTGTAGAAGAATATAAAGATATTGCCAAATCTTTCACTATGCCACTCTCGTGATACACAGAGGCCCAAATCGGCCCACCAAGCTTGGCAAGGACCCTTGGTTAGTGTCACAGGGGAGTGAACACGGACACCATCACGATATCTTGACAGACTCAGAGAGGTGTCTATGTTGCAGGTAACAGGATCTACATAATTCCAAATATAAATAATATGGAAACTAAAGCCTATTTGCAGGGGACCGGAAGAGCACCCCCCCTGAGCAAAATCCAGCTGACTTAGTAGCGTGCTCAGGACTCCGGCTCGGCTCAGCTTAGAGCAGCGACTGCTCAGGTCCAAAGACGGAAATAGATTTTGGTAGGTTCAATTGTTGTCCGAGATTGTAGGGGTAAAAGGTCGCTAAAACACAGCATAGTTAGGGGCCCGAGGTTTTAGTTTAGCGTTCAATTGCTAGAGATCTAGGGCTCCCAGCGCTTAGTCCTGCAGCCCAAATTTCCTGTGGGTCGGAGGGCATAAATAAACGGAACATTATTTCGCGCATTTTGAAGAATACAGGCACAGCTTGATCAAAAGGACTAAAAGGATGAAAAAGGTGCCAGAGAAGGAATAAACTGCATCACGTGATACAATTCGCACTAAAAGGCCCGGGGTTTTCATTTAACGTTCGAAGCTAGCCTTCCCATATAAATTCACTTTGTGAAGAGACCCCTCATTAGCGCGGTACTTGGCCGCTGTGCAGCAGCCTCCGACCCGCGCTAGCTCGAGAAGGAGAAGGGAGGTTGGAGGTCAGAAGGCTGCGTATGCAAGTGAGAGACTGGGAGGAAAGTCACGTGAAAAAGCACTAATCAGAAGTCGTAAAAATAAAACCTTTGGTGTAGCTGGTCTCCCAGGCAAAACTCTTCTCAATCCCTTTTTGCCCATTTGAGAAGGCACAAGCTGTCAAGGGTGCACGTATCATAGTCGTATTCTTGAATGCGAGTCGATTCTTGTGCCGATCTAGCCTAGAATCTTTGTCGCCGCTCGGTACAGCCTTACGTTCCTTTGCGTCTCTTATTCAATTTAGATACTCGACCCGCGCTACCTTCCCTGTCTCTCGCTTTCGTCCTACTGAAATATCTTGCTGTGGGGTGACGATCAGGAAACTGGACGAAGGTATGGCTCAAAGTTGTTTTCTGAACGTGTTGCAAATTGCACCTCATCGTTGCCTAGGTTCTAAAAGGCTAAGAGGTCTAGAATGCAATCAAAGGTCGCTAATTTCTGTTAAATACGGAAGGCGGGAAGAACGTGATATCGGTGTACGATTCAGGAAACAAAGGGACAAGGGTCTGCTTGGCTGCATTTCTTCCAAGTGTTGGGTGGCGCAGCACGCACGATAACTTCAGACAACCGACCTCCCAACTTCTCCAACAAACTCGATTACATTTGAATAATATGCCAAAACCAACTGAGCAAAGTAGGGAGGTGGACAGAAAACTCCGCCGCAAATACAACATTCATTCCAGAGAACCTGCATACATATGGCCGACAGAGCATATTCGCGCATTTCAGCATGTCAGCGTGCTTGGATCCAGTAAATTCTCTACCTACTACTCCGAAGGGGCTATGGACTCAATGGAGCCAGAGGAAAAACTTTGGAAAAGATTTATTAGAGATCAGGCTCAGAGGCTGGTTGAAACTACGGAACGCAATGTTCGAAACCACCAATCCGAAACGAAATGGAGACTGGATCTGGAACATATTATTTATCAGAGATTTGAACTGGAGATAGAATGGTATGCCGTGTAACTCCGGTTCTCCGAAAAAACTGAACACTTCTTAGTCCAGAACCTACTTGCAAAGGTCGTTGGTGGAGATCTGAGATCGAAGTTGCCCCCGAGAATCCTGGCCCTATTGCGAAATCAATTATGGAACGTCAAAAGAAACGTTCCCCGTGTCGATGTGAGGCAAAGGTAAGACTTGAAAATTAGTGGGTACACAATTAACAAAACATTCATATGCAATTAAACTAATACATGCAAGCCACAAAACCCGTTTAAACAAGATATTCGCCGACAGGGCAGATAATCTGATTATTCATGGAGGAGAAGCCGCATCAGAGCTTCCGCAACGCAAACCAGATCGAGTATACGGCTTACAACAGACAAAGCGCTTTGAGAACCTTCTTGAAAAAGTTATGACCGGCGTCCAAACGTTTACTCGAGAATCAATCGACATCACTCCATTTGGAGATTGCGAGGCTCCAATAATATTTCCATTTTTAATATCAGAATCGAAGACCGAAAGAGGAGATAGCTTTGAATCGTGCGAGCGGCAGACCGCCTTTCCAATTTGGAAACTGCTGAGCCTCCAGGAAAGACTTCAAATAGCATCAAACAGGAGGAACGGCGAGACCGGAGGGCCCTTCACCTGGTTCTTTGCAAACCGCGGGGAAGATTGGCGAGTCTATGGATGTTACACGAGCTATCAGGACGATGTAACCCACTATGTAAGTAATAAGATTTCCCTTATTTCTTGATGTACAACCTCTCGATCCACGACACTGATTTTATCTAGAACATACATAACATTTGGTCAGGGCGTGTAGACTCCTTGGATGGCGCTCTTCAGATCTTGTTGATCGTAGATTACATTTTCGACTGGGCTCGCGATCTTTACCGGGGTGTAATATATCGCCAGCTAGAAGCATTGGCGTTGGGTGCGGATAGTGATGATCGAAGCGTTGCTACGGACAGCGATATTTTCTCTCTGAGAGGGGTTTCTCGCCGCGAGATAGTGCAAAAATATAACTCCCCTGCGGCTGATCCCATTCGAGCATTCCACCTGGCGGGTGAACAATTCCAGCATTCGAAACGACAAAGACTGCTCCGTGATCCATCATTCAACTTTCAATCGGCCTTCCAGCTTAACAAACTTGGATTGCCAGACTTCGAGCAGTGGCAGAAGTTTGACAACGAACTTGGAGTATTTCGCCCTTCGAATGTTGTTGACAATGTCTTTGAATGCGTGCACATTACTGGCTCTAACCTCGTTACGACATTATCATTGTTCAAGCGAGCTCGAAGAACGGAGGATGTCGAAGGTCGATTTATTAAGCAATCAATCGAGTCAAATTCATTCACAGTCTCCAGTAGATTTCTGGATCAGCTCAGGGCTCTATGGACTAGCCATCTTCAAGAGAGGGCCTCGATACAAGACAACCCGGAAAATTCGGTACTGCCGCATAATGTCGTTGTGACATTTGGCTATCGTGTCCGATTTTCAAGGGAGTGGAAGCTCATACGTTATCTGACTTGCCTAGCTATTGATACAGTCGCACTTACTACACTTATTCAACGAAGCCGATATAAAGGACTTCAATCATCGGATATTCTCCAACGCTCTCCTCAGCTAAGCCAGGATGATGCTGCAACGCTCGTTGAATGGTTGCAAAGTAATACTGTTGTCGATAATTTTGCGTTCGCCAAAAATCAGAAAACCGGGCTTGTTGTTAAGAATAAGGAGTCGACCGGTGGCTTCGTCCTCGAAACATCCATCAACGCTTTAACATTTAAAGATCTCGTATATGACTTGCATCATACGTGCTCTACTGGCCCTGATAGAGATATTGACGATTGCCCTCTATCTCAATTCGCGACACAGACAGTAGGCCAAAGTGTATCTGAGATAGACGACAAGGCAAGGAAAAGTGGCACCCACCGGCAGAAGACTGACAGATACTCATATCTAGAGAGAAAACTAAGAAGAGAGAAATTCGTCTTATTTTGCAGCGAGCCTCTCGAGAGTGGCGTCAGAAGGATGCGAAATAAGCCTGTTACCCAATTCTGCGTTTTTGGCCTAGGTCTGAATCAGGAGCCTCCCGATCGTATGTATCAACTAGTGATACTGGCTGAAATTTATGAAAAAGGCGAATTGTTCTTCCACAACAATGTTCATGCAGGCGGTGTCCCCAAAGAGGAGTGCCAATTACTGTTGAGAGACGAAACCCTGAGGCTGAAATTTCTGAGCTGGTATCGCAATATTCTTTGGAAATACTTACGCGACAGGGATGAAAGAACTCGTCCTATCGACAGACAAATAGATCCAATCCACAATCTTCCGATCCAGGACGTTGATCTACTTCAGGATAGCGGAACCAGGATCTCCTCCCCGAGGAAATTGGATCTGACAAGCAAAGTTGAGAAAGCTAGAGACCAGAAAGGGAAATCTACCAGAGGTGTTCTTAGACCGTTGGGCTCAAAAGTCTTCAGGAAGCCCCGTCCTCCACCATTTATGGTGATAGAGAGTTCAGATTCGTAAGTCGTGTCTATTCAAAGGAGTCTTATTGTGCACGCCTATCTAAGAGTACTCTAGCTCATGAATATATACCCTTCACTCGCGCCTGTCGCGGTCTCTATCACGTGCTCCCTCAGTGGTCGATATAGACCGCGTTGGGGTAAGGGAATTAGATGGGAGAAGTTTAAAATACGTGGGACCGGAACCATGTAGTACGTCCTCGGACTGGAAAGAACCGACGGCTTTCCATAAGAAGCCATCTTACTTCATTTTTGCCGGCTGGTCCCCATGGATTCGAGACCTGCATCATGTAGTTGATAGGTTGGATTAGGCTAGGGCAGGAAAGTGGTAGCGCTAAGCATGTGTCTCAAATGTACATCTGGAAGCTCCTCTACGGCAATAGAAAGTAACCAAACAGCTTGTCCTTAATTTTTAAGGGATCTTGACCGAGCGTCAGGGATCGGCTATGCGCACTACCCGCACCACAATTCAGCGTTCCTCGAAATAGTCTGCCTTCACAAACTGGCAACCTCAATCGTATGCCTCCGGCCCACCCCCACACCACCAAGATTACTCCCCTGCTTCCTCGCTATCTAGGAAGACGAATCATTCCTTGATCATAGAGACTCACCCACGACTAACACTATAACGCATGTTGAGATGAGATTCATGTGGCCTGGTTCTCCATTACCCAGGATTAGTGCTTCCATAAGCATGCAAAAACGAATAGGGGACCTTGTACCTGCAGGCAGACAGCTGACTTAGCACCCGCAGGTGCATTATCGCCGGTTTTAGTGCTTTCCTGTTTTGATATTGGAAGGATTTCGAACGATTATGAACCAGATAGGAACTAGGATGTCATATTCCATACGTCGAAATTTTCAAGTAGCAGACCCTACATAATTGTATACCATCCAGGCGTTCTCTTTCTACTGTAAATAATTATTCAAGATCACCGCCTAGCAAAAGATTGTCACTCAGTCCCCCAAACTACCCACCGCTAATCCGACATGTCTTCCCCGAACTCCACCTCTAATACCGCAATCATCCTCGTAGATCCGTAGAATGACTTCGCGCAGCCGTCAGGCATGATGTACTCAACCATCGCTGCAGACCTCGCCGCCTCCAACGTAATCCAAAACATCAAAACTCTCCTATCCTACGCCCGGGCTCATAAAATTCCCGTTTTCTACAGCCTGCATCAAAATTACGTCGAAGGCCACTATTCCCGCTGGAAACACTCGACGAAGCTCAATGCAGCGATCAAAGAATTGCATGCCTTCGCTGAGGGCTTTGGAGGCACGATTTTTGAGGACTTCAAACCTGTGATTGAAAATGGGGATGTGGTTGCAAGTAAGCATTGCAACATGAAGTGAGCTCTTACTTTTCCCGGTTTGATGTGGGTTTGAGTCGGGGTGTACGGGCTGCCGATGGTGACGTGTTGCCTGCCAGCGGTTTTGAGAACACAGATATGAACTACCAGCTGCGTCAGCGCGATATCACGAATCTTGTGTTGGCAGGTTTTGAATCGCATACCTGCTTTGAGTCCACGGAACGAGGAAGTTCTGAGCTGTAAGTTTGCCTTCGTCTTCCTACGATTTATATGAATCCTAATCTCGAGTTTTCATGTTTTAGGGGGTATCACAAAACTTTACTGTAAGTTGTCCATTGTCGTGAAGTTTCGTTTCAGGAAATACGACACTGATAAATGCGTGTGCAGGACTGATGCGACGGCTGCTTTTGATGTGGAGGCGAAGGCAGTCTCTGTAAAGTCGGTTTGGCCGAGGTTCATTGCAGAAGTCACGACCACAGAAGCGTGGATTGAGTCTCAGGAGTGAAGGAAAGTAAGGAGAGTGATGAGAAAATAAAGCATCTGCAGAATCAAATCAAGATACCGTAAGAGACACTATTCTCCTTTCCCCTTCCTACCCTAATCAACTACTAATAGCACTGGCTGCTTTACTCACGCCTTTTAAGAGTGGCAAATGAGTACACCCGGCCTAGTGGCTGAGCCGGTCTTGCTAGTGTGGCATGTATAATCGGGCACTCTGAAGCTATTCTTAGATACAGCGAGGCCGTTTCGGATGCCGTTTTGTTCGATTAAACCTTCACTTTCTCCCGAATTGATTATAGCACGATATAGCCCGTGGAGCATAGTTGAGGCTAACCGAGAAACAAGATTGAGGCGACGCGCGCGAAATTTGCGACGGTGAGGTTGACAACGATATAAAAAAGTTAGCAAAGAGAAGGTTGGCAACGACGAATGACATTTGGCTCGTGCACTGGGCTTCTATCGCTATCAATCTGGTTTGTTAGACCTGGATTCAACACAAAGTGAGCTGATTTGAGATATCTTATCGCGATATCGCCCAGCGTTCTCGATGGGTAGTAGGTCCGATGCTCTTCCAACCTATCAGGAAGCTGGACAGAAAGTGGGTACATCCCTTTCCACAAACCTAGATTCGTGGAGTACTCTTGTAGGACACTAGACGCTTCGAGTCATACTTTTCGTTAGGTAAGCAAAGAAATGGATTGTTTCAAGGTCGGTTTGGATGTCCCAGAGGACGGGAAATCGAGATACTGACAGACAGCGAGGCACCTGCATAGTCCCAATCGGATCAGATACAACGTAAACAACTTGCCGAATAAATTCAACCTATCAGAATGTCCTGCTTTCACCTTGTACAACTGCATGCTGCCGCACGACTTGACCCTGGTATTGTGGCGCTTTTGAGGCCTCACGTCACGGGAGAAGGCTAGCGCTCGTCACGTCCTACAAGAGGCTGAGATATCTACCTTCATGTTTGTAAACAGTTCCAATGTACTTTGTGTCTCCTTCAAGACTTGGGTTCTTCGTACTCTCTTACATTTTTCTTTGACGCCTTCCATAATCTTACAATTTGAATATCAGCCAATCAAATCCTTTGAAACTTTATATATCAAACGCCATGCCTTTTGCATGTTTGGCCGAAAAGCTCTTTTCTCTTTTCGATGCCATCAAGCATGGAGAATACTTCGATGGAAATTTCGTTTGCACCTATTCTTTGGATGCAACGTATTTCTGGGGCTTCTTCGCATTATTGGCCCTGGTATTTCTGGTCGACGCTGTGGACACAATCAAGCATGGAAAATACCGCCCTTACTTCCGCTCGCTATTCTACTGGCCCTTCTTCGTAGTCCTGTCCCTGGAATTTGTCGACCAAATTGTCGATCTGGGAGGAAATAAGAATTCAAATGTGTGTATATTGATAAGTCAAGTTCCTGGAATGAACTGCTGGCAGGTGCTTGGAGTTCTTGTTACATATGCGGTACTTTCGGCAGCAATATCCTACTACATTAACCTGTATTACTTTCCATATTTCCTCACAAGCAGCCGTCCTCGGTCAAACTACCACCTTAGAGCAAGAGACTCTTATTCATCGCTAGACAAATCAACTCAAACTGAAGAAACTGGTACGAGACCTGCCAGGAAGCGTATCGATGACATCCCAACAAGCGGATTCGTTGGTTGCTACAGTGTTCCACGGGAGTGGGGCTATATCCCACCAGACGCGCGCATCGGGTCCTCCGGTAATCCCAGGGACTGGTGGGAGCCATCTCCAATGGAACGGGATCTTCTGTTCCAAGCACAGTGGGAGTCAGGCAGTTCCTTTGAATCGGAGGGGCTTCGAGAAGGTATTGAAACCGCAGCTAGCGTGGTAAATGGTACGGTGAACTATCTCTATTAGTTCCATTCGAGCTTAATGCCGACATTAACTTTATAGGCTCGAACACGACACATATCTCCGAAGCAGATGCTACACCTTTTGAACAAAGTGAAATAATAGCTGCTTCAAGCAGCAAAACGCCAGAACTGCCAGCCATCACTACGCCCGCCTGCACAACATCTGAGACACCAGCTCCATTTACGCCTGCCTTCACAACTCCACCGGTATTCACATGCTGCAACCAAATCTTCCGTGTTCGAGCTGAATACAAGTAAGCCCCCCCTCCCCTCCCCTTCTTTTCATCAGTTGACTAGCATCCCAACAGTCGGCACAAGCGCTACCACGATAAACCAGTCATTTGTCCCCATTGTCCTCGGGGTTTTGGAACAACAAAAGATCTAGGTCGACATATCAACGATATTCATGAGAGAACGAAAATTTGGCATTGTACAGAGGTAACTTGTAAGCACTCAAGAACGTTGGGTGGAAAAGGATTCCCGAGGAAGGATAATTGGAGGAGGCATATGAGGGATGCGCATGGCGTTAATGCGAAATGAGACGATCGGGATCTTTTCTATAGTTGTAGAAACAGGTTTAGTGTTTTGCTGAGTCTTCCGTATTTATGTTCGCAACGTTGTTTAGTTTCATACTATTGTACAAAGCATGATGAACAAAGTCAATTTCTTTCCTTGACATGAATTTACCACTCCATTGTCTTGTAAAATGAGATAGATATTGTTACAATATATCTTAGGAAGGAGCGTAGTAGGTCCCTTCGGCTGTAGAATCACCAAAACACTCGATTAGGTGTCTGTCGCGTACACTAGGGATATAGGGATATAAAAGGCCCTCAACTTCCATAGAATCAGAATGCAGACTTATTACACGCTAAACATTTGAGTCCTTTGTGAAAAATCGAAAGGCACGAGAAGCATGTTTTAGATTTGGGGTGTTTGGAGTTCGGGTTATAGAAATGGTAGAAGCTAATTACGCCTAATTGATTACTCAAGGCCAAAGCAGCTACACGATCCCATGCTCCGCCCCGTCAGGCTGATAAATGCGGAATATCATTAGAGGGGTCCAGATCAGCTGAAGTCGAGCTTAATGCAGAGTCTATATCTAGATATTAGCTTAGCTTAACTTTTTGCAATCTTCAAATTCCTTTGCCATATTCAATCGGGTAGTAGATGTCTACTAGTACTAGCAGGTGTGCGCCATTAATAACGCAACAACTGTAAGTGCTAGCTAGTCTATTTTTGATGCTCGAAAATATTTTCCTGTCCATGAAATTGTGGTCACTCCCGGGATTCGACACGTTGTATAAGAACTAAGGAGATGTCGCGAAACAAGAAGAGAAAGAATATCTTGATAAATATCCGTTAATTCTTAAATTCCGACGCTACAACTACTACTAATGGATCAGTCATTTCTATAAAGTATTAGATATGGTGTTTCATGGTTTCACTCTCGTATGCAAGTTGTATAACCTCACTTTTCCACAAAGATGACGAATTTCTACTAACCTCTCAAGAAGTCTAGCATCAGCCAATACTACAGTGCAACACGAGCCACTGTCTCCAATCCACCCATCAGCCTCTGGTCAGCTCATCCAAGAATTCAATGCATAACTTCTTCCGATCAACAATACTTCACCATCTACCCCCAAAATTGTAGTCATCTCTAGCGACGTACCTGACTTTTCAGTGCCTCACACCCCGTTCCAGCCCCCGTTAATGTGACAGACATATTAAACAAATACTACCAGAATTTGATTCGACTTACTTCCATTCTGGCCATATTCGTTGCCGAGATCACCGGTCGAGCTTTTGGGGCTGGTGATGAACATGCCATGCACATGGACATACGATTTGCTCGTCCGGACGCTATTTTGCCCTCGAAGCTGCCGTTGGGAATTATTCACCTCGGCGCCATGCAATGGTTAGTGGAATCCTTGGGGCCATCCAGAACCATGGAGCTCATGCTTTCCTCAGCCCAGGTGAATGCCATTGAGGCCAACTGAGTTGGCTGGATCAATGCGGCTTACACGATAGCAGACGCTTTGACGGGCTATGTTGATACACTGGTCACGAGGATTGTGAGGTTCGGGGTAGATGCTATCAAGGCAACGAAGAAGTCGATTGCGCAGCAGAAGCCAACGCAGGAAATGTTTGAGGCGGATCAGTCTACGTTTGTTACCTTGGTGTCTGAGCCCACTGTACAGTACAAGCAACGGTTGATAAGTTTTTGGACTTGTCCAACGACCAGGCTATAGTGTGGGAGCTGAAAAACAGCAACAATATCGTTGATTACGTGGTCTAATTTAATCTTAGAGAGGATTGCGCTCGGTGTACCATGGAGATGAGTATTAATAAAGCTCTCAGAACCCGAGGCTCAGTACTTGTTAGTTTGAGGAATACAGGTGTAAATAACTTATTAATCGATAACAAACTGCCACATCAAGTGGTCTTGTGCTATAAAATCATGTGATCTCCCAATTCTGTAGAACCCTTGAAGGTCATTGTGAACTTGCTATTGATACTCTTGGGCCAAACATATATATCTCAATGACATGCACGCGACGTTTGAATTAAACACACAGTGTCAAAGGCCATTTAAATCTGACATATTGTAAAAACATCCACCTCCCACACCCTTCCAGTAAATTTTCTAAGCTCAAGGACTTGAGCTCGAACTGACAAAGGCTAGCGGAAAAATGATATACAAATTGCTAGAGAATATCGATAACGACGCACTTTGTACCTGTCCAAAATGCACTCTGGATCTTTCGATAGCCGCAAAAGTCTATTCTAACTTTGAATTCTCACCAGATGGATGTAAATATCATGGAATATTGGTGATCCAGGACGCCAACAGCTTGGCTAGCAAGTTTAAAATTTAACACCACGACTCCTTATCGCCGCTAGAGAAAAGTACGACAGATTAAAGATTGAGTTTGCAAAATATAAATCTAGATTGGGATAAGTGGAATAAGGCATTTTTAGACAAGTACAGAGATTGCGGATTCCTTACGACCACCCTAAAGACCATTGACTATAGTCAAAGTCAATCAAAACCTCGTTGGATAATAAACAGGGCATAAGTTCCATTCAGGTAGTATCAGACAATGCTCATCCCCGCTCAAGTCTTGATAAGCCGCCCTAACTCTATATTCACTTCGATATGCTCGTTTTGATATACATCCCTGAGGGTGATTCCTTCAATGCGAGTGAAGTCGCGTATGTTATCTCTACGTTCACGCTAGCGCCTGTACGCGACTTCTGTCTTTTTATATAAAGAGAGCCTTTCTGTTACAAGTGCGGAAGCGCCATGTGGTGTAAATCATGAATATATTAAGGAATGATGGTGCCCTAGAGGCGTAGATATTCTATATATGGTGCCTAGCGCGTCAGGTGACACTTTCCCCCGTTTGCACCACTTCTTCCAAGACATACAGTCAGCGACCAGAAACGGGCAAAACGTTCAACACTCGAAAGAAAACAAGCAAACAGCGCAGAAAAAAAAAAAAGACTTGACAGTCTTCAAGTCGTAGTTACTACGTCGAAACATGTCTCAACTCAGCACTTCCCTTCCAACCGCCAATCGCGATTTGGCCATCGTAGTCACCAACACCAATGTCGCTGACTAAAATTCGAATGCGACATGTGTTCTCCACAAACTTGCTCCAGAGCTCAGAGAGAAGGTGTTCGCTCTTCTCTTCTCTTGGATGAGGATTGGGAGGGCAAGATACCGAATATTATCAAAGCACTTCGTCCAGAGAGAAAGCTATACGGTGAAGCGCTCTTCTACTTCACCAAGCGCCAGACATTTAGGGTTCACAAGGGTAATTTATGGAGCTTCCTGGATATGGAGAAGAGTGCCATTACCACGATTATTAAGCTAAAGATTGATCTTAGGTTAGTCATTCTCTTACCCAGTCGGAACTTTTGCTGATTGTTGACAATGCAGTGATCCTTTGCGGGCAAGCAAGATCTTCGAAAACTCCTCTACGAGCTACAGATCTATGTTGGAAAAGGCCGTTAATGCCCGTGAGATCGAATTGGACTGTAGAGAGATTTCATCCAGCTATACAGGAACCGGTTCCGGCTTCTTGCGAAATAGGTTGATCGACCGGAGTTATCACGTCGCTCGTCTTTTGATAGGTGCCAAAAGATTGAAAAAAGTGACTATCGCCCTGTCTGCCGACTTTGCTTCCATCTTATGGCCAACTGTTATCACGGATGGCGCACTACCTAGATCTATCGAGGGCATGAACAATCTGCTAGGAGAAACGGCAAAGCTCACAACTGTCCAAGAATACGCCTTAGAAAGCATGATTACTCCGCCAGTCATGCAGGGTTTGGCTGGACATCCTATGTTAAACCCAGCAGCTATGGCAGCTCAAGCAAGCCTTGTGGGATTGGGACATACTCTTCAAGTTGCTGCTGTTGTATCGATGTCCTACTTTAGATCTTTTCATGGTGAATATGTTCGAACTTCTGCTAGTTGGGATGAAGCATGGATGTCACAATAGCTAGCTAGCAGATAGCGCGGCACATGGCGCTTACTAAGCATTACGTCTATAGATAGTACTTAACATAAATAGTAGTAATATAATCTTGTTCTAGAAATCATATATTCTTATATAGTAGTAATACACTTCAAAATTGTGTTTAGTGATTTCTGATTATTAGAATAAGACTTTATATATTTTTGTTAGTAAAAAGCATTTTCTTTTTCTTTGCTTTTTTAATATTAATACTACTAGAAAAATCTTAGTAAATAGTAATTTAATTA
>Ga0182030_10011089_pt1 | contig 18208 bp, 23 predicted proteins | sample 812S3MmetaG_FD_121299 | JGI IMG/M metagenome (GOLD analysis project Ga0182030, IMG submission 121299) | Permafrost microbial communities from Stordalen Mire, Sweden - 812S3M metaG (Illumina Assembly) | ecosystem: Environmental > Terrestrial > Soil > Wetlands > Permafrost | place: Sweden...
GCTGCGCGTTTACTGTTCTCAGCATGATGGCCTCGATCCGTACTAGTCCTACGGTTCGGGGCCATCATCGTCGATCGGGGCACAAATCGCGAGTATCTACTGCGACTTTTTCAGGGGGAAGTAACTAGGAAAGTGAAGGGAGCTTCCTCATGAGCCACGAGACAACAGCAACCGAAGCTCGGCATGCGTTGAGTTCGATCGACCATCGCCGCCAGCAAGTGATTGCTGAGATCGACGTGCCCAGGTGGTACTGGGTCAGCGTCGCCACAGGGTGGGTGGCGCTGGGGGTCCTCGCCCAGTACGGCGCGACGTGGGCCTTTGTCGCCGGCACGCTCGCGTTCGGGACAGTGCACTCCGCCGTTGCTGCGTGGGTTCTCTCCGGTCGACACGCTTCGACCTCACTGAGCATCCGTAGTGAACTCGTCGGTAGACGAGTTCCGGTCTTCGTTTTCGGATTCCTGGTCGGCATGACGATCGTCACGGTGGCGTTGGCGCTGATCGCGCACGCCGACGGGGCCCGGAACCCGGGGATCCTCGCCAGCGTTGTCGTCGCCGCATTTGTCCTCGCCGGTGGACCGAGGCTGATGGCTTCGGTGCGTGGGCACGCCGAGCGAAGCCGCAGCGCCTGGTGAGCACTGCCCAGTTCGACGAGCTGATCCATCCGAGTACCCGCCTGTCCATCGTCGCACTCATGGCCTCTACGGATTGGGTGGATTTCTCGTTCGTGCGTGATCGACTTTGTCTGTCCGATTCGGCGCTGTCCAAGGAGTTTTCCGTCCTGGAGGAGGCTGGCTACGTGACGATCGACCGTCCAGTGACCAATCGCCGGCGTCGGGTTCGGGTCAGCCTTACCGACCAGGGTCGGGCTGCTTTCGAAGGTCACGTGGCTGCGCTCCAATCGGTCATCGCCAGCTCGGAGTCCGCAGCCGCTCGGTGACAACGTTCGCTACGTCCGAGCCCCGGGCCATTGTTGGGGCACCCAACGCGTTCGCCGCCGTCTTATGGGCTGGCTATCCGATCGAAGATGAGGACGGTGTCGTGCTCGGGACCTTCTGCCTCATGGACTCCAATCCTCACGAATGGACGGCGACGGACCTGCACGTTCTGGCCACGCTGGCAATGGCAGCGTCAAGTGAGATTGCCCTCAGGAGATACCGGGCCGAACTCGACGTTGCTCACGACCGCTGAACGAACAGCAGGTCTAGTCCTTCGGTCTCTGGTGCGATCGGGGACGGTTCACCGGTCCGGGTATCGCCCGCTTGAACTCGTAGCCCAGCGGCCACGACCGCGACGAGCTCTGTTGCTGCCCACCACTGCTCGTTGTGAGCCCAACTCAGCGAGGCCGGAGAGTCCGCCACCATCGATGGGCAGGCCGTTGTCCACGTGCCCAGAAGTCTCCGGAATCACCCTCTTGGCTCACAGGCGATTGATTGCGGGATAGGGAGCTCAACGATCGAAGCTCCGATCAAGCCGCAACCGATACGGCGCCCCGCAGTAGACGCAGACCATCAAGGCCGGGTAGCCGGTCCACGCGACGATCGATGCGGTCGGCCACAGCCTTACCATCCTCGTCACCGAACAGATAGCCGCGCAGGAAGTCGACCTCCTGATCTGGGACTACCCCGGTGCCAACCGGCGCCCAGAAGCGCCGAAGTGCCCAGCGGGTGAGCCGTTGCGCTGCCCGGCTGTCGGCCAGACGCGACCGGGCTTGAGTCGAATAGAAGTCTATGTGTCGACCCTCTTGCTTCATGATCCGCCTGAGAATCTCCGTGAGCGTTGGGTGATCGGCAAGCTTGGACAGCCGTGCGTAGGCGGCCTGGGTCGTCCACTCGTTGACCGCCCCCCAAGTCATGTGTACCGCAGTCAAATGGGGGGTGATGATCGATGCCAACTGGAACGTCAGCGGTCTCCATGCGTCACGCCTGGGAAGTCGTTGGCGAAGAGCGGCGATCCTGGTGGTGCCCGCCTGTTCATCATGGGCTTCCAAGATCTTGGCGATCGCCTCCCCGTGCCAGAACTCCTCGTAGTTCCACAGTGTGAGAAACGACGTCACCTCGGGGTCGCGGTGGGCTCGGGTCACCAGGACGTCACGCAGGTAACAGACCGTGTGGTTTTCCACGTCGTGCATGTAGCGCAGGCAGCGCAGCGCCTCGGGCGACAGGGGATGGTCGCGGAACGAGGCGAAATCGAGATCCTCGATGTGGAGTTTCTCCGACAGTCGTTGGTAGGAAGCAGTGTCGAACGTCATGCTCAGTCTTCGTTGCCGGACGAGTCTGGGATGACCGGGGCGACCCAGAGTGCCCTACTGGGAAGCCGACACGGCACGACGGCGGACCGCTGGCCCGGAATCCACCGAGCATCGCCACGAGCCCAGGTTGGCTTCACGGTGTGTCCAATACACCGAGGGCCGCATGGACAACCGCCGTTCGATGATCGCTGACGGCTCTCAATACGGGTGTTCCATTCGCGACAATCCGATACCCACCGAGAATGCCCCCGACGCGCCGGACACGCTCGCCGAGTCGGACCGCCGCATAGCCACAGAGGGGCGACCCCATGGCGATGACCAGGCCGGCCCCCGCACCTTCACGTCGGCCCACAATGATGCCCAATGCCGTATACACGACGACGAATGAGGCGAAACAGCCGAGCAGCTTGGCTGTGGACTTCATCCCCTCGTTCGCCGGTCTCCGGGCGATCTGCTTGATGATCACGAAAGGAACGATGTGCACGATGACGCCGATGGCCGCGAACGGGATGGTGAAAATGACTTTGACGATGGACCACACAAGCAACCAGCGCAATCGAGCCCGGGGGTACTCGGCCGCGATTTGAGAATCGCTCAGCCCGAGGAACTCGAGATCCCGTTCGTAAACGGCGAATGCAGCGTCCAGCGCCTGCAATCGAGCATTGCCCGGATCGCGCATCTCGATCTCGGCAAGCCGCTCGGCTGTTCCGACCTGATCGCCCATCGTCACATCTGAGGGGAATCTTCCTTTCGGGCTGCGCACTACCACCTCGGCGATGCGACTTACCTTGACGGCCTGGGCCCATGATGGATAGGTCGGACTCACCTCAGCCAGCTGTCTTGCTACGTCATCGGTGAACGCTCGGACAGCCTTCTGACTGTCTACCTGGTATTCCTCAGACCATCGGGAGATGCTGACCGGCTCCGCGATCCGTACCAGCGCACGCGAACGAAAGCGGGTCTTGGAGTCGTACGTCAGACCCACGGCCACCGTCACGACAGGGTTGACTCCATTCTCGAATCCTGCGTCTAGCGCGATTCGAGCCGCCCCCGTCTTGAGCGGCTGAAGTGTCGGTTCGTCGTGGCTGATCCCCTCAGGGAAGAGAGCGACCACCCCGCTGCGAGCCAAGATGTCATGGCAGGTTGAGAAGGCGGAGACATTGTGATCCCCGGGCACGCCGTCAATCGCCCGATAGACCGGTATGACTCCGGCAAATTTCAGAAATGGCCACAGCGGTACGATCTTGAACAGCGTCGACTTCCCCAGAAATCGCGGGTAGCGACCGAGTACGGCCATGAGTAACAGACCGTCTATCAGCCCATTGTTGTGATTGGCCACCAGGACAACCGGTCCAGTGTTGGGAAGATTCTCTTTGCACTGAAGTTCGATGCTCCGAAAGAACACGTGGACCAGTAGATGACTCAATTTCGCCATCACCTGGTCGGCTAGATGCCGCATGGGTTGGTGGCGTATGCGGCCTGGCACCCGTCTCGTCTGCACGTCTACGGCACTCATGATGGGTCGGTTAGCTGCGCAGATCCTTCGGATGGCTGTCGCTGTGTCCACTCGGCCAATGCGCTTCTGAGACGCCACCACCTGCGACTTCGATGGTCATGACCGACTCAGACGTGGTCCCCTTGATGCGCAGTTGGTAGTAGCCGGCAGGAAGGCTTCCAAAAACGCCAGCGAAGAAAGCCGCATCTCGAAGATCGCGCCGTCGAACGGAGGTGTGCATGCCTTCCCAAGACTGACCCTCTGGCTTGATCTCGATCTCGCAGCCACTGAGCGATGAATCCGTGTAGATCACAGCAGCTCCGGTATCTCCGCCAATGTCGAGGACCACTGTTCCCTCTCCGCTCGGCGGCAGAGTCGGCTCAGATCCTGAATGTTCGTGCACGGCCTGACTGCCCCGGGTGGATGAGTGCCACCCGGGGGTGATTTCGTCGGCTCCCTGACGGGGCCAGGCTCGAGATCGCATGCTCAATTGGTCCCGGCATCAAAGCCACTGTGGGGTATTCCGAGGTAGGGGAAGTTGGGCAGGTAGTTCTCTGTACCGATGGCGGTGAGATCGGTGGGTCCCGAGGTGAGTCCCATGGATATCGCCCCGGCCGCCGCGTCGGGCTTGTAGCTGGGGTCGACGAGAGGGAGGGTCGCCCCGGCGATAGCGCGTAGCTCAATGGTGACCACGTCATCGAAGACCCGCCGGCCGTTCGGATACCCGGCCGGATCTCCGCCCACCAAACCCAGGTTGGACGGATTGGAGGTGTTGGGGGGAATGGCCACATTGAGCCGCAGCATGTCCGCCTGCGTCGGACCAGTGTAATTCTGGAATCCCGGTACGACACCGGTGGGGATTCCCGTGAGGAGAATAGCCAGCAGGTCGGCTCGCGGTGCTCTGGTGCTACCGAAGGCGGCGAGATTCGGAAAGACACCGGGGTAGAGAACAGGGAGAAGTCCGGCCAACTCAGGGTTGGCCACATGCGAAGCGAACTGGCCGTCGCTCGACGGGGGCTGTGAGTTCCAATAGTCCTTTGTGGCCAGAGGAATGAGCACCTCATTGAACAGAGGATTCCCGAGCCGTGAGACCTGGGTGTATGGACCCGAGTAGAGATTCTGACCGGACCAGTTCCCATAAATGCGGGCCTTTTGACGGCTGGCCGTGGTCCAAACCCCGATCACCGAGTTCGGATCGGTCACGGAACGGGGATTCTGCCCGTCTGCGGTCAGCTGATTGATCGGGATCTGGATGGCAATGCTGTGGACGTTGACGCCAGCCGTGGAGTTGACACCCTTGGCCATCTGACCGAGACCGGTATTGGCGAGACCGAACGTAGTGTGGTCCTGCTCGAAGGGCCTGAGGATGCCCAGGTCGAAAACGGCACCGAGGTCAACGTAGAAGCCCTCGGCTCGTTGGCCGGCGAGAACCCTGGTCCCTGGGGCAATGGCGGTAATGGCCTGATTAGCCAGATTTACATAGTCGGGCGTGGAGAGCGGACCGATGTTGCAGGGCGGACACGGAATGCCCGATCCGAGGACGTGAGCTCCATTCCTGTCTACCCGGGTGACGGAGTAGGTCTGCCGCCTGTTCCAGGACGGGCTCTGCAGGCTGGTGATGGGCCCGTTGTTGTAGAGGAACGTGTTCGGATTCGTCGTCTCGCTGGTGAACTGGAACTGATAGCTGATGTCCACGTCACCGTCGCGATCGTTGTCGATGTTGATCGAATAGAGGACATCGTCGCCGAACTCGTAGAAGTTGGGACCACCGTCCGGGGACTCCAGAGGGACGTAGTTGGCGATGAGGGTCACGGTGTCGGGCTGGTCGGGACTGACGAAGGCGTAGACGTCGGTTGAGTCGGCGACGGGGTCCTTGGAGATTTCCGGCGCTTCACGATGGGAGGACGTGGCTTACCTCTGTTCTTGTATGGACGTTGACGATGGACTGCAGACGGAGATGCCGCGTCGCTCACTCAGCGCATGGCTCTGATGAGCGACGCGGCGAGTTGGGGGTTCAGCACGGTAATTTCCCGGGTTCCCGAGAAGAGCCCGATCTCCCCGGTGGCAAGATCACGTACGTGGGCCACGAGCGGCTCGCTCGTGAATGCGGACGCTTCGGCGTCCGACACGGCTGCTTCTGTCGCTCCGACGTCAGCGGGACCCTGGGTGTCGACCAGGCCCACCACGGCCGGGAGTCCGGGGATCGCAGAGATAGCCCCCGCAGCAACAACGGCCGCAGAGCCCCCCTTCAAGAATACGCGTCTGCTAACTCCGCTCATCGAAACCTCCTGGCAGGATGGGGCTGCGTGGCGAGGACGTGATGTCCACGGAGATTGATCGGTGCCGAAGCCGGTGCTGGATGACGGAATCTGCAAAATATTCCGGATTTATCCCGTTCAATCACGAATTGTGCGCGTCCCAGGTCGGAACATGGGCCAACGCCACCGATCCCGAGTGCCTCCGATCCGGACGTTGAAATCCCCAACCGAAGCCCGTGGAAGCCGTCGCCTCGACGAATGCACCCTCATCCGATCATCCGGACGGGCATGGGCAACGAATGCACTGACAATGGTCGGGGTAGCCCGAGGACCCGTAGGCCCGGGCGCCAACGTTGCCAACTAAGGAGAGACCACTGTGCACTTCACGTCACCAGCAGAAATATTCGGCGTCGACGGCGTCATCGTCCTGATCGTTGTGGCTCTGGTGCTTTTCGGATCCACCCAGATCCCTAAACTGGCACGCTCGTTGGGGTCGGCCCAGAAGGAGTTCAAAAAGGGGATCAACGAAGGTGCTTCTGAAGATGAGCCCGGTGCGAGGCCGGTGCACCAGACCGCTCCGTCTGCGGCAGTGACCACGCCGGCAGAGACGATGATGACGGTCGACACGACGGCCGCTGGCTCTCGGGGTCCTGCGTCCTAGTCACTTCGTCGAGGAGGCGTCATGCCATTTCTCAGCCCGGCAAAGCTATTGGTGATCTTGGTGGTGGCCCTTGTCGTTCTGGGTCCCGACAAGCTCCCAAGGGTGGCCCAGCAGATCGGCGGCCTTTGGGGGGACTTCCGAAAGTTCCGTGAGAAGCTCGAATCCGAGGTCCGCGACAACTTTCCCGACCTTCCCTCAACCGACGCAATCACCCAGGTGGTTCGGTCGCCCCTGTCGTTTCTCGACAACCTGGCCGAGGCCCATGGTCCACAGGACGGGATGATTTCCGAGACGGTCGAGGGTGCCGAACTGCATGCCCCGGCCGGTGCCACGATCGGAGCATCGGGAACCAACCGACCGGGTGGGACGGTGAAGGCCGATGAAGAATCGCCCTCGATGGCTGGGCTGCCCGGCACCGATCCCGGTCGCGGTTCGCAGAACAGATCGAGTGGCGGGGCTGTTGCCTACGGCCCCGAGATGAACTGAGCCGATCGACTTGCTGAAGGCGACCGATCGATCGAGTTACCAATGGCGTCTCACTGAGGCGACGAAGCGAGGCCCCGCCCAAGCAGGACGCCATGACCCTGGTCGAGCACCTGACCGAACTGCGGCCGCAGGCAATTGATCAATCCGCGGCAGATCGGCATCGCCTCGTGGCGATGGCGTGACGATCCAGTCTCCCGTCCATTGCCCCCTGCCAATGCCGCCCCGTCGGGCGAACGTGGACGTCGAACTCGGCTGGGGGCCGGCGAGCCAAATCAGACCTGCCGCCACGAGTGAACGAGAGAAGGGCCGAACCTCGTTCAGGCGTCATCATCGGTTGTTTGGCCCGAAGGTGGCCGGCCGGGTCGATGGCCGGCAGCCAGGTATCGGAGTGGGACCAAACGGATCCACCAGAGGAGGACCGTCGGATCTGCTAACTGGCCTGCACCTCGACATCCCCGACTGCTGCGGTGCCGTCGAACACGGTATTGGCCCTGCGGAGCCGTGCGCCCAACTCGGCGAGCATTTTGGAGGCCACCCCGGGGAAGTACTGGCGCAGGTTCGAAAACTCGGAACGCGAAAGGACGAGAAGTCGCATGTCCATGTCGGCCCTCACGGTCGCCGTCCGCGGGCCACGGTCGAGGAGGGCCAGCTCTCCGAAGAAGTCACCTGGACCGAGGTGGGCAAGTGGGTCGCCGTTACGGATCACGGTGGCCGTACCATTCACAATGACAAAGAACTCATTGCCCATCCTGCCCTGCTCAGCCAAGATCGCCGATTGCTCGGTTTCAAGTTCTGATTGCAGTGATCTGATTTGCCGGAGTTCCTCATCCGAGCAACCTGAGAACAAGCCGATTCCACGGAGCAATGCGATTCGCTCATCCTTGTGAACCCGCAATGTGTCCATCTGAGTCTCTTCTCGCCAATCCGTCCATTGCCACACGATCGTCCCCGAAGTGTCCAGCAATCCGACCGAAAATCAACCGGCCCCGACACTGACGGGCACCGCCCGCCCATCTCGACGGAGGGTGTTGAGTAATGCCCTGCTTTCCATCGACGCAGTACCAGCGAGGAACGTGACACCAAGTGTGCCGGATGCCACGGCCAGGCTCGCATCTTCAATCCTGAGTCGAACATTGCACCGACCCGGTGGCCACCGAGATGGCCACCAGCACGAAGGGGATGATCCCGGGATTCCACATAATGCGCTCCTCAACTCATCCGCCGGTTACCACTGAGACCAGTATGGGCCTCACGTCGGAGGCCGTCTGTCACCTACGAGACACTTCAGCTCGGCCCGATGAGGCCCTCATCCCCATGGTGCCGATCGAGGACAGCTGGCCCCCGGTAAGCGCACTTCGGTCGATAACTGCACCTGCAGCCGGCGTACGCGGGCACCCACCTCTTGGTTGTCATGCGTCCCATTGTGCGCAATATTGATTGGGGGCCGAAAGAGGTGGGGTGCCGTGACCACGTTGAAGGATCGGGTTGAGGCGGAGCCGTACTGGTTCTTACGAATCGACCTGGGCAATGGCGTGGTCACGCCGGGATGGTCTAATGCGGCACGAGACAAGCTCCCCTGGTTTGGTCTACCCGACGTCATGACCGGTCTTCGGGTGCTCGACGTCGGCTGCCCCGAGGGCTTCTTCTCCTTTGAGGCAGAGCGCCGGGGCGCCTCCGAAGTGGTCTCGGTGGACTTCGATCCCGGGTGCATCAGGCGGTTCGAGCTGTGCGCCGAGGCCCTGGAGTCCAAGGTCACCCATCCTCAGGTTCTGAGCGCGTACTCGCTCGATCCGGCACTCTTGGGCACCTTCGACCTAGTCATGTTCTTCGGGTTGCTGTACCACCTCGAATACCCCCTGATGGGAATGGAGAAGGTGGCCGCCATGACGAGCGGGACCCTGCTGGTTCAGTCCTTCACCCTTGAGACCGCGTACCTCAGAGACCAGTCGCTCGCCCGATTCCGACCTCACGGTGTCACCAGTGGGCCGAAGGACAATCCGATCCACGACCCAACGGTGTTCTGGGAGCCGAACTCGGCCTGCATCAGAGACATGCTCGACAACGTCGGACTCGTCAAGATCGAGCAACTAACGGGCCCCCGACCTGTGTTGAGACAACGCATTGCTCGACGCCTTCGCCACAGCACATGGAACGGAACTGCCCAGTTCAGAGCACAAGCGACTCACCGAGCGGCCGGCAGTCCTCCCTAACCGAGACTGTCCACGACGAGTCTGGGGTCCCGTTGGACAGGTTGCGACTCGACGGTGCAGTGGACCGCCTGATCAACGGACTGTTTCGTCTCGGATGGCCAGCAGCTCCCGAATGCGTTCGTCGTCTGGTCCGAGATAGTCGCTCAGAATTCCGGCCACGTACGGGACGTCAAGCCGCCCTGCTCGAAGCATCTCTTCGATGTCTGCCCAATCCTTACGCCGATTGAAGAAGGCCTTAAAGACGGCAAGGTCATTGCAGCCGAGGAAGGGGAGCTTCCTCTCGACCAGCTTGTGCTCATTGATATGGAGACGGAGATCGTCGTGGAAGCGGGTTGTGTCCAAAAAGATGTCGACAGGGATACCGTCGAACATCAGCCGGCACTGGCCATCCGCAATTAACTTCGCGGCATCTTCATCGGTGGCCGTGATCTCATCCGGCAACGCGTCGAGAACCTGATGTGTCTCGGTCGGGGGAGCGAAGACGTTCAGATCGATATCGACCGTCGTCCTCGGCTCCCCCGTGCACCACAGCAGGGCGAAGGCCCCTCCGAATGCGTGATGGATTCCGGCCGCATCCAGACTGTCGTGCAGCTCGATGACGGCATCGAGGATCGGCTTCATCAGCTGACGCTTTTCGTAGCGCGAAATACGGGATATCGGAGTGGCGCGCGTCGGCGCCGTGGCAGGGCGTCGACAAAAGAGAACAGGGCCTCGATCTTTTCAGTCAAGGCCCGCTCGTCAGTCGAAGTCACTGGCCTCAGATTGGCTTCGACCTCGAAACCTGCGGCTTGGAGCAGCCGAGCCAGAGTGGCGACAGAGGGGACAGAAGTTCCCGACTCATAGGCGGACAGCGTGGAGGCGGACGTACCTCCCCGCTGGGCGAGCTGCCTCCGAGAGAGGCCGCTCCTACGACGAGCTTCCTGAAGTAGCACGGCGGCGTCCATTCCTTCATGATACCAAATCTGGTTTCAGGTTGATCGCGGTCGTCCGGCTTCCGCTCAGATGCCAACCACGAGTTCCGGGGGATTGTTGGGCCGGTTCCGGTGTCGTGCCTTCAGCCTGTGGAGCAAGAGACCGAAGGCAAGACCACCAGCCTGAGCTTCTGAGGTCACCCGATGTGGACCGAGTGTGCTCGCTGAGGGACTCCGCCACATCGTGAGGGGCTTCTCAGCCGACGTGGTGAGGACGCCCAAAAAACCCATGCTGGGGCGGCCCTCATCGGGCACCGGCCGGGTGCACACCGGCGACCAGCGACACCGGGGGTCGATCCACGCCCGGTGCCTTTCCGGACTACTCGTTAGCAGTAGCGTCAGTTTGTGGATGAGCCACCACATCTGCTGACGACGAGAGCGGCCTACGACACCATGGCCGCTGACTACGCCCGGCTGCTTCCTGACCTTCGGGCGGAGACCGATTTGGACAAGGCAATGCTGGCCACGTTCGCCGAACTGGCTTCGACAGCAAGCCTCGGACCGGTCGTCGACCTCGGCTGCGGTACGGGCCGCATCACGGCTCATCTGGACTCCCTGGGCGTGAATGCTTTTGGGGTTGATCTGTCCCAGGCCATGGTGGAGCACGCCAGCAGGGCGCACCCGCATCTACACTTCGAGGTCGGTTCGATCACCGCCCTCGATCTCTCCGACGCCACTGTGGGCGGGGCCCTCGCCTGGTATTCGACCATCCACACGCCACCGCATGACCTACCTCAGGTGTTCGAGGAGTTCTCCCGTGTGCTGGCACCCGGTGGATTCTTACTGGTCGGCTTTCACGTCGGAGACGGAGATCGTCCGAGGTCGGTTAACTTTCGTGACGACGTCTCGGTCGAGACTTACGACGTGGCTCCCGAGTGGATGGCCGAACTGTCTAGGGGGGCAGGTTTCGTCGTACAGGCGCAACTGTTGCGGGCGGCGCAGGGTCGGGAGCAGAGGCCGCAAGCCAGTCTCATTGCTGCTAAACCCGTCGATCCGTGACGGCAACCATTCGCTGGCAGAACTGGCTCTGCTTCTTGGGAGAATCTCGGATTCCACCGAAGATGGCTCGCTGGTCCGGCCATTTCCACGGGCCCCGAACGTGCCGACAGAGGGCAATGAGCGCCTGAGAGGCAACACCCCGGTCGATGACGCCTCCGAGCGGGCGATGTGGGCCCGCGTCTGATGAGTTCAACCGGCGTCGGATCTGGTGGGGACGACCTCGTCGACGGACAGCCGGCACCGGACGAGCTGCCGTCGAACCGCCGGAGATCCTCGTAGGGGATCGTCACCGTCGCGCGTGAAGTTGATGTCTTCGGCCACAAGTTCGATGCGTCCGTCGAGATAGCCGTGGTTGTGTCGATCGATGTATCGGCGAGAGCGTCCTGGAGATTCCACCCGCACCCTCCTGTCGGTCCGTCTGAGGTCCACGTTTGCCCGCAGCCGAGGGTGCGTGCGGACCCGGTGGTCTGGGACAGGCTCAGCGCAGGATCAGGACCACGCCGATTGCCTGAAAGCGTGGACGGCCCGGCGAAGCGATCCCCGAGTGGCCGAGAGGTACGCCGTCCCCGATGTGCTACCGGAAGCGATTGCCAATCCCCCGATCTCGACTTGGCGCGACGCTGCTGGCTAGACAGCTTCACCGGTGCGGTCGGCCCGCAGGCCGTCGTGCATGATCGCAAGAAGTCGACGGGTCTGCTCGTCATCCGAACGTGAGTGGCAAATCGCATAAGCGGCCCCTGTCAAGAGAGCCATGACGTCGTTGACGCCGATGTCCCCTCGCACAGCACCGGCGCGCTGGGCGCGGCCCAGTAGTTCGCCCAGGACGTCAATGAGCACTCGGACGATCGGCGCCTCCCCGAGCTGCAGGTGGATTCCATCGGAGCCAAGGGTCTCGACGAGGTCACGCTTCAGTGCGCCTTCGCGTGCCAAGAGCTCGACGAACGACGAGAACGCACGGCCCGGATCCGGATCGACTGAACGCGCGCGAGCCTCCTCGATCAACTCTCCGATTCGATCGAGGACGACGGCCTCGAACAGGGCTTCCTTGGTGGCGAAATGCCGGTACACCGTTCCTGCACCAACACCGGCACGACGGGCGATCTCATCGAGTGACGCGTCAGAGCCCTCGGCGGCAAAAGCGCTGCGGGCGGCGTCGAGGACGCGGCCCCGGTTGCGCCGCGCGTCGGCACGTAGCGGGCGCGTCTGAGAGCCCTCGACGCACGAGGTCTCGGTGCCGGTCGCGGGGGTGTCGGGTCGAGTCATCAGACAGATCTCCTCACACCGGTAGCAAACGGGGCGTTCGTTCCGTATAGTGTAAGCGGGGTAGTCGTTCCGTTTCCATCGGAGGATAATCCACGACGCCCGAGAGGGACGGCAATGAGCGAGCAGACAGACCAGCGGGAGCTTCGAGAACTCATCGAGCGTGAGCAGGTAGTGGCGCTTGTCGACCAGTACGTCACCACGCTCGATGAGCCAAGCAGCTTCGACGTGGACTGGGCCCGCTCCCTGTTCACCGAGGACGTGCGCTTGGAGCATGAGATCGCCGTGCTCGAGGGCGTCGAGGAGGTCGCCGCCGCGCACCGCATGGTCATGGCCCGCTGGAAACGCACGCTGCACTTCAGCGCCAACCATCACATCGAGTTCGATGGCGGGCGCGCCCACCTGACCGCACGGCTGATGGCGATCCACGTGCACCCCGGTGAGAACCCACCGGATGCACTGATCGCCGCCAACGTCTTGGATGCTGATGTCGTTCAGACGAGCAAAGGGTGGCGCTTCGAGCGGTTCGCTCCTCGCACCATCTGGAGAAGTGAACAGTCTCCCGCGCCCGTCGAGGTCAATGAGAAGTGAGCGAGGCAGCGGAGGAGTTTGGCGTCCGGTGTCAGTCTCATCCCCAGTGGGCCTCCGCCTCCATCCCGGACGAGAGGGCCCTCACTGTGCCGATTGTCACTCGTGGACTCGCCCGGCGTGGCGATCCGTCCGGAAAGTCACTCTGCTAAGGCCATGCCGGCACTTTCACCGGAACTTCGCGACCTGATCGAGTCTGGACCGATGGCCCACCTCAGCACCAACAACCCCGACGGGAGCCCTCAGGTAACGGTCATCTGGGTCGGGCTGGATGGTGACGAACTGGTGAGCACCCACATGCGGGAAAACGTCAAGCTCCGGAACATCAGACGGGACCCCCGAGTCGCGCTCTCGTTCGACGCACCGCGAGAGCCCGGAGTCTGGATCAATCCCTATGCAGTCATCTACGCACAGGCGACAGTGGAACCCAGCGCTCGCATCTGGGACCTGATGGCCAGGCATGCGAAGGTCTACGTCTCACCGGATGCTGAATTGCCTGTTCCGGAGGGGGCGGAGTCCGGTTTCATCGTGCGGTACACGATCACCCGAATCGGTGGCGTCGGCCCATGGGCGACAAGCCCTGCGCTCTGATCTGTTCACTCGGCTGCCCAAGCGCCACCCTCGCACCCTCCGTACCGGCACTCGATGATCACCCATGGGTAGGGGAGCCGTCATCCATTGGCAAAGGCTCGATGCCGGCGGACGGGTATCTCCGATGTGCCGGCCGAGGATCCCCAACTTATTCTCAATGTTCGCGTCCGGACCTTCGAGACAAACCCTCAGGGGTGCCAGGGGCTCGGCCGCCGCCGCCCCTCGGTCAAACCCGGTGGTCACCCAATGGATCTATGGGGCTGTGCAGGGACAGGCCGCCGTCGCACGGCACGATCTGGCCGGTCATCCAGTGCATGGCGTGGATGGCCTCGACCGCTTCGGCGATGTCGTCGGCCGTGCCCAGTCGTCTAAGGGCGGTTCGTTCGGCGACTCCCTCCAGCCAGGCACCGCTACGGGGCGCCCGGCCAAGCATGGGGGTGTCCGTCACCCCGGGGGCGATCCCGTTCACCCGCACCTCGGGTGCCCACTCGGCGGCGGCCACGGCGATGAGCATGTCGAGGGCCGCCTTGGATGCGCAGTAGAGGCCCATCGACTGGTCGGCCAGGCGGGCGCTCACGCTGCTGGTGGCGACGATCGAGCCGCCGTCCCCAGCCCGCATGGGACCGGCCAGGGCCCGCATGACCAGCCAGACCCCCTTGGCGTTGACGCCGACCACCCGGTCCCAGTCCTCAGCTGGGGTATCGGCCAGCAGACCGGAGTGGCCGATGCCGGCGGTGACGGTGACCAGGCCGGGGACGCCGAACCGGGCCACGGTGTCAGCCGTGGCCGCCTCGATCTGCTCGGGGTCGAGGATGTCGCACTCGAGGTCGCCCCCGGAGCGGTCCCAGGTGAGCACCTCGATCCCGGCCGTCCGCTGCCGTTCGGCCACCGCTGCGCCGATCCCCGAGCCACCACCAACGACCACCGCGGGCATGGGCGCCGTCATGCCTGTCTCTCAGCTCGTCTGCACCCGGGCCCGGGAGGCCGGGCCCGGCTCCTCTGTGGCCTCTGTATCGCCTCCGACATGGCACGCATGGTTGCTCCCGTTCTCCAGCGACAGGGGTGGAGGGGAAATCTATACTCTCGCCCATACTTCCGTCCTTGACCGTGTTCCGACCGAAGACGACGGAGTGCCGGTGATCCACCACTCGGCCATCTGCGTCCGGGACCTCGAGGCCAGCCTGCGTTTCTGGCGTGATGGGCTCGGGTTCACCGTCCTCATGGACGAGCGGTTCCCGGGCGACTGGCCGACCCTCTTCGGGGCTCCGACCACCTCGCTGCGAGCGGTGTTCCTCGGCGATCCGTCCAGACCCGACACCGGTATCGTCGAGCTGGTCGACTTGGGGGCGGTCCCCGGGCACGAGGGCTCGGAGTCCGGGCCGCCATCCGCCGGGGTGTTGCTGCTCTCGGTCATCACCGACCTCGACGCCGCCCTGGGCCGGCTCGCCTCGCTCGGCCTCGGCGGGACGCCGCGCCGGATCCGGGTGGCCCGGGTAGGCCTGGCTGTGGTCACCGACCCCGACGGCGTGCGGGTCGAGCTGGTGGACACGGGGGCCCGGGCCAACCTCGCCCACCTGACCGCCGCCGATCCGGAGGACCGGTGACCACCACCGAGGTGGAGCGGGTCGAGGTCGCCATCATCGGGGCCGGGTTCGGCGGACTGGCCGCCGCCTACGAGCTGGCCGGTGCCGGGATCGACGACGTCGTCATCTTCGAGCGCAGCGACGGGGTCGGCGGTACCTGGCGCCAGAACCGCTACCCGGGGGCGGCGTGCGACGTGCCCTCGCACCTCTACAGCCTCTCGTTCGCCCCCAACCCCGACTGGTCCCGCACCTACGCCACCCAGCCCGAGATCCTGCGCTACATCGAGGACTGCTACGGCCGGTTCGACCTCCGCCGGCAGGTGCGCTGCTCCACGGAGATCGACTCGATGGCGTGGGACACGGACCGACACCTCTGGCGGCTGTCCGACCGGGACGGGGGGCGCTACGAGGCCCGGATCGTGGTCTCGGCCATCGGCTTGTTCCACACGCCGTCCGTCCCCGACCTGCCCGGCCTCGACACCTTTGCCGGGACCGCCTTCCACTCGGCTCGCTGGGACCACCACCACGACCTCACCGGCCTGCGGGTGGCCGTCATCGGGACCGGGGCCAGCGCCGTCCAGATCGTTCCGGCCATTGCCGAGCGGGCCGGGCAGGTCGACGTCTACCAGCGGACCCCGGCCTGGGTCCTGCCCCGCAAGGACGAGCCCTACTCCGACCAGGAGCGGCGCATCTTCGCCGACCGGCCCGAGGTGGCCCGCCGCCTCCGGGACGAGCAGCACGACACCTTCGAGCACGCCACCACGTTCTTGACCGGTGATCCCACCGGTGCCGCGATCGAGGTGTTCGCCCGCGACTACCTGGCCCGCAAGGTGGCCGATCCCGAGCTGCGGGCCCGGCTGACCCCGGACTACCCGATCGGATGCAAGCGGACGCTGGTGTCGAGCAGCTTCTACTCCGTCCTCCAGCGTGACGACGTGGAGCTTGTCACCGCCGGGATCGAACGGATCGGGCCAGGGTCAATCCGCACCGTCGACGGGGCCGAGCGGCCGTGCGACACCATCGTCCTCTGCACCGGCTTCCGCGCCACCGACTACCTGCGCGGTATCGCGGTCACCGGGCGGGATGGGGCCGACCTCCATCGGCGGTGGGCGGGCGTCCCCCGCGCCTACCACGGCCTGGCCGTCCCCGGGTTCCCGAACCTCTTCCTGCTGTACGGGCCCAACACCAACCAGGGCGGCAACTCGATCATTCTCATCCTCGAGGCCCAGGCTCGGTTCGTCGCCAAGACGCTCCGAACCATGCAGGAGCAGGGGACCACGGCCGTCGAGGTCCGCGCCGAGGCCATGGCGCGCTACATCGAAGACCTCGCCGACGCCCTCGAGGGGACGGTCTGGAACGGCGGCTGCGACAGCTACTTCCGGGCTGCCGGCGGTGAGATCGTGACCCAGTTGCCCCATACCTCGGGCCGGTACCGCCGCCAGATCGAGCGGTTCCCGGCCGGCGACCTCGAGCTCAGCGGGCCGCCCCGTTGATCACGTCTGCCGGTCAGCGGCGGCCGGCTGCGCCCCGGCCGATGGCTCGCATCTGCTCAACGCGTCGAAGCCCCTGCGGTCAATGGTGCCTCACGCGCCAAGTCCCCGGAGGCGCATCGCACCTTCGGGGACTTGAGGCTCGTTGAGGGTCAAGCGTCGCGGTGCGCTATCCGCATCGATGCTGCGGCCAAGACGATTGCGGCATAGACGCCGAGGACGGCGATGGCAGCTCCCGGCCTCAGAAGGCCCGCCGAATGGTTGACCGTGACGGCGGCCTCGAGTGCGGTCCCAGGCAGGTACTGACGGAGGGCGGCCGGAAGGAACTGGCCGAGCACAGCTCCTCCCACGATGACCAGCACCAGCGCCGTCGTTGCCCCTGCAGTGTGGCGGATGAGGCCGCCGAGACCGACCCCGATGATGGCAACGAGGCTCACTGCCAGGGCAGCGAAGACCAGAGCCCGGAGCACGCCGGGAGACCCGAAGGACACTTGGAGGTGCTTGCCGGCGAAGACCTGCTGACCGACTGCGAAACTGACCACGGCAGCCAGCAACGCCACCGGGAACGCGAACGCCGCGGTGACCGCAGCTTTGGCTGCCAGTACCAGGCGTCGGGTCGGTGTGGCGGTGAAGGTGGACCGGATCATCCCCGTCGAGTACTCGGCAGTAACGGCACGCACGGCGAGCGCCCCGAGCAGCACGGCGCCGACCAAGAAGAATCCCCCCAACGAGCACGCCGTCGGGTCGAACGTAGCTCGCTGTGCGGCGGTCATGGTGGCCCATTGGTTGGTCTGGGAGATGCAGAGGACGGCACCCAAGCCGATGGAGATGGTGACGGCGATGACCGCCGTCCGCCAGGTGGAGGGCAGCGTGCGGAGCTTGGTCCACTCCGACTTGAGAACTCTGCTGGTCGGAGCCGTCCGTACCCGTCGGGCCGGCGGTGTGAAGTGAATCGCATCGATGGTGTGGGTCGCAGTGCTCATGTCAGATTCCTTTGCTCGAACCGGCCAGCTGGCCGGCGTGGTAGTCGGTTTCATCCTTGGTCAAGTCGAAATACGCATCCTCGAGCGTCGACCCGAGGGGGGTCAGCTCGACGAGGGTGATGTCGTGAGCGGAGGCGGCGCCGCCGATGGCGGCAGCGTCCATGCCGGTCACGACCATGGTGCCGTCGGATCCGCACTCGATCAGGGCGCCGCGTTGGGTGAGGGCCTCGCCCAGGTCGACCTGCTCCACAGCCCGGACCCGGACACTCGGGGCGGTGTGGCGGTTGATGAACTCATCGGTGCCGGCGTCGGCGATGATGCGGCCCCTGCCGATCACGATCAGGTGATCGGCGGTCTGGGCCATCTCGCTCATCAGATGGCTGGA
>Ga0182030_10011090_pt1 | contig 18207 bp, 14 predicted proteins | sample 812S3MmetaG_FD_121299 | JGI IMG/M metagenome (GOLD analysis project Ga0182030, IMG submission 121299) | Permafrost microbial communities from Stordalen Mire, Sweden - 812S3M metaG (Illumina Assembly) | ecosystem: Environmental > Terrestrial > Soil > Wetlands > Permafrost | place: Sweden...
AGAGGCCTTTCAGCTCAAGGTTGATCCAGCTTGTCTCCGGCCGCAACGTGATCTCGAACTCGGGGGGGGTGGTCACGCGCTCGGGGCTTTCGCCACCGGCCCGTAATACTCCGGATACCGGTAGTAATAATACTCCTGCGCGGAGACCTCCACGTCATTGCAGACCAGGCCCAGCACATTGGCCTGCCGGCGGTTGAGCAGCTCCAGCGCCTTGCGGCTCGTGCGCGTCGAGGATGATCCATACCGCACGACAAAGATCGTCGCGTCGATCTTCGGCGCGAGGCTGGTTGTGTCATCGGCCACCATGACCGGCGCGCTGTCGATGATCACGTAATCGTACACCGCGTACATCTCCGCCAGCAGATGGTTGGTCCCGCGTTTCAAGAAATTCTCCCCGGGATTGCGGAGCAGGTTTCCGCGCGGCAGCAGGCTGAGGCCCTGCGTGCGCGTCAGCTTCACGGCATCCCGCCATTTCCCGGGCCGTTCCTCAGCGAGGATATCGGCGAAACCCGAGCCGTTCTCGACCTCGAATTGCGCGTGCAATTGCCCCCGCCGCAAGTCTCCGTCGATCAAGAGCACCGTTGCCCCCGCGAAGGCGAACGTCACCGCCAGGTTTGCCGCCACCGTCGATTTCCCCTCCGCCGGCACCGCGCTGGTGATCAAGAACGAGCGGGGCGCCGCGCCTTCCGCGGGCAGGAAGACCAGCGAGGAACGGAGCGAGCGCAGCGATTCCGCGAAGGCGTGCCGATCATCCGACTCGTCCAGCAGCGAGAGCGGACCCTCGATGCCACCGGCGCCGTCCACGCGCGGGATTTGCGCCAGCACCTGCTCGCCGAAGACGTCTTCCAGGTCCGTCGTCGTCAGGATGCGATCATCGCATTGCGCCAGCACCGCCAGCACCGCGAGGCCGAGGATCAGCCCGCTTGCCGCGGCAAGGCCCATCGTCCGCCACAGGCCGGGCCGCACGGATACGGGATCGGAGGCGTGCTCCAGCACGGAGATCATGTCCTGGTCCACGTTCTTGTTGAGGTCGACATTCGTCAGATTGGTCGATTGCTGCCGATAGGCGTCCTGCGCGCGGTCCACCTTGTCCTTGATCCGGCTGTAATCCGCCATGCGCCTCCCCACATCCACGGCCTTCGCCTCCCATTCCGCGATGGTTTTATTCAGGTTGTCGATTTCCAGCCGGAGCGATTCCTCGCGCGTCTTCATTTCATCGACTCCCTCGCTGCGCAACGCCTCGATCAGCCGCTTCTGCTCATCGATCTTCCGATTCAGATCGATCATCGTCGGATGCTGCGGCCTGAGCACTTTGACAAAGTCATCGCGTTGCGCCATGAGCGCCTGGAGGTCCTGCACGGCCTTCTGCACATCGGCCTCCGTGCCGGTCTGGTGCGCCTGCGCCGCCTCGCTCTTCGCGCCATCCAGTCCGGTGACATCGCCCCTGGCCGGCGCAGCCGCGGCCGCGCGGTCCTTTTGTGCCATCACCATCAATTCATGCTTCTGGTTGCGGTCCAGGCCCGGCTCCAGGTCCAGGCTCTGGAGGAGTTGGTATTCGTTTTTGAGATTCGCCAGGCTCCGGTTGAGCGTCACCAGGTATTCCGCCGCACTGTTTCCCTGCTCCTGGAGGAAGCCGACGTTGTTATTCTTTTGGAAGTCGATCAACTCCGCCTGTCCCTGCGCGATTGCCGTCTCCAGCCGCTTCAGCTCCTCGGTGATCGCCACCTCGGTATCGTCGCTTTTCTCCGAGCGCATCTGACGTTTCATCGCCCCGTACTCCGTCATTGCCGCTTCCAGGAATTGCTGCGTGTAGGCGGGGTTCGATCCCACCGCCGAGAGCGTGAAGATCGAGGTATTCTGCTCGCGGCCCACGCTCAGGGTTACCGGCGCCGGCGTCACGTCCGGGGCCGTGCTGGCCACCCGCTGGGCCGCGCGCCGCCGCACCTCGTTGCTTTGCATGAACTCCGCCTGCGTCCCGAGGAAGTAGGTCAGTTCCTCGGAGTAAGTCGCCCCGCCGGGCACCGTGATTTTTCCGCCCACGACCATCTGCGCCGTCGAGAGGTAGGCCGGCGGCTGCCGGTAAGCCCAGACCGCGCTGGCAAAAGTGCAAAGGGCCACGAGCAAAAGCACCACCCACCAGCGCTGGCGCAATTGCATGGTCCATTTGCGAAGCTTGTTTCTCAGGGCGAAGGCGTCGGTGTGTCCGTCGCGCGCTTTTATGGAATGGCTGGCCATCTCTAAAAGTTGATCAGTTTTCTCGGCACGACGATCAGGTCGTTGGGCTGCAACACCGGGTCCTTTTCGATCCGCCCCTTGTTGATGATTTCGCCCACATCGACTTCCATGTTCTCGGTCGTTCCATCCGCGTCCCTGCGGACGATCTTTACCCGGTGCTCGTTCCCAAACTGCGCCACGCCGCCTGCCCGTGTGATGGCCTTGCTGAGCGTATAGACCTCGTCCGCCGGCATCTGCTGCGGCCCGGGCCCGCTGACAAGGCCTGTCACATAAATGCGGCCTGGCGATTTTTGCGTTGCCATGTCCAGCGCCACGATGACCGTCGCCTTGTAGAAATAGGTTTTCTCGAGAAGCGGTTTCATCTCGTAGGCCAGTTGCCGGCAGCTCTTCCCGGCCGCCGATACCCGCCCGAGAAGCGGCACCTCGATATCGCCCGCGTCCGTGACCACCAGGCTTACCGCCGGATTCTTGTCCTCCAGGACCCGGTAGGAGATATGATCGCCGATCGCCAATTTGCGCTTGTCGTCGAGTGATTCGCTCGACGTGTACACGACGGTCGCCGGGGATGCGGGAGTGGCACTGGCCACGGCCAGGGCCGGCAGCACTGGCACGTCGTCCATTTTGTCCACCTGGGCTGGCGCATGGTAGCCCGTCAGCAGCAGGGCGACGAGCAGGAGAGGAAGGGCTGGAGGGGATAGGGGGGCCAATTTGGACATCTGGATTCTTGAACGGTCGCCAGTATGGGCCAAGGCACGCACAATCTCAAAAATAAACATTTCTGAAGGGACCTTATTTTGCTAGAGTTTATGGGAAATATGCGTTTCCGGCCTTGCCTCCTGGCTACGATCTGCCTCGGTTTCCAGGCCGCTTTCCTGCCTGTGCAATCCCACGCCGCCGATCCGGCCGTCGCTCTCCAGAAGGCTCTCGGCTCTCAGGAGCCTCTTTACAAAGTCGCCCCTGATGCGCTTGCCGCCGCGGTAAAACTCTGCGCAGCCGCCGATCCCCGGCACGCCGGCGCTTACGTTGCACTTGTCCTGCGGTCCGGCCGTCCAGATGCCGATGAAATGGCCCCCTCCCTTGTGCAGGCTGGCATAGACGGGCTCGGCGCCGATCCGAATGCGAACCTCATCGCCGGCATCGTGACCTCCGCCATTTATGCCGCTCCGTCGGAAGTCCTCGATATCGTCACCGCCGCCGTCAAGGTTTCGCCCCGGTCCGCCGCTCCAGCCATCGTTACCGCCGCCATACGCACCGTGCCGCATCCCGAGCGCGTGGTCACCGTCAACGTCCAGCGTCGTGCCGCACTGGCCGCCAGCAATCCCGGCAATGACAAGCAGACCGATTACAAGCAAGTGACCGACGGCAAATCGGTTGCGCCGCCCGAGCAGAAGCAACTCACCCTTGCGGAGGCCATCGTCCAGGCGGCGCTCGATGCTGATCCCAATCTCTCCGAGGCAAGTCTCATGGCCGCCGCCGATCAAGGGCTCAACGTCGCCTTCGCCACCAGCCGTCCGCCCGTTCTCACCGGCATCCTCGCCCCCATCATCCCCGTTATCCCAGCCACGCCCACTGCCGCGATCGGGGCCCCTGCTGTTGTGTTCGGCGGTCCGGGGCCGGTCAGCCCGTAGAAAGATTCGAAATTCGAAAGGGGTTGCATCGCGAAACAAACGCAGATTGCGATTCCTATTTTCCAATAAATACGGTATTTACCGTATTGCTTGGGTATTCCAAGCGTTCGGCAGCAGTCGCCCCAAGAGGTCATGAGCCTCAAGCCCATTGACCGAGGGCATTGTTTTTGCTAACGATGCATAGAATTATCCATTACGCTTTTTCACGCAGCAGCCCTTGCCTACGCGGTTTGGCGCATATCGCAGCCACTCGGGTTTTTCTTGCCGTCCTGATTGTATTTACGCTGGCGATTCCCGCGTCGGTGCGGGCGCAATCGATCCAGTTCACGGTCATGTCCTCCTTTGACGCCAATGGAGAGAATATTCCGGCCAATGAATTCGTCATGCTCGGGCAGGAGACCACGGGGGCCTGGGCCGGAGAAATCAACATCAACGTCACCCAATACGCCGGCCAGACCGTCTCGCCGGCAAAGACCGCGCTGACGTTTTGCATTCAGTTGAACCAGGATATCTACCTCGGCCAGAGTTATACCGATTATACGGTCGCCCCCATTTCCCAGGCGAACGGAGGCACCTTGACGGCGCAGGCCACCCAGAACCTCACGACGCTCTATTACCTGTTTTACCAGGGCAACAGCCAGAGCAATTGGACCCCGATCGACGCGACCGCCTTCCAGCTCGATTGCTGGAAGATCACGTCGAATCCGGGGAATTATATCCTCACCGGCAGCTCCGCGGGCAGCACCTTTTACGACAACGGCTGGACCTCCACCACCGGCACGGCGGTCGTGGCCCTTGCGCAAAGCTGGCTGACGACCGTCTCGGGCACGAACGTAACGTCCGGCGGTTCCTACGAGCCGGTGGCCCTGACCTCGGCAACCAACCAGGACCTCCTGTTCACCCAGTCGATCCAGATGAATCTCGTTCCGTTCAAGGTCAACGCATGGCCGGGGGCGGCGGCGCTCGTCGGGCTGGTCGCTTTCCGGATGCGGCGGCGGATGAGGCGGGCGGTCTGCCCCTCGTAGCGCGGGGCGGCGCCATTACCATGTCCACCGACCAGATGCATCGTCCGGCGGAGTATCAGCCGGCCCCTTCCAGTCCGCTCCCTCTCGCGGGATGGGCGCTGATCATCGGCTCCATCATTTACACGGTCTATGTGATGGCGCCGCCCCGGTTCATGGATTCGCGCTGGGAGTTCGATGTCATGGGGATGCTCGCGAATAACTCCTTGCTGCCGCTACTGGGGATCGCGCTTGTGCTCCACGGGCGGGAGCCGGTGATCGGCCTGCAAAAGCTGGTCGCTTTCCGGGTGCTGTTGACGGCCTGCTTCATCCTGGTGGTGCTCAGTTTGATGATGATTCCGCTGGCTGCGAGCGATCAGCAGAGGCTGACGTTTGCCGCGCGGGGCGAGATGGCGGGCCTCCAGGCCGCGCAATCGGATCGGGACCAGAAAATCGAGAAGATGATCGACCGGGCGAGTACCGTCCAGGACTTGGCGGCCATGGGAGCGATGCTGAACCTTGCCCCGACTCCCGATGAGCGGCGGACGCTGCATCTGGACGACGACTTTGACGCACTCAAGAAGTGGACACGGAACCACGTGGAGGCGGGGTTGGCGGACCAGCGGAACCAGGCGGTCGAGCAATACCAGCGCCGGCTTACGGGGCTGGAAAAAGACCTTGTGCGCATCATTGCGGTAAACCTGCTGACGGCGGGCTGCTATTTCGTGCTTGGTTTTAAGAACCTGGGATTGTTCCGCGCGCATGGTTTGAACACGGCCTACCGGGGGTGAACACGGGACGCAGCCATCTCGCGGGGCGCTGGGACCTGGCGGCTTTTGCGCTGGCCGGGGCATTTCACCTGGCATTGCTCCTTCGGGCGGGGGTTGCCTCCGGGGATTTGATCGTTGCCGCGGCCGGCTGGACGCTGGCGGTGTTGGTTCTTGCGTCGGAACGGGGACCGGGACTGCCGGCGCAAGCTTCCGCCGCCGGGGCCGGGCTGTTGGTGGCTGGTTTCGGCATCCTGCAATGCGCGCGGATGACGATTACCGATGCCTGGTTTCTGAAGATTCTCGCGCCGCTGCTCTTTGGCGGCGTGCTGCTCGCGTGCCACGGATGGCGCGGCGTGGCGAGGCACTGGCGGGCGGGCGCGCTGATCGTGATGATGGCGGCGCCGGAGAAATGCCTGCCGTTCGTCGATTACGGAGGAAGGCTCACCATCGCCCATGCCGGGGTCGCCGGCTTTCTGCTGCATTGCATCGGCACGGATGCGGCGGTGCATGGGAATGTGATCACGACCCACGCCGGCTCCGTGCAAGTGGAGGAAGCGTGCAGCGGGATGGTCTTGATGACGCTGCTCTTGAAGCTCGCGCTGATGCTCTGGCTTGCGCTGCGGCTACGCTTTTGGAAAGGCCTGCTCACTTGCGTGGGCGGATTGCTGGCGGGATTCGCGACCGGGACGCTCCGGGTGTGCCTGCTGGCGGCGGTTGTGAACAGTCCGTGGTTTGCAACGCTGCACGGGGAGACGGGGATGAATCTGTTTCCGCTGATCGGCTTTCTCATGTTTGCGCCGTTCCTGCTGCATGCCGAAGAGCCGCTCGAAGTCCTGTTGCGGAGGGCCTGGCGCGGCTGTCGCGACCCCATGGCTGCGCGCTGGCCGCAAGCCGCCGTGCTGGCGCTGATCGCAACCGGCGGTTGCTTCTGTCTTGCCGCTGGAGACCGGCTCCAGCCGGAGAGATTCATCCCGCTGGCACAGTCGTGCGCCGCCCAAGGCTTGCCTTGGGATGACGCCACCCGTGTAGCCGTGCCGGATGCCTTGCTCGCCCGCCGTTTCAATACGGTGAAAGAGGCGCGCCTTTGGAAAATCGAAAGAAGCGGGACGAATTACAGTGTCCTGGCCTGCGCAATCGCCGATGCGCTGCTCGGCCCGAATGAGCTTGTCGAGGACCCGGAGCTTGATCGCTTTATCGAAAGTGAATTAGCGAATCGCCCGGGCTCCGATGCGAACGCCCTCCTCGCCACAGCGGGCCTCGACGCCAACGGCCGCAAATTCGTGACCACCCCCGAATTCAACACCGCCCAGCGCGCCACACTCTCGCAATCTGACACATGGAAAGAGTGGCTGCGTACAGGCCGCCCCTTGAAGGACTGCCGGTACAACCTATTCCTGTCAGTCCCTGGCAAATAGGAGGCCCTCCCTCCGGTTCAATCCGGGCACTGAGCCAGCGCCTTCCACGCCTCCCCCCATTTCTGCTGCTTTCCGGCCAGTTGCCCTTCCAGGTAATGGACATAACCCGGGCAGGCTGCCGGGTTGCTTGTGTCCAGGCGCCGCAGCGTCTCCAGCGCCTCCTCTTCGCGCCCCGCCTTCATTTCCTCATAATAGAGAGCCATCCCCGCGGCCAGGTCTCCGTGGTCCTCTTCAAACCGCTTTGCGGCCTCCGCATGGCGCATCATCGGCGACGGCGACTCCGGCGGCATGGCCGGCGGCGGCAGATAACGCTCCATCACATCCACGGCATCCGCCAGGTCCCCTCTCGATGCGTCATACTCTGCGAGCGCCCGGTATCCCGCCTTCAGCCACTCCGTCCGGCGCTCCATGAGGGAGGCCAGTTGCCCCGCATCCCCCTTGCTCATCCAGAGGGGGAACAGCCTCTTCAATTCCGCCGGCGTGAACCCGTTCAACACCGGATTTTCGTGCAGCATTTCCTGGATTCCGATCTCGAATTCCGAAGGCGTCGCCCAGCCAAAGTAAACCAGCCGCATCGCGTGGTCCGCTCCCGCCAGCGCCCCCAGGTCCGCGTGCATCTCCGGGTGGCCCGGGTACGCATGGGAAAGCATGTTCTGATACCACTCCGGGCGTTCCTCCCGGGCGCTCCGGCGCAACGCATCCTCCCACGGCTCGATCGCGAAAGACGGCGCCACATTCAGCCAGTAAATCCCTTCGTCAAACGGCAGGCCCGAGTAATTCGGCTCCAGGAAACGCGCCCGCCGGAAGTCCCCCAGCGCCGCCGTCAACTCCCCGTGCCCGCCCTCCATCCGCGCCCGTATCACGTACAGCCGCCAATCCAGCGGCTCCCAGGCCAGCGCCCGGCCCAGCGTCGCCTCGCCTTGCCCGATCCCTCCTGCCGCCTCTTCCCGCAGCGCCCGGTCCGTGAGCAATTCGACCCCATTCACGACCGGCACGGGAATCCCGAACGCCAGCACCCCCAGGCCGGCCGCGCCGAGCGCCAGCACCACCAATCCCGCTCCGCGCAACATCCACTCCGCCCAGCGCTTCTCCTCCCCCGCGCCCACCGCCAGCCCCAGCAGCAGGAGCGCCGGCATCACCGTCCCGAGACGATGCCCCGGCACATCCACAAGACTATGCGCCAGCACCCCGGCGCATGCCACGCACAGGGCCAGTTGCATCGCTCCATCCTGGCGGCGCTGCATCCCTTCCCACACCCGCGTTCCCATCCACCCTGCCAGCCCCGCCATCGCCAGCAATCCCGGCAGCCCCGTTTCAGCCGCCAGCCACAGCCAATCGCTCTCCGGATGCAGCACCCGCTGCTGGAGGATCGAAGCCTGCCGATACATCGGAAAAACCGCGTCAAAGCAGCCGAGCCCAGTCCCCGTCCAGTCCGCTTCCCTGATCATCCAGAACGTGTCCCTGAAAATCTTTAACCGGAAATCCATCATCTGCGTCCCTTCCAGCCGCGCGATCACCCGGTCACCCGTCAGCACAAAAATCGTCCCCAGCAGCAGCCCCACCGCCACTCCCACGGCCAGAGCCTCCGGTTTCCTCCTCCACGGCGGAGTCACTGTCAGCACCCACGCCAGCGTCATCCCCGCGAACAGCAGCGGCCCCGACCGCGACCGGTTTATCGCCAGGGCCGCCGTGTACATGCCCAGCAGGCCCAGCCACAGGAGCCACCACGCTGCCATCCACCCCGACCTTCCAGGCTTGCGTGCCCTCTCCGCTCCGCACACCACCGTGAGGAACGCCCCCATCGCGAACAACGCCGCCGTCTGGTTCCTATTCTCAAACGGCCCGAGCCCCGTCCCCTCCGGCCATCCCGGCACATGCCGCCCCCGCGCGGCGAGAGCGATCAGCGCAATTACCCCGATCCCCGCTGCCAGCCCCTCGCAGACCACTCTCCGGCTCCGGCTCGTCCACCCCTGTCCCGCGCACCAGCCCGCCCATACCAGTCCCCCCAGCAGCAGCAGCCACGCCCGCAAGCTTACCCACGGCTCGGGAGAGCAGCACCACGCCAGCGGAAACCCCGCCGCCTCCAACCGCTCCCTCCAGGGCAGCTCCACCAGCCGCGCCGGCCAGGCCCAGCCCAGCGCCGCCACCAGCACCAGCCCCGCCGCCACGAGGAAACCCACCCGCACCCGCCGCGCCGGCAGCGCCACCGCCACCAACCCCACTCCCGCGAGCAACACCGCCACCGCCCCCTGCGATGTCCCGCCCCCCAGTGCCGGCGCGAGCAGCGCCAGCAACAGCGCGGCGAATGACCTCGCCTTCAGTCCACGGTCTTCCGCTTCCCTTCCGGGGAAAGAGCCCCCTCGCAAAAGCTGAAAATCCGGTTCCTCAGACAAGCGTCGCCACTATGGATCGGCAGCGCGGAAAAAGCCACTCCGGACGCCCTCATTTGGAATACATGCAGGAAGAAAAGGATAAATTTAATACGATTTGCAAGAATCTGCCGGGGGGAGTGGAATCCCGAAATAACCTCCCCGCCCCGATTGTTGGGTGGCATAAAACATAACTATATAATGAAAAGAAGTACCCTGTCCGGTGTCGTGCGGTCCTTGCGCGTTTTCTTAGCCATTCCAGTTGTGATTGGCGCGGTCTGTCTCATCCTGGCGGAAGCGCCTTCCGCCATGGCCTCTGTTACGGTTGCGCATTACACGTTTCCCGGCGACTCGCTGGCATCGAGTACCAACTCTTACGCCACCGCAACAGACATCACAAGCGGCACCGGATTTACGGGCGAGTTCGACACCCACGACGGCGGCAATCCGGAGTATGGCTCGGATTCCGGCAATCTGCCGCTCACCGAAGCAGCCGCGGTTACGACGAATTGTTTTATTAGTTTTACGGTTACGCCGACGAGCGGAACGATGAGTTACAACAGTGTCTCTTTTAATATCAACTCTTATGAGCCTGAAAATGCCACCACCTTTGATGGGACCATTATCGGCCGGTCGAGCGTGGATAACTTTACGTCGGACTTATTCACGGAGACGGCCGGCCCGCTTACGGGCGGGGGGAATGACGAGGAGACTGGAGGAGGTGGCCCGCTTTCATTCCCCCCGGAGAGCGGAGCGGTTACGTTTCGCCTCTATTTCTACGACAATCAGAACGACGATAGTATAAACATTCTAAGCGTCAGTAACATTGCTGTCGTGGCAACGCCCGTTCCGGAACCAGGGACATGGGCGGATGTGGTTTTGTCGGTGGCCGGGTTGATGGTCGTGGTGAAGCGCAGACGATCCTGCGCCGGGTAGGCTTCAGGCCCCTAACGGCAGACAGCCAGACCGCCAGGCGGCGGGCACTGTGGAACGGCACTATTGGGAAAAGCCGCTCCGGATGCCGCCGCTCTCATTCGAACCCGGATTTCCCAGATTGGCTTCACAAAAAGCGATTGCTTGATATTACAAGCAGGCAAACTCGAAACCCTAACTTTAAATGACACTACGCGAAAGAGCCCTGAACCTATTGGCAGGCAAACACCCTGACGTTGTTCCCTGGTTTGGGGACTTGGATTACTTTGCCACCGGGCTGATTGCGAGAGGCCTGAAACCGGCGGACTTCAAGGTCAGCGACGCCTACATGGACTGGCATCGGGAACTGGGTGTAGGGTATTACCTCCAGGGATACTTCCCTTACCAATCGATCATTGAGAACTGCCGGGTCAAGGAATGGAAGGAAGGCAACTCCCGCTACAAGCAGGTGGAAACCCCGCACGGCACGGTGCGTGAGTGCTGGCAATACCTGCCGATCGCTTTTGCCGAAGCTCCGGTCGAGCATTTCATAAAGAGCGCCGACGACCTCCCTGCTTACCGCTACATGATCGAGAATACGCGCTACGAGCCGGACTACGCATTGGCGCAAACGCGTTGCCGCCAGGTCGGCGATATCGGTTTCGTATTATGCTACCTGCCCAAGAGCCCGCTCATGCAATTGGTCGCCATGGACGCCGGGATCGAGACAGTCGTCGAATTGTTTTCCGATGCGACCGACGAGTTCGAGCAAGTGCTTGATTCCTTGCGGAAGTCGCACGATCAGGCTGCGCAAATCGCCGTCGATAGCCCCGCCGAGGTCCTCATGATTCCAGAGAACCTTTCCTCCGAATGCGTCGGTCCGAAATGGTTTGAAGCCTACATGCGAGACTATGAAACCACGTGGGCGCAGCGCATCGCGCTGACAGGCAAGTATTCCTGCATTCATTTGGACGGCACCCTTAAAGGCCTGCTGCGCGAGGTCTGCTCCGTGGGCCTTACATTCATTGAGGCAATGACCCCCGCCCCGGTCGGTGATCTGGCCATCGAGGAGTGGGCCGCGTGGAGCGGCAATTCCTCAACCGTCCTATGGGGCGGAATGCCGGGAGTTTATTTCACGGACCATACTTCGGATGCCGAATTCGACCGGCACGTCAAAAACGTATTGCAGGTAATGCGTTCCGAGCCTCGCTACGCTCTGGGAGTCGCCGACCAGGTGCCGCCCGATGGCCTGGAACGACGCCTCAAGCGCGTCGGGCAATTGGTCGAGGAATATGGCCGTTACTGAAAGCCAAGAATATCGATTGAATCATTGATCGAACACGCCCGGCTCCATAGCCTTGGCCCTGGCTTCCGGCGCAAAAAACCGGGAGCCACACCCCGGGAATCTTCTCTCCGGGGCGTAACCGATTTTCTTCAATGATTTCCCAGCGCATCCGCGGCGTTGAGGCGCTCTTCATCGCGCTCCAGGCCGCGGCAGTCATTCTCCTTTTTTGGGCGTGGTTCGCGATCCTCGCGCACCTCTCCGCGACCTATCACGACCTCGATTCCGCGCGCTACTGCGGCTACGGCCTCACCCTTACCGCCGGCCTCCTCGCGGGGAATCTCCTCGGCCGGAGCGGCAGTGTCCGCGAGGCGCTTTATGAGCGCTCCGTGATCGAGCATCTGCCCATCGTCTTCCGGCAGACTCTATGGTCGGTCGGCTGCCTTCTCCTCTTTCTCTTCATCACCAAGGACACCGGCCACATTTCCCGCGTCTTCCTCGTCTCCTTCATCCCCGCCCTCTACGTCGTCCTCCTCTGGACCGATTTCGCCCTGCCGGGCCTGCTCGTCTGGATCGCCTTTCGCGAGATGCGCCAGGAGAATACGCTCCTCGTCGGCTCCTGCCACCGCGTCGCCCGGCTCGCCCCGTGGCTCCAGCGCAAGGCCCGCTTCGGGCTTCGCACCGTCGGCGTCCTTTGCGATGAAAACCACGTCCATTGCAGCCCGCCGCAGTGTCCCGTGCTCGGGCTTTCATCGGCCCTTGCGCGCGTGATCGCCAGCCACCGCGTCAGCCAGGTTGTCCTCATCGAGTTCCGCGCGGAATGCGCCTCCCTCGTGGAACCCATCCAGCAATCGGGCGCCCGGCTCCTCATCCTCAGCGATCTGGCCGAGCGCCTCGGCCATTCCATCGTCCTGTTCGAGGACGACGGCTTCCATTTCTTTTCCCTTCACCAGGAGCCGCTGGAAAATCCGTTCAACCGCATCCTGAAACGCTTCTTTGACATCCTTTTCTCGCTCCTCGTGATCGTCTTCCTCCTGCCTCCGCTCGCCGCGGTCGTCTGGCTTATCCATCGCTTCCAATCCCCCGGGCCCCTCTTCTTCCGCCAGGTCCGCGCCGGCATCCAGAACCGCGAATTCGTGATCTGGAAATTCCGCTCCATGCATTCCGCCCCGGCGTCCGGCGATTCCGAAGCCTTCCGCATCTTCCCCGCCGGCCGGCTGCTGCGCCGCTACTCGCTCGATGAATTTCCGCAGTTCATCAACGTCCTGCGCGGCGAGATGAGCATCGTCGGTCCACGCCCGCATCTCGTCGAGCACAACACCCAATTCGCCCAGGTCATGTCGGGCTTCCACATCCGCGCGTTCGTCAAGCCCGGCATCACCGGCCTCGCGCAGGTGCGGGGCTTTCGCGGCGAGGCCCGCACCGTCGACGCCGTCTCCCATCGCCTCGAGTCCGACATGCGTTATCTCGAGAGTTGGTCCCCGCTGCTGGACCTCGGCATCATGCTGCGCACCGCCTGGCAAATTTTCTTCCCCCCCGACGCGGCGCGCTAATAAACCGCCGCCACCCGCTTCGCAATCGAGCACGCGATATTCGGACTTTCCGGATTCACATCCACCGCCCGCCCGCGCGGGCTCACCACCAGGTCCATATCCTCCATCGGAATCGCTCCCAGCAAAGCCTGGTCTCCCATCACCAACGCACCGGCAAAACCGACACGGTTCTTGAAACGAACTTCCAACGGCCCGACATAGGGCACCAGGCGCTTCGAGCCATCAGCGAGAGTCACTTCCTTACGGTCCTGTTCTTCGAGCTTCAGTTGGATGCGAATGTGCTCCGGGATGATCAAATGAACGGAGCCCGTGTCAGCCAGCGCCTCAACCGTCACAGGGCTGACATCCGGATTCCGAGGATTGAGGAGTGTAAGCATGGCAATCGCGAGACCCATTACCAGAGGCTACGCCGCCGCACCATTGCAGGCAAGCGCGCCACTTCAAATAACCGCAGCCTCGCTCTCTCTCGCCTCTCCCTCCGCCAGTTCCTTCAGCACTTCCTCGAAGTCCCCCAGCACCCGCCCCTCCTCAAACCTTGCCGCAAACCTCTCCCCATTCCGCGCGCACTCCTCCAGACGCGCCTTGTTTCCGCGCAGCGCCCGCATTGCCTCCGCCACCGCCTCGACATCGTCCGGCGCAACCCAGAAGCCCAACTCTTCCTCCCTCACCACCCGCGCCAGCTCGCTCTCGCCATCGGTCACCGCCAGGACCGGCTTCCCGAGCGCCACGCTTGAGAGCAGCTTGCTTGGGAAAAACGCCGCCCCTCCACCCGTTCGCTGGCTGATCAGGCACACGTCCGCGTCGGCCATCATCCGCAGGTAATCCTCTTCCGCCTGCAGCGGCAGCAGCGTCACATTCTCCGCGCCCCGGGCCGCGATCAAGGCCTCCAGCGCGGGTCGTCCCGCCCCGTCTCCGCAAATCACCAGCCGCACCTCCTTCACCCGCGCCGCCGCTTCGACAATGAGATCCAGCCCCTGCTTCATCCCGATATTCCCCGAGTACAGCAGCAGAAACTCATCGCTTCTGATTCGCTGCGCCGCGCGGAACACCCCTCGCTCCGCCTCTGTGTCCTTCGTCGCGATCCAGTTCGGGAAATACGTCAGCCGCTCGATGCCCCGGCTCCGCAGCGTCTCCAGCATCCCTTCGCTGATCACCGATACCCGAGCCGCGGTCCGGTAATTGAACCGCTCCAGCCGCCGCAGCAATTCAATGAACGGCGGATGCTCCAGCATCCCCAGGTCCACCGCCGCGTCCGGCTGCAAATCCTGGATGTGCAACACATGCGGCATCCCCTTCAGCCGTCCCACCAGCCATGCCGCCGCCCCCAGCAGCAGCGGCGGCGATACAACGACCATCACGTCCGCCCGTTTCAACGTCAGCGCCCGCAGCAGGGAGGTTATGACGAATGAAGCCTCGTGAACCATCCGCCCCAGCCCCGACGGCTTCGCCGGCACGTAATGCCAGCACCGGTGCACCCGCACCCCCCGCACGTCATCGCTTCGGAATATCCGCTCCCGATCCGCCGCCGCCTTTTTCCACATCGGATAATAGGCGAACGTGGACACCATCTCCACGTCATGGCCTTCCCGCGAGAGATACTCGCACAGCGCGGTATTGTACGGCGCGATGCCCACCTGCTCCGGGTAATAATTTACTCCCCAGACCAATACGCGCATCAGGCTTTCCGCCTTTCTTTGTCCGCGGTTTTGGTCAGCTCATACCCCTTCGCCACGCACAGGAACTCATAGAACGCGTGCAGCCGCGCAAAGTAAAAACCCTCGCGGCCGTCCAGAAATCCCCGCTGCCATACATACACATAGAGAAACCGCAGCCATGGCCGCAGCGGCAGCCCGTGCGACCAGCGTTTCACCCTGCGCCGCCGCGCCACGTCGGCATCCGCGATCGCCGCCGCGCTGCCCGCCAGCATCGTGTCCCGCGCCACACGCGCCTCCCAGTTCGAGTACCGGTTGTGCTTCTCCACGAACACCTCCACGCTCGGGAACGCATAGTGATCCATCTCGCAACGCAGCCGCCCCGTCGTCCCCTGGACGACCACGTGCTCGTGGATTTCGATGTCCCCGCTCTTCGTCTCCGCCTCGGTCAGCTTCTCGAATCGCCCCTTCCCGCTCCGGAACAGCCGTAAATTCCAATTCGGATAATACGCATGCTTCATCCACTTGCCCAGGAACTGGAACCGCCGGTTGATCCAATACCCGTCGTGCCCGCCCGGGCTCTCGACGATCTGCCTCAGCTCCGCCTCCATCTCCGGCGGCAGCGTCTCGTCCGCATCCAGCAGGAAGACCCACTCATTGCGCAGCGCGACATGCTCCAGCGCCCAGTTCTTCTTCTTCGGGTATCCCCCCTGGTAATCGAATTGCACCACCCGCGCCCCATGCGCTTCGGCGATTCTCCCCGTCCCGTCCGTGCTCCCCGAGTCCACCACGCACACCTCATCCGCCCAGGCCACCGACCCCAGGCACCGCGCCAGATTCTCCGCCTCATTCTTCACCGGCACGATGATGCTCACCTTTACTTTCACCGCCGCCCGCGTCTGTCCGCCATCCTGTAAATCTTGTTTATCGTGATAAACCATCGTCAGGTGTGCGTGTAGGTTGCCCGGACCACCCGGCACGGATTCCCCGCGCACACACTCCATGCCGGCGTGCTGCGCGTGACCACGCTCCCCGCCCCGATCACCGATCCCTCGCCGATCTCGCACCCCGGCAGTACGAACGCCCGCGCCCCGATCCACGCATCCGCTCCCACCGTCACCGCCTTCGTCACCAGGGGAAACGCCCCTTTCTCATAATCATGGGTCGCCGTGCACAGGAACGCCCCTTGCGACACCACCGCGCGCGCTCCCAGCCGGATCAACGCCGGGTTGTAAAGCTCCGCGCCATCCGCCACGCACGCATCCTCCTCGCACTCCAGATTCCACGGCGCCCAGATAACCGCCCCTGGATAAATCCGGCATCCTGCGCCCATCCTCGCGCCCCATACCCTCAGCCAGAGCGCCCGCCAACCATGGAAGGGCCGCGGACTCATCCTCATGAAGACCGCGCAAAACACCTGCCACCCCAGCCGCGCCAATTGCTGCCGCAACGGGAACGGAGAGCTTCTGAAAGGGCGTCTGGAGGGAGGCATGCGAGAGGGATCGAACGAGCAGAATTCGATCCGCTGGTCGCGATAGTAACCCCGGAACCGTTCCATGTCTTGTCCCAACGTGCGCGGAATAGGCGCTTGCCAATTTTGCTTAAGACTGGCGCAAGAAATGTTGGGCGCAAACTCTGGTTGAGCGGCAATATCCTACTAATCCCATATAGTAGGTTTTCACCATGAATAATACCCCAACCAGCGCCTGGGTCATGAATGTCTCCGAGGCCGAATTGCGCGCCGAGCTGGACTCCCTCCAAGAGACCGTCCAGCGCTTCAAGGCCGGCGGCATCTCCGACGGCGAGTTTCGCGCCATCCGAGTCCCGCAGGGCATTTACGAGCAGCGCGAATCTGGCACCTACATGCTCCGCGTCCGCAACCCCGCCGGCGGCGTCCTCCCCGGGCATTTGCGGCGCCTGGGCGAAGTGGCCGCGCAATGGGGCAACGGCCTGCTGCATGTCACCACCCGCCAGGAGTTCCAGGTCCATCGCGTCCCGCTCGACTCCCTGCTCCCCGCCTTGCGGGCCCTCGCCGGGGCCGGCCTTTCCACCCGTGGCGGCGGCGGCAACACCGTCCGCAACATCACCGCCTGCCTCGACTCCGGCGTATGCCCCGCACAGGTCTTCGACGCCGCCCCATATGCCATTGCCGCCACCGAGCGACTCCTGGCCGACCCCCTTTCCCTGCAACTTCCCCGCAAGTACAAAATCGCCTTCGCCTCCTGCGAGCGCGATTGCTCCGGCGCGACCATTCATGATGCCGGCTTCATCGCTCGCCGCCGCGATGGCATTGATGGCTTTGCCGTTTACGTTGGCGGCGGCATGGGAGGCAAGAGCCGCGTCTCCACCCTCCTGCACGACTTTGTCCCCGCCGCCGATGCGCTCGATATCGCCGAGGGCATCAAGCGCGTCTTCGATAAAAACGGCGACCGCAAAAACAAGCACCTCGCCCGTCTCCGTTTCCTCGTCGAGCGCATCGGCATGGATGCCTTCCGCAAGCTCTACGAGAAGGAACTGGCCGAAGTCCGCGCTTCCAATCCCGCGCCGGTCGCCCTCCGCCCCTACCCCGTGCGCGATTCCGCCGCCGCCTCCCTGCCTCCGAAAGCCACCCCCGCCTTCGCCCGCTGGTTCCGGCACAACGTCTCCCCGCAAAAGCAGCCCGGCTTCTTCATCGTCCGCATTCCCCTGGAGCTGGGCGATCTCCCGTCGAAGCTCACCACCGCGCTGGCGGAGATCGTGGCCTCTCACGGCGACGCAGTGTTTCATATCACCCAATCGCAAAACGCCGCCCTTCGCTGGATCGCCGGTTCAGAGCTTAACGGCCTCTTCAATCGCCTCGACTCCCTCGGCCTCGCCGAGCCGCAGCCGCTCGTTCTCCGGAATCTCGTCTCCTGTGCCGGCGCCTCGACCTGCCGCCTAGGCATCTGCCTATCGCGCGGCCTTGCGAGTGCCGTCCGCCGCGAACTCACCGGCAGCGAGCTCGACCTCGAAGCCCTCGGCGACCTCGCCCTGCACATCAGCGGCTGCCCAAATTCCTGCGGACGCCATCCCATCGGCAATATCGGCCTTTCCGGCGCCGCCCGGCGCATCGAGGGCAACCTCGTCCCGTACTATTCCGTCCAGTTGGGCGGCCGCCTCGCCGAGGGAAAAACCCGCTTCGGCGCAAACGTCGGCGCGCTGCCGGCCAGAAACATCCCCGCATTCATTAGTGAACTCCTTGCCGCGTGGCAGGCATCGGGCAACCCTTCAGACTTTCACCAATTCATCGACAAAGATGGAAAGGACATCGCCAAAACTCTGATCGCCCGCCACCAGCAGGCGCCCTTCTTCAAGCAGCATCGCGAGTTCTTTGTCGACTGGAGTGCGAATGCACCGTTTTCTCTTGCAGGA
>Ga0182030_10011091_pt1 | contig 18207 bp, 17 predicted proteins | sample 812S3MmetaG_FD_121299 | JGI IMG/M metagenome (GOLD analysis project Ga0182030, IMG submission 121299) | Permafrost microbial communities from Stordalen Mire, Sweden - 812S3M metaG (Illumina Assembly) | ecosystem: Environmental > Terrestrial > Soil > Wetlands > Permafrost | place: Sweden...
CCCAACCCTCTCCGGACCCCATCGAACAACACAACAATCCCGCCCACCTCCGCGACGCGCTCCGCGCCTGGGCCCAGGAAGCGCTCCGGGACTCGGGTTATCAACCCGCCGCCCATCACCTCTATCTCATCGCCGAACTGGAAAAACTGGCGGCCGGCGACTTCGACCGTCTCATGATCCTGATGCCGCCCGGTTCGGCGAAGTCGACCTATACGTCGCTGTTGTTCCCGGTCTGGTGGTTCCTGCGGCACCCGCGCTCCACGGTGATCTGCGCCTCGCACTCTCTGAGCCTGGCGCGGTCCTTCGGCCGGCGGGCGCGGGACCTGGTGCACGAACACGCCGAACGGCTTGGCTTCGCGATCAAACCCAACCACGGCGCCGCGGACAACTGGTCCACGACCGAGGGCGGCGAATACCTCGCCGTCGGCGTGCGCGGGTCGATCGTCGGCCGCCGCGCCGACCTGATCATCATCGACGACCCGGTGAGGTCGCACGCCATCGCGGACAGCAAGCGCCAGCGCGACTTCATCTGGGAGTGGTACAAGTCGGACGTGTCCACCCGCCTGAAGCCGGGCGGCCGTGTCGCGCTCGTCATGACACGCTGGCACAAGGACGACCTCGGCGGCCAGTTGGAGGCAACGGCCGAGGACGGCTGGCGCGTCCTGCGGCTGCCGGCCCTGGCCGAGGCCGGCGATCCTCTGGGCCGGCCGCCTGGCGAACCGCTGTGGCCGGAATGGGAGGACAAAGCCGCCCTCGCCCGCCGCCGCGCCCTGATCGGCGATCGCGCCTGGGCCGCGCTGTATCAGCAAAACCCGCACGCGCCGGGCGGTTCGGTGTTCCGGATCGACCGCATCACCGAAACCGACGCCCCCAACCGGGATGACAATATGCCCGATGGCCATGTGGTGCGCGGCTGGGACTTCGCCGCGACGGCGAAGGACGACGGGAACGAGCCGGACTGGACGGTGGGCGTCAAACTCTGGCGCGCGGGGGATCGTCAGTGGGTCGTGCTCGACGTCGTCCGCATCCGCGGCTCAGCGCTGCAGGTCGAGAAACTGCTGCTGCGGACGGCCGCCGGGGACGGCCGGAACGTCACCATCGCGTTGCCGCAAGACCCCGGCCAGGCGGGAAAGTTCCAGGCGTCCTGGTACACCGGGCGGTTGCGCGGGTTCCATGTGGTGTCGTCGCGGGAAACCGGTCCGAAGACCGGGCGCGCGCGCTACGTCGCGACTCAGGTGGAGGCCGGGCACGTCGCGATCGTCCGCGCGCCGTGGAATCGCGCGTTCCTGGAGGAGCTGCGCGATTTCCCGAGCGGCACCCATGACGATCAGGTCGACGCGTTGGCGCGGGCGTTCAACACGCTGGAATCCGAGCCGGCGGCGGGATCAAGGTCGCGGGTGCACCACATGGTCCGATGAGTCTGACGACCAGGTTTCGTGCGACGGCCGTCGGAGCCTTGACCTTGACCCATGCGGAACGGCCTCTCCACGCGGGTTCGGTTGACCCATCACACCCCGGCGTTTTCGTTTGATCGCGTGATCTCAGAAAGAACCTTCGCGCCCCGTGTGCGACACCAGGTCGTTTCGGCCATCAGTTCAATCCCTCACAGAACCGTTGGATCCGCGTCATCGCCTCGGTCAGTTCCGCGTTCGAGTTGGCGTAGCTGATGCGGATATATCCCGGATAGCAGAACGCCGCGCCGTGCACCGTGGCAACGCCCTCCTCGTCCAGCAGCGCCAAAGCGAACGCCTCATCGTCCTTGATCTCCCGGCCGCCCTTCGACGTTTTGCCGATGCAACCATGGATCGACGGGTACACATAAAACGCGCCGTCCGGCGTCGAGCAGTTGATCCCCTTCGCCTTGTTCAGTTCCGCGACGACGAGATCGCGCCGTTCCTCGAACACCTTGCGCATCGCTTCGACGGTGTCCTGCGGGCCGATGAAGGCTTCCACGGCGGCGGCCATGGCGATCGTGCTCGGGTTGGACGTAGACTGCGACTGTAACTTGTCCATCGCCTTGATCAGCGCGACCGGGCCCGCGCCGATGCCGATGCGCCAGCCGGTCATGGCGTACGACTTCGACACGCCATGCACGGTCAGCGTGCGATCTTTCAATCGGGGCTCGACCGCGACGATCGTGCCGGGCTTGAAACCATTATACACCAGCCCATCGTAAATATCGTCGGTCAGCACCCAGACATGCGGGTGGCGCATCAACACCTCGCAGATCGGCTTCAACTCTTCCGCCGTATAGGCGGCGCCGGTCGGATTGCAGGGGTTGTTGAGCATGAACCAGCGAGTCTTCGGCGTGATCGCCGCCTCCAGATCCTCCGCGCGCAGCTTGAAGCCGTTGTTCTGCGAGCACGGGATCAGCACAGGCTTGCCGTCGGACAGGGTGACGATGTCGGGGTAGGTGACCCAGCACGGGCTGGGAATGATCACCTCATCGCCCGCGTTCAGGGTGGCCAGCATGGCGTTGAACAGCACCTGCTTAGCGCCGGTGCAGACGATGATCTCCTCCGGCTTGTAGTCCAGACCCGAGTCGCGTTTCAGCTTCGCCGCCGCCGCCTTACGCAGCGCGGGGGTGCCGGAGACGTCGGTGTATTTGGTCTGGCCGCCCTCGATGGCGCGGATCGCCGCGTCTTTGATGTTCTGAGGCGTATCGAAATCAGGCTCCCCCTGCGACAGGCTGATCACGTTTTTCCCGTCCGCGATCATTTTCCGCGCGACCGTCGAGATGGCGATGGTCAGGCTGGGTTGGATGCGGTCGAGACGTTCGGCGGTCAGAGACATGGTGGGTGGTTCCCGGTTGCGAAGGCGCGGGACACTAGTGAAACGGCGGCGTGGGGGCAACCGCGGTCGCCCGGGGGGCTGGGGTGAGGCCACGGCGGGACGCCGCGTCAACGGTTCCTTCACACCTGGGCCCCAAAACAGGAAAGCCGGCGAGGATGGTCCCCGCCGGCCAACCAGAAGGAAGTTGAGATGATCCGAAAACTCATCTTCCTGCCGCTGAAAATCGTGATCTTTGTCGTAAAAGTCAAGATTATCCGGAAGCCGATCATCCGGAAAAAGCGGTAGGGAACGGGCCGGTTCGCTCGCGGACCGGCCCACCCCTGGTCATGGCGAACCGCCACGAGACGCCGCCGGCCTTCGCGTCAACCCTTCCTTCACACCTGGGCCCCAAAACAGGAAAGCCGGCGAGGATGGTCCCCGCCGGCCAACCAGAAGGAAGTTGAGATGCTACGAAAACTCATCTTCCTGCCGCTGATAATCGTGATCTTTGTCGTAAATGTCAAGATCATCCGGAAGCCGATCATCCGGAAAAAGCGGTAGGGAACGGGCCGGTTCGCTCGCGGGCCGGCCCACCCCTGGTGACCCATACGCCGGCCCCCTGCCCGCGCCAACCCGTATGTCCGGGCCGGCGCCTCGCACCGCCGCCTCCTGGGCCCAGACCATTGCCCGAAACGACGCCAGGTGCACACTCTGGCGCGCCATGGCAGACTGACGCCAACGACATCGCCACGCCAGGAGACGCCCGCATGCAAATCAAGAAAGGCTACAAGCAACTCCTCGCCGAAGCGGAAGCGCAAATCGAAACGCTCACGCCGGAGCAGGCCATCGCCGAACACGGCCGCGACAACGTCGTCTTCGTCGATCTGCGTGATCCCCGCGAACTCGACCGCGAGGGCAAGATGCCGGGCGCCTTCGCCTGCACCCGCGGCATGCTGGAGTTCTGGATCGATCCGGAAAGCCCCTACGCCAAACCGATCTTCGCCGAGGACAAACGTTTCATCTTCTTCTGCGCCGGCGGCTGGCGCTCGGCGCTCGCCGCGAAGACCGCGAAGGAGATGGGCCTGGAAAACGTCGCCCATATCGAGGGCGGCTTCGGCGCCTGGAAGAAAGCCGGCGGGCCGGCCGAACCGCCCAAACCCAGGACGTAAGACCCGTTCCCCTGGTTCCCCGAATTTCAGCATCTCATCAGCCAGCCAGACCGGGTAAATGCAACCGCATGTCGAGCGCAGGTGAGCCAGTCATGCCGATCCGCGCACCAACTGTTCGTAAAGCAGCGGATCGGTCGCTCCCTCGGTATTGAAGGCCAATACGCGGCTTCCGGCGTCCAGTCCAAGAGCAGACGCGGCCTCGGTATCGCCCATCGCCAACCGGAAGCCGGCCAGACCGGCGACTCCGGATTCACCCGCGACAATGCCGGACGTCGCCAAAAGTCGCATCGTGGCAATCGCCGCTGCATCCGGGATGGCCATGAAGGCGGTGGCCGAGCGCTCCAGTTCCTGCCAGGCGAGTAGGCTCGGTTCACCGCAGGCCAGGCCGGCCATGATCGTATCGAGTTCGCCTCCCACCAATGTCAGCCTCCCGGCCTGAGCGCTTGTCAGCAGGCACGCGGCGCGGTCGGGTTCCACGACGATCAAGGCCGGCGCGGGGTTCCAGCGTGCCCGGGTTTGCACCGCGACGGCGGCCGCGGCACCACCGACGCCGCCCTGGATGAACACGTGAGTCGGTGCGGGACCGGTCCATTGATCCGCCGCCTCATCGGCCATCAGGCGGTAGCCTTGCATGATGTCGCGCGGAATCTCGGTGTAGCCGGGCCAGGAGGTGTCGGACACGACGAACCAGCCGTTCGTTTCGGCGTCTCGGGCGCAGGCATGTACCGCGTCGTCGTAGGTCCCGGGGACGCGACGGATCTCGGCCCCATACGCGCCGATGGCGGCCTCTCGCCCGGCGCTGACCGTGGCGTGCAAATAGATCACGCATCGGCAATGGAACCGGGAGGCGGCCCAGGCGACGGCGCGGCCGTGGTTGCCGTCGGTGGCGGAGGCGATGGTGATGGCGCCCGTGGCCTCGGCGTAGCGGCCGCTGGTAAGGTCGGCCGAGCGGGCGGACGGGGCGACACCGCGGCGCGACAACTCCCCGGCCAGTAGGTTGACCACCGCGTAGGCGCCGCCCAGGGCCTTGAAACTGCCCAGGCCGAAGCGCCCGGATTCATCCTTCAGGCGGATCGTTCCGGGCAGCGGCAGATCGCGCAGCGGCGTGTGCGCGTAGCCCTCCCAACTGGTGATCTCGGCCTTGGCGCGGCGGAACCCGGCGGCGGGCAGCGTGACGATCCCAGGCGTGCCGTGGCGCGGGTTCATGAACAGAGTGAACGTGGTCATCGGCGGACCGTGGCGCGGCGGACGCATCGGCGCAAGCTCTTGCGTGACGATAGGAAGTCGGGAACATGCAGCGCGTGAGGGAGAGCGCGCCATGATCCACGACCATGCCAAATGGGGACCCGCCGATCAGTTGGGAGCAGGCAATTTACTGACCGCGGAAAAGCGGCTGGCGGCGCTGGCGAGCGTGCGGCAAGGCCGGGTCTACGACGTCAGCCATGAGATCTTCATGGGCGCGCCCTACATGGCGCCCAACCAGACGCCGTATCTGATGTCGATCTTCGGCTCCTGGCGCGACACCATCAAGCGCCGCCGCAAGCTGGGCGCCACCAACGACGCCGGAACGAACCTGGAGCGGATCGAGATGACCGCGCATGTCGGCACCCATATCGACGCGCTTGGCCACTTTTCCAGCGGCGACATGCTCTACAACGGCAATTGCGCCGCCGACGTGGTGACGGACTGGGGATTGGACCGGCTGGGGATCGAGCATGCGCCGCCGATGATCACCCGCGGGCTGCTGTTCGACGTGGCCGGGGCGGATGGCGGTCCGCATCTGTCGCCCGGCCGGACCGTCACCCCCGAGGAACTGAAGCGCGCCGCCGATGCGGGCGGATTCTCGGTCGAGCCGGGCGACATCGCGCTGATCCGCACCGGCTGGGGCCGTTACTTCGGCACCAATAACGCGAAGTATCTGGAAGGCGAGCCCGGCATCGACGTGCCGGCCGCGCGTTGGCTGATCGATCAGGGCATCACCGCCATCGGCGCCGACAACATGGCGGTGGAGGTGCTGCCGAACCCGGACAAGAGCATCATGATGCCGGTGCATCAGTTCTGTCTCGCCGAATGCGGGGTTTATCTCATTGAAAACCTGATGTTGGAGGAAATGGCGCGCGACCGGGTGCACACCGCGTGTTTCATTCTGCTGGCGACGAAATTCCGCGGCGCGACGGGATCGCCGGCGCGGCCGATCGCGATGATTTAGGGACCATCGTCACGGGCACGGACCGGATCAATCGAGTGCGTCACCCTCCCACGGATTAACGATCCGCACCCCGGCGCGAACGAAATCCTCCACGTTACGGGTCGCGACGCCCAGTTGATGCACCAAAGCCGTCGCGGCGAGCAGCACGTCCGGTTGCGAGTAAGTGTAGTTCGCCTTCCGGCCCTCGGAGGCCAGACGGCACCATTGGGTCAGCACAGCCGCGTCGACTTCCAGCACACGGGCGCCAAACCAGGGCAGCACACCGTCCTGAACCCAGACTTCCAGTTCGGCGCGGAACCCGGGATCGTCGGCCCGCTCGATCCCAAACCGGATCTCAGCGAGACTGACCTGGCTGATGTAGCAGGCGACCGGGGGCACCCGCTCCGACCACGCGCGCACGTTTGGCGAACAACGACGCCCCTTGCGTAGCTCCGAGATAACGTTGGTATCGACCAGCCAGCCCCGAACCGAGGCCGCCATCACCGCTCAAAAACGGGCGGTTCGCGCATCGGCGAGCGGTCCCGCGTCAGCGCGTCGTCGAAGGAATCCAACCGGGTGAACGGCCCTTCCCCGAACAACGCCGCGAGGCTGCCTCTGGCGGCCGGTGCCAGCCGAGCGTATGCCTGTGCCGACAGGATCACCACGGCTTCGCGCCCCCGCACACTCACGCGTTGAGGCACCCCTTGCTCCGCCAGTCTGACCACTTCACTGAACCTCGCTTTGGCGTCTTCCAGCTTCCAGACCGCCGAGTCCTTGGCGGCTCGATCCGGATTCTCTACGGGAGACATGTTAAGATACCCTTACTGACCAGTCTGGTCAGATGGTAATCTTTCAATCCTCCCGCCGCAACACAATTCGGTCCTTGTGCCTGATTCCCCTGCTTCTGTCCGCCTGCGGCGCGCCGCGTTGCCAGCCCGGCGCCGGCCAGGACATGCAGATCTTCAACCTGTATTTCGGCCGCTCGGTCGCCGGGCGCGCCGAGGTCAGCGACAAGGAATGGCGCGAGTTCCGGGACCAGGTCATCACCTCCGCGCTGCCCAACGGCTATACCGTGCTGGACGGTCAGGGCGCCTGGATGAACCCGCGTTTGCGCACCACGATCTCGGAAGACACCAAAATCCTGGTCGTCGCGCTGCCCGACGCGCCGGAAAGCCGGGCTACCATCAACCGCATACGAAGCCTGTGGCAACGTCGCTTTCATCAATACGTGGTCGGTATGACAGTTCAGACCGGCTGTGGATCGTTCTCAACCGCGGAGGCTCCTCCATGACCGCTTCTGGCACGACCAACGACGTCGCCGTTCATTACGGTACCGACGGTTTGCTCGATCGCATTCTGGAGGCACTGACGCGGGCCGGAAAGCATATCGACAAGCTGTCGATCAACGACCTGGGCCTGGTGGACGAGTTCCACTCGCGCCGCCGCCTGGCGACCGAGGAACTGGCGCGGATGCTGGCGCCTGTGGCCACGGATCATGTGATCGACATCGGTTCGGGGATTGGCGGGCCGGCGCGCTATCTGGCGGCGACGTATGGCTGCCGGGTCAGCGGCGTCGATCTGACGCCGGAGTTCGTTGGCACCGCGACCGGGTTGACGGGCCTTGTGAACCTCACCAACCGCGTCGACTTTCGGCAAGGGTCGGCTCTGGCGTTGCCGTTTCCGGATGCGCGGTTCGATCTGGCATGGTCGCAGAACGTGGCGATGAACATTCAGGACCGGCCGCGTTATTACGCCGAGATGCGCCGCGTGTTGAAACCCGGGGGACGGTTGGCGATCCAGGACGTCGCGCAAGGCCCAGGGGGCCCGGTGGTGTTTCCGGTGATGTGGGCGGACCGTCCGGAGATCAGTTTCCTGCGCACGCCGGAGGAAACCCGCGCGATGCTGGAAGCGGCGGGATTCAGCGTCGCGCAATGGATCGACAACTCGGAAGCCGCGCTGATCGAGGCGCAAGCGGAACGAGCCGCGATGCGCTCGGCGTCCGGACCGCCGGTGTTGGGCATCCATGTGATCGTCGGCCCGAGCGCGCGGGAGAAGATGCGCAACGGGCAGCGCAATCAGGAGGAAAAGCGCACGTTGCTGATCAATGCGGTTCTGGAACGGGTGGACTGAGGCGCGGCCGGGTTTGCCAGCGCGCCACCCTCGCCGGTAGTCTGTGCGGCGTTGAGGAAGACCATGCCATGGCGCTGACCATCCGTCCGTTGCATCCGCTGTTCGTCGCCGAGATCACCGGCCTCGATATGCGCGTCCCGCCTGACCCCGCTCTGATGCGTGCGATCGTCGAAGCCGTCGACGCGCACGCGGTTCTGGTGTTTCCGGGCCAGCACATCACGGATGAGCAGCACGTCGCGTTCAGCCGCCCGTTCGGCCGCCTGGAAACGACGATCAAGGCGTACCGCCCAGGATTTAAGGGACGGTTGGATCCGCATGTCGCGGACATTTCCAATCTTGACGAGAACAGCGCGCTGCTGTCCGCCACGGATCGCCGGCGCATGAATTCGCTCGGCAATCGGTTGTGGCACACGGATTATACCTTCAAGGAAACGCCGGGAATGTATTCCCTGCTGTCGGCGCGAGTGATCCCCGATGATGGCGGAGAAACCCAGTTCGCCGATCTGCGCGCCGCGTACGATGCGTTGCCGGACCGAATGAAGCACCGGCTGGACGGCCTGACCGCGGAGCATTCCCTGTTGTATTCCCGCGGCACGCTCGGCTTCACCGATTTCACCGAGGAGGAGAAGATCCGGCTCGGTTCGGCGCCGCAACCGATCGTGCGCATGCATCCAGGATCGGGACGCGGGACGTTGTATCTGGCGTCCCATGCGATGATGATCCACGGCATGGAAGTGCCGGAAGGCCGCATCCTGCTCAAGGAACTGATGGACCACGCGACCCGGCCGGAGTTCGTTTACACGCATCGCTGGACCGAAGGCGACATGGTGCTGTGGGACAATCGCTGCACCATGCATCGCGCCTGTGAATACGACGCGGGTAGAGTCAGGGAATTGCACCGCACCACGGTGATGGAGCCTGGCCCGCCGATGGCCGAACTGATGAGGAACGTCGCATGACTCTTACCGTTCACCCGATTACCCCAGACTTCGCGGCCGAGATCGGCGGTGTCGATCTTCGGGAACCTCTCGACGCGCGCACAGTGACCGCGATTTCTGACGCCATCAACCATGCCGGCGTGCTGGTGTTTCACGAGCAGTTCATCACGGATGAACAACAGCGGGCGTTCAGCCGGAATTTCGGCGATCTGGAAACCACGGTCAAAGCGTATCGCAAGGATTTCGTGCCGCGGTTGGACGTGCACATGGCGGACATTTCCAACCTGGACGAACAAAATCGCGTGCTGCCAAAAAACGACCGGCGGCGGTTGAACGCTCTGGGCAACCGTCTCTGGCATTCGGATTCAAGTTTCAAGCGCGTCCCCGCGCGATTTTCGTTATTGTCGGCGCGCGTGATTCCCGGCGAAGGCGGCGAAACCCAGTTCGCCGACATGCGCGCCGCCTGGGACACGCTGCCCGACGCGATGAGGCGCCGTGTGGAAGGCATGATTTGCGAACACACGCAGCTTTTCTCGCGCGCCAAAATCGGCTTCACCGATTGGGCGCCCGAGGAAATCGAGAAAATGGCGCCGGTGCCTCAGGTTCTGGTGCGTACGCATCCAGGCTCCGGGCGAAAATCGCTGTTCCTGTCGTCGCATGCCGGGCGTGTCCGCGGCATGGAGGAACCCGAAGCGCGCCTGCTGCTGATGGATTTGATCGAACACGCGACGCAGCCCGCCTTCGTTTACACGCACCGCTGGCGCGCCGGCGATCTGGTGATGTGGGATAATCGTTGCACCATGCACCGTGCGCGCGAGTACGATGAAACGAAGGTACGCGACCTGCATCGCACGACGGTCTCCGATGGCGTGCCGACGGTGCGGGAACAGGCCGCGGCGTGATTCGATTTCTGGCCGCTCTGCTGATCCTGCTGACGCCGCGGCTGGCGCTTTCCGCCTGCGCGCCGGTCGCTTCGGCCGAACCGCGGATCTGGCGCGCGGCGGCGGAGGATCCGTCTGTCACCATCAGCTTCCTCGGCCACGCGAGCTTTCTGATCGAGACGCCCGACCACGTCCGCGCGGTCACCGATTACAGTGGGGCTTATCCGACCGAACCGCCGCCTGACCTGGTCACGATGAATCACGCGCATTCGACGCATTACACGCTGCATCCCGATCCACGCATCGGCATCGTGCTGCATGGCTGGCGGGAGGGTCCGAAGCCGCCCAATCACGACGTGGTGCTGCGCGATCTGCGCGTCACCAACCTGCCGACGAATATTCGCGACTGGAATGGCGGCACCGAGATCAACGGCAACTCGATTTTCATCTTCGAGACCGCCGGATTGTGCATCGCCCATCTCGGGCATTTGCATCATCTGCTGGAGCCCGCCGATCTTGACGCGCTCGGTCACATCGATATCGTGATGGTGGCTATCGATGGCGCTTACACCCTCGATCAGTCGGACGCGCGGACCGTAATCGACCAGATCCATCCGCGGATCGTTCTGCCGATGCATTATTTCACCATGGACACTCTGGCGCGTTTTCTGGACATGATGCGGGAGACTTACGCGATCGACGTCAGACATGAATCGACGATGGAAGTGTCCCGTCTGACACTGCCGGATCGTCCGACGGTGATCGCGCTGCCTCCCCGCTGAACCCTGGATTGTTACACGGGCCTGATGTTCCACGGATAGGGGCACGGCCCTTGCAACATCCCGGTGATGCTTTTCCGGAATACCGTTCTGATAAAGAACTGACCAAGCGGAATGCTCGGCGCTTCCTCCAGCGCAAGGACACCGATCGCGCGGGCGATGCGGAGCTGGCTCGCCTCGTCCGGCGCGTCGAGCCAATCGCGTGTCATGGTCTCCAGTTCCGGCCCGTCCCACCAGCCGAACCAGCCCTTGGCCCCCTGCCCTCGCACCGGTTGCGCCACCGCCGGATTGTTCCATCCTGACGCCGATCCCGTGGTGTGGAAAATGCTCCATCCGCCTTTATCGACCGGCTCCCGCGACGCGCGACGCTGCACGACGGTGCCCCAATCGGATTCCTGCAAATCGACCGTCATGCCCAACGACTTCAGCAACGACGCGGTGATCTGGCCAAGCGGCCCGATCAACGGAAAATCGGTCGGATTGATGACGACCGCCCGCTCGCCCGAATAGCCGGACTCCGCCAGCATTTTACGTCCCAGAGCGAGGTCGCCGCGGATCAGTCCCGCTCCCGCCTCATCGGTCGCGTACGCGGTGCCGCACGGAAACAACGACCGGCAGATTCGCCACAACTCCTTGTCGTCGCCGACGGCGGCGCGCATGTAATCTTCCTGATTGACCGCCGCCATCACCGCGCGGCGAACCTTCACATTGTTAAACGGCGGCTGAATTGAATTGAACCGAAGGATGCTGGCGCGGCCCGACGGGTCCGCGATCATGCTGGTGACGTTGGGATCGCGCAACAGAACCGGCAACAGGTCATTGAACGGCCGCTCCCACCAGTCCGCCTCACCGCGCAGGATCGCCGCGGCGGCTGTCGATGGGTCCGGAATGACATTCCACTCCACCCGGGGAAAATACGCGATCTTGGCGCCGGTGGCCCATTCCGGCGCCTCCCCGCGCGGCACGTAGCCGTCGAAGCGTGCATAAGCCACACGCGCGCCCGAAACATATTCGTCCGGCAGGAACCGGTACGGCCCCGAACCGACAACCTCGGTGATCGCTTTCATCGGATCGGTCCGCGCCAGTCGTTCCGGCATGACATACGGCACCGACGCATCCGCTTTGGCCAACGCGTCCAACACCAAAGGGAACGGCCGGGTCAGGCGAATTTCCATCGTCCGGTCATCCGGCGCGCCCCATTTCTCCACCACCGCGTCCAGGATCTGGCCCATCGCGTCGCGTTTCGACCAGCGCTCGATCGAGGCCGCGCAATCGATGCCGCGCACCGGGGTGCCATCATGAAACGTCAGTCCCTCGCGCAGCCGGATGCGCCAGATCCGCCCATCCGCCGACACCTCATGCCCTTCCGCCATCCGCGGCTTCGCCCGCATATCCTGGCCCGACGCGTACAGCGTATCGTACACGTAATAAGCGTGATTGTTGGTCACCGTCGCCGTGGTCCAGATCGGATCGAGCGAGGTCAGATTGGCCTGCGGAATGAACCGCAGGGTCGCGGTCTTCTCGGCCCGCGCCACCGCCGGCGCGGCCAACGCGGGCATCGCGATCGCGGCTTGCAACAGAGTGCGTCGGCGCATGAATGACATCCTGGTCTGGATCGTCTGGATATGCCATCAAACGGCCATGGCACAACCGCGCTCGCTGGACGGCTCGGCCCGCCAGCGACCCGTAACGGAGGAAACCGGACCATGACCGCTCGCACCACGCCGCCATTCCGCGCCGATCACGTCGGCAGCCTGCTGCGGCCCAAGGAATTGCAGGCCGCGCGCGCCGCGTGGAAAGCCGGGACGATGACGCACGACGCTCTGCGGGCGGTGGAGGATCGTTGCATCACCGCCGCGATCGCGAAGCAGGAGGAGATCGGACTGCGCGCCGCCACCGACGGCGAGTACCGCCGCGCCTATTGGCATTACGATTTCGTCGCCGGTCTGGACGGCGTCGAACTTTACGAGCCCGAGCAAAAGATCCAGTTCAAAGGCGGTCTGCCGCTCGGCCACATGCTGCGGGTCAACGGGCGCATCGGGTACAGCAAGCCGATCATGCTGGACGACTTTAAATTCGTCGCCTCGCATGTGCATGGCGCGATACCGAAGCAAACCATCCCGTCCCCATCGGTCGTGCATTTCCGTGGCGGCCGCAACGCGATCGACAAAACCTCCTATCCCACGCTGGACGGGTTCTTCGCCGATCTGGGCGAGGCCTATAACAAAACCGTCGCGTCGTTCGGCGCCACCGGTTGCAGGTATCTGCAGATCGACGAGGTCAACATCGCCTATTTGTGCGATCCCGAGCAGATCGCCGCCTTGAAAGCCCGCGGCGAGCATGTCGAAAACCTGCTGCAAATCTACGGCACCATGCTCAATCGCGCGATCGAGGCGAAGCCCGCGAATATGACGATCTCGATGCATCTCTGCCGCGGCAATTTCCGTTCCACGTTCGTCGCGACCGGCGGCTACGAACCGGTCGCCGAGGTGCTGTTCAATCAGATCAACGCCGACGCCTACTTCATGGAATATGACACCGACCGCGCGGGAGGGTTCGAGCCGCTACGTTTCGTGCCGCGCGGGCCGAAGATTGTTGTACTCGGCCTCGTGACCAGCAAGACCGGCGCGCTGGAAACCAAGGACGAACTCAAGCGCCGCATCGATGAGGCGGCGAAATATTTACCGTTGGAACAACTCGCGCTGTCGCCACAGTGCGGCTTCGCCTCGACCGAGGAAGGCAACACGCTGACCGAGGACGAGCAGTGGGCGAAATTGCGCTTGTGCGTCGATGTGGCGCGTGAGGTGTGGGGCGGGGTGTAGCAGCTCCGGGGCGAAAACCCCGGCGCTGCCTTACCCGCCGCTCAACCGCTGAAAAGCCGCCGATTGGATCAACGGCCGGTCCGTGTCCACGCTGACACCGCATAAGGTTCGCCGCATGCCCGGCACGCGGCGCGCCTGGAACGCCGCCCGGGTGGCCTCGTCAGCGCCGTGCAGGATGCCCTGGGGCACGTGCGACAGAGTCGCCGGCTTCCGGGCGCTGCCCTCGTCGTGGTGGACGAACACGCTTTCATCATTGTCGACGTTACGATGATACGACGGCAATTCCTCGGCGTGCAGGTCGGCGACCGCGATCTGTGGCACGAAGGTGATCACCAGGACGCCCGACGCCTGGAATGTGCACCACGCCGAAGGCGCGACATGGATGCGGTCGGAACTGATCGGGATAATGTCGCGAATGTTCAGTTTGAAGGGGAACAGATCGCCTTTCCAGCCAACCGAAACCAGCGGATTGTTTCGGTAAAAGATGGAACTGTGGCCGCCGCCGTGCTTCACGCGAAGTTCATGTTCCGCCGCGGCGGCAAATCCGTAATCGCACAGTTCTGGAAGCACCAGCACCGTCGGGTCGACCGGCATGTGGCGGCCGACCTGCTGATGCTCGGTCAGCGACAGCGGCGCGGGAGATTCCACCACCAGCATGTGGCTCTCGCCCGCGTCCGGCACGACGCTGAACGTGATGCCCTTCGGGAGCAGAATGTAATCGCCGGGTTCATAGCTCAGGCGCCCGAACTCGGTGGCGAACATCCCCGTGCCTTTGTGCGCGAAATACAACAGATCGCCGTCGAGATCGCGATACGCGTACGGCATCGCCGCGGTACGCCGGCTGATGCCGACACTGACATCCGCGTTGCATAGCATGACCTCCGGCACCCCACGCGGATCGAACTGGTCGGAGGGTTCGGCGCGCGTGGTGTCGGCGACACGGCGCGGCACCAGAGTGCCCTCGACCCGGACCACCTCATTCGGACCGTGCTCGCGATAAATCATCGCCACCGGGCCGAAGAAACCCTGCCGGCTGATGTGTTCCTCACGCAAATCGCCGAGGCCGACGCGGGCCTGGCGGACATGCCGGCCGCGGGATTGATGGATCCAGGATCGCATGACGCCGAACTCCCTTGGATTATGGTTGCGGTGTAAAAACGTCAAAGCACCGGCGGCGACGCCTCCCTGGGTCGGCCGCGACCGGCTGAGAATGACGCGGTTCGCGCCGCCGTCAAGCGCCTCATCCAGCGCCGGTTGATCCATTCCCGGCGCGATGCATCATACCATTAGGAAGATCAGAGATGGCGGAAAAGGTCCGGCAAAGGGACGAAGTCAATCCCCAACAAAAAGATCGCGAAACGATAATCGCGACCCTCCGTGGTGCGCGACGCACCGCGGTTTGTTGCATGACAAGATGCGCGAAATCGTCGCCATTGTTGGAACAGATGGCCACACGTGGTGCCTCCATGAATGAAATTAAAGCGTGATGGTTTGAGGCTAATTGGCTGGAAAGCGTAATTGGCGCACTCAAACAAAGGCGTTATACCAACTGGCGAAAGAAATAACGTACCGGCCACCCGTCCGTCATGCCAGGGCCTGACCCTGGCATCTCGTGGTGCGGGCCCGGTGCTCTCAGATCGGGTACGTTTTCTGTGCGGGCCGATCCTCGGGTCGAGCCCGAGGATGACGCAACAGCGGCGTCACGACCGAGAGTTAATGTCAACGCTGGCTGGTATTACAGCAAAAGCACACCCAATGATCCGCTCGGTCACCGGCTCTGACAATCGCGCATCCCCTTCATCCCCGCTTATCCCCTTCATCCGCCTTAAAAAGTGTTTTCAAGGCGGATGAAGGGGATGGTTCTACCGATCAGATCTAGGCCGTGCCGCGGTGGATTTCGATTTTGGCCGGCCGAAGTTAGTCAGCGGGCATAGCGGCTTGCCGGTGGCGCGCGGGCAGTTCTGGCATTGCAAACGAATGAAAATGGGGGAATGACCCTTAAACGATACGTTCGGCGAACGCCGTCTAATTCCCCACTCGTTCGTCCGCCGACGTCACGCCCAGTTGCTTCAACTTCCGATGCAACGCGGAACGTTCCATCCCCACGAACTGCGCCGTCCGCGAAATATTCCCGCCAAACCGCAACAACTGCGACTGAAGATACTGCGTTTCGAACAAATCCCGCGCCTCGCGCAACGGCAACGACATGATGTCGGCCCCTGGATCGATGCTCAACACCTGCGGCGCGCGCGACCCGATCTCCGGCGGCAGCATATCGGCGCGGATCGCCTCCGCCGTGCCGCCGGGCGCCATGATCAGCAGCCAGTCCATCAGATTGCGCAACTGCCGCACATTGCCCGGCCAGTCGTACGCCTGCAAAGCCGCCAGCGCGTCGGCGGATAATTCGCGCACCGGCATGCCCGACACCTCGGCCGAGCGCGCGATGAAATGCCGCGCCAGATCGGGCACATCCTCTCGACGATCGCGCAGCGCGGGCAGCCGCACCGGCACGACGGCCAGGCGGTAAAACAGATCCTCGCGGAAGCGTCCGTTGCCGATTTCCGCCTGCAAATCCCGGTTCGTGGTCGAAATGACCCGGACATCGACCTTGACCCGGTTCGACCCGCCAACCCGCTCAAAACTCTGGTCCTGCAAGGCGCGGACGATCTTGCCCTGGGTTTCCAGCGGCATGTCCGCCACTTCGTCCAGCAGCAGCGTCCCGCCATGCGCGCGCTCCAGCACCCCCGCCCGCCGCGGTTGCGTCGAGGGGTCCGCGCCCACCTCCACGCCGAACAGTTCTTCCTCGAAACGAGACGGCGCCATCGTCGCGCAGTTCATCACCACGAACGGACCATCCGCCCGGCGCGAGTTGGCGTGGATCATCCGCGCCACGACTTCCTTGCCCGATCCCGCCGGGCCGGTGATCAGCACGCGCGATCCGGTCGGCGCCACTTTCTCCACCTGACCGCGCACCGCGCCCAGGGCCGAAGATTCGCCGATCAGGCCCGCATCGGGGCCGGCGCGAAGGCGGAGTTCGGCGTTTTCGCGGGCCAGCGCGGCGGCTTCCAGCGCGCGCCGCACCACCAGCAACAGCCGATCGGACTGGAACGGCTTTTCGATGAAATCGTAAGCGCCCTGCTGGATCGCGCCGACCGCCATCTCGATCGTGCCATGGCCGGAGATCATGACGACCGGCAGTTGCGGCTCCTCGCTGTGGAACACCTCCAACAGACCGATGCCGTCGAGCTTCGAGCCTTGCAGCCACACATCCAGCACCACCAGGGAGGGCCGCCGCTGGTTGAACAAGGCGATCGCGGCATCGGCGCCGCCCGCGTTGCGCGTTTCGTAGCCCTCATCGGCCAGGATACCGTCGATCAGCATCCGAATGTCGGGTTCGTCGTCGACGATCAGAATATCATACGCCATGTCGCATCCCGGCCGGCGGCAACGCGGCCTCCGGCTCCCGCGTACACGGCAATTGCAACACAGCCACCGTTCCTGGGCCGTCGGGGCGGTCGTCCAGCAGAACCTGGCCGCCGTGATCCTCCATGATCTTCTTCACGATCGCGAGTCCCAATCCGGTTCCCTTCGGTTTGTGCGTCACATACGGCTCCATCAGCCGCTCCCGGTCTTCCCGCGGCAGGCCGATTCCGTCATCGGTGACCTGAACAGATACCAGACCGTTCGATTCGGCTACTGACACCGCGATTTTGCCCGCCCCGCCATCCTCTCTGGGCCGCATGCCGACCGCGTCGGCGGCATTGCGCAGCAGGTTGGTCAGCGCCTGGCGAATCATCCGCCGGTCGCAGGGCGCCACCGGGCCGCGGTCGGGAATATCGCTGGACCAATGGATCTTCGGTAGCGCGGTCTTTTGCAGGATCAGGGTTTCGCGCACGATCTGACCGACGTCCTCGGGCCTGATCACCGGCTGCGGCATGCGGGCGAACGCCGAGAACTCATCGACCATGCGGCCGATATCGCCGACATGGCGGATGATGGTGTCGGCGCATTGGCTGAAGGTTTCCGGGTCGGAGGTGATCTCCTTGGTGAACCGCCGCTTCAACCGTTCGGCCGCGAGCTGGATCGGCGTCAGTGGATTCTTGATTTCGTGCGCGATACGACGGGCGACGTCGGCCCATGCCGCCTTGCGTTGCGCGAGCTGTAGTTCGGTGATGTCGTCGAAGGTGACGATGAAGCCGTTGACTCGCCCGGAGGTCATCTCGGCGCCCATCCGCACCAGCAAGGTGCGCGGCTTGTTCGGCGGCCCCAGGCGCACTTCCTCGGTGCGCGGGCGTTCCGGCGCGGCGCGCGCGGCTTCGATCATCGCGGAAAATTCCGGAACCACCTCGCCGATGTCGCGGCCGATCGCCGCCAGCAGGTCGACCCCGAGCAATTCGGCGGCGGTGCGGTTGGGCAGTTCGATCCGGCCGCGCGCGTCCAGACCGATCACGCCCGCCGACACCCCGGCCAGCACCGTCTCGGTGAAGCGGCGGCGGCCGTCGATCTGGCTGTACGCCTCCATCAGTTC